>OOBS01000033.1_pt1 | contig 94395 bp, 60 predicted proteins | sample 1671381 | NCBI WGS metagenome assembly OOBS01 (sample SAMN06348151, study PRJEB24527) | human gut metagenome | biome: human gut; feature: ankylosing spondylitis patient; material: feces | host: Homo sapiens | place: China | collected 2015-10 | reverse complement strand
TCATGACGCAAAGATAAACAATAATATTGGATTGTTAAAAACACAACAATATTATATGAGCCTTTAAAAGTCCCTCTTTTACCTTAAATAAAAAAGAGAGTATGTTCCATACGTATATGCAACTACGGATGGAACACACTCTCAATATTCTATTTCAAAAATAGAGCGTGTCTATTTGAAGTATATATCTCGTTCTTTTCCTTACTTGCGAACCTTTGCGTAGCGGTTCATGAACTTATCTACGCGACCTGCAGTATCGACAAGCTTGCTCTTACCAGTATAGAACGGGTGAGATGTGCTTGAGATTTCGACTTTTACCACTGGGTAAGTTTCGCCTTCAAACTCTACTGTCTCTGTAGCCTTGCATGTAGACTTTGTAAGGAACATATCGCCGTTGGACATATCCTTGAATACGACGGGGCGATAGTTTTCTGGATGAATTCCCTTCTTCATTTTGTTTAAAATTGTTATAGTGTTAAATAAATATTTCGCTTTCAAATGCTTAGCGGATGCAAAGTTACGACTTTTTTATGAGACCGACAAATTTTTGAAAACAAAAATTCCAAGCCACCTCATCGTTTGAAATGGCTTGGAATAGGAATGTATCAGCTAATGATATTTACTTCTTATAAAGGAAAGGCAATATAGCCTTAATCTCTTCGTATGCGCCAAAGCTTGTAAACTCTGTATCGTACTGTATGGTCTTACCCATTTCGTTGTTCTTGATACTAACAGTCTTATCGCTGTTGACAGTAATAGTCCAAATATGACCACTTGCAGGAAGTTCTGCAGAACGGCTAAAGCTATTATACGCTCCGTTCATAAAGTAGTAACCAGTAGCATCCTGAATAGTGTATCCACCATCAACTTTCTTGATAGTAAAGGCATTAGCGTCAGAAACCTTTACAGTTCCGTTGCTCTCTGTTACGCTTACAGGGTTCTTGAGGTAACCGTAATTGTATGTAGCAGCCAACGGAGAGGCAGCGAGGTAACCTGCATCTGTCTTTGCAACCAATACGTATGTACCATCAGTAATTTGGTTAACAAGCGTGTAAGTAGAGGTGGTTGATGTTTCTGGTTGATCAGGCTCTGTAGAACCACCTTCAACAACTCCACCATCAGCAGTAGTGAGAGAGAAATCGTCAACAAGGAGGTCCTTGCCAGGATTCTTTATAACAGCAATAACAAGAGCTACTGTTGTCTTTTCTGCGAGTGTAAACTCATGGCTGATTGCAGTCCACTCTGTATTTGTCAACTTGTCGTACTTCTTAGCATAGATATAATCGTTGCCTCCGCTAATCTTACCATCAACAACCTTAACATAGCCATAGTCTACAACCGCACCATCAGCAGTAGCAGCCTTTGTATAGAACGACATCTTGTATGTACCTGGCTTCAAAGTGAGTTCCTTGTATGCAAGACGCTGGTTCTTTGCACCACCTGCAACACATACAGAATACTGTCCGCTATGAGCATCTGTGCTCTGTGAAAGTTTGGCATTGCTTGCAGAAGAAGCCGACTTCCAATTGTTAGGAAGGCTATTTGTCCATGCCTCGAAATCGCCATTTGAAACGAGATTTGATCCAGCTGGTGTGTCAGGTGTATCGGGAGTATCAGGCTTGCCTGGAGTAACCATTGGTGTGCCGTCGCCCTTAATTGTGAAGTTGTCAACCTCCCAACCACCAGAGTTGTTATCTGTACTTGTATACTTGAAACCAATGTAAACCTTATTGCCACAATATTCTGTAAGGTCGATATCACCAGACTCTACAAACGTCCAGCTTGTACCTGCCGGATAATTTGGAACAACGAGTTGTTTCCAAGTAGCTGCGCTAACATCGCCTGTGTAGTCGGTAGAAGCCCAAACTGTCATCATGTCCTTCATTGTGCTAACATCGCTAAGCTTGTTGATAGCATGTGAGAACGCAAGAACAGCCTTCTTACTATCAGCGAGGTTAATAGCTGGAGAAACAGCCCAAGACTCTGATGCATGGCTTGCATTGTTTAAGAATGCAGAAGCATTGAGATAGCCATTATTATTGTAAGAAGCCACCTTCCAAACTCTTGTCAAACCGCCTGTGAGGTTTACATCTTTAAATTCAAATGCGGTTGTATTGTTGTCAAATGTCTCTGAATACAATGTCGGAACTTCAGTTGTAGAACCGCCGTTACCGCCGTTACCACCGCCTGGAATCTCATAAGCAGCAGGAACGTCCTCGCAGCTTGTGAATGAGAATGCTGTCATTGTTGCGACGAGCATTGAGAAAAATATCTTTTTCATATTCTTTTGTTTGTTTGCTTGTTATATAATATATAATAATGTAAGATAGCCTTACTTCTCTTCTGCCGGCTGATTCTTCTCTGGCTCGAGCACTTCGATGTCGGAGAGTGTGCGCAGCACGAGCTGCACTGTTGTGCCGTAAGACGATGTTGCGCTGGTCTTGTAAACGGTGAGGATACCGGTTACGTTGAGCTTGCCCTTCGGCAGTTTCTCGGCAGCGAACTTAGCGTAGCAGCTTGTACGGATGCCGATCTGCTTCTTCTGACCAGTGTAACCCTTGAAGTAGCGTGTCACGCCGTGGCCTGTAGTGGCACCTTCTGCCTCAGGAGCGAATGTGACGGTGCCGTCGGCTGTGTCGAACTCCACACCCTTCAGTGTCACAATCTGTCCAGAGTACTTCTGTGCAACGGTCTCATCGTTGAGTGTGCTGATTTCAGAAGTCTCGAACACGTGAGGTACCACGAGCGAAGCGTCGGGCTTGCCGAGAATCTTGAAGCGTGTCTGCCATTCTGCACGGCTGATGCGGCTCGGGTAAGTCTGGTTCTTCTTGAAGTCGGTGTACGGGATACCCAGCTGTGGTTGTGTGCGATATACGCCATAGTAGAGTCCGCCGAGGTCAACGAGAATCTCCTGACCAATCTGCAGCTGACCGTTGATGCCGCCCTGAGCAACGCTGATGATTATACCACCGGTAGCATCCTCGATCATAACCTGGCTATAGATATTGCCAGAGATGTCGTTGCCTGTGACGCGACCCTTGATCTGCACACCGTCGGCGATGCGCACTGTGTCGTTCACTACATCCTTCAGTTGTGCACCGTACTTTGCCTTAAGATCAGCAATAGAAACGACATTGGTCTCCTGAAGCTGGTTGTTGCCGAACGGTGCCACCTCGCCAGTAGGGTCGGTCCAGTCCTCATCCATACATGATGTAGCAGAAAGACCTATAACAAGCGCGAAGAGCGCGAGTTTCAGATATTTTATACTTTTCATCTTCTTTCTGTGATTTAGAATTTATAAGTAATGTTCAGCATACCGTTTGTACCTAAGGCGTAGAACTTGAACGGGTTCTTCTCGAATGAGTAGCCACGTACGTTCAGGCTCTGTGTGTAGCCGCTTCGGCTCTGCTCGTAACCGCCTGTAACGATGTCGCGGTTGTTGAGGATGTTCTGAACCATGAGGTTGATTGAGAGCGATCCGTGCTTGAGGTATATACTGCGACCGATTGAGCCGTCGAGCATGAAGCCACCGTGACCCTTAGCCTGATCGAGTGCTCCTGGAACGATTTCGCCGGTCACGTCGTTGATAATCGGCTGACCGAATGCCTTCATCACATCGTTACGGTTCACCACGTTCTTGTGGAAACGGTAGTTAGGCGAGTACGACAGGTAGATGCGGTCGTAGTAGTTGCAGTTGAGGTCGATGAACCAACCTTTCTGATGATAGCTTACGCCGAGGCTGAGAGCGGTGAGCGGTGTGCCGCTGTCGCGCATACCCTTGTTGTGGATATAGTCGTAGTTGTCACCTGTCTGGGCGGTGCCGTACAGTGTAGCATCTGTAGACTTCATGTAGCAGAGCTTAGAGTTGTTCGTAATCTTAGCCTCGCTGATTGTACCGATGAGCTTAATGTCGAGGAAGCTTGCGAGCTTGAACTTAGCGCCGAGCTCTGCACCGTAGTACGACTTATTCATATCGGTCATAGACACATAGATGAACGAGTTGCTATCGTCGTTATAGAAGTTCTGCCAGTCGGATACGTTAGTCATGCGGCTGTAGTAGCCCTTCACGTTGAGGTGGAGCCAAGAGTTCTCGTACATATAGCCGAGCTCTGTGCTGAAGATGCGCTCGTTCTTGAGTCCCTGAACGAAGTCGTTGTTAATCTCTGGCGACATGAACGCTGCACGTGCTTCTGGTGCGCGGTGCTCATAGCCTACGCCGAGCGAGAGTACGTTGCCACGACCGAGTGTGAGGTTAGAACCGAACTTGAAGCCACCATCAACGAATTCTGCTCGCTTGCTCTTGCCGAACGAGTTGTCGGCAGCCAAACCGTTACGCATCTTGCCGTCGCGCTGGAAAGAGGTGTAGCCGAGCTTAGCAGCTATAGTATAGTTAGCCCAACCGAAGTTCTCGGTGTACGAACTCCATACCTTGCCCTTGTTGATGAGCAGGTTATAGTCGTAGCAGAAGCGGTCGCCTTCCTTAACGACTGCGTTAGGATGGTTGAGGTCGTACTGTGCTTCGGGCGAAGTAGCTGTGTACTTATCTGATATAAGATATGTATTGATGTTATGGAACTGGGTAGCACCGAGCAAGTCCTCCATTGTCTGGTAGTGCATTGCCTTATTGGTAGCTGCAAGTACGCCTACGTTTACCTTCTTGTCCTTGTCAATCTGATGATTGAATGTAGAGGCAAACGAGAGCATCAGGTTGTCGTTGTGCTTAGCCTGGATGTAGTACATAGCGTCGCCGCCCTGTGCAGCTGCGTTCTTGTTTGAGTAGTAGAGGCGATCCCAGTTGATCTGACGATTAGCCTTTGATGCACGCCAATAGTTGTATGATGTCAACCAATCCTCGTAAGCCTGCTCTGTGCGATATGTAGAGTTTTCGCTATTCCACACGTCGTAGTAGCTTGACGGCATATTCTTCCAGTAGTTAGGATGCGGATTGTCAGCATTGTTGTAGTTGAGCTTTGTGCTCTTGTACATAGAGTACTTGCCGAAGAACGATGTAGTGAGCTTCGAGTTCTCGTTGAAATTCCAGTCCCATGTGAGGATTGCACTTGGAGCGTAGTCGTTCACCACGCGTGAGTTGCGCTTCTTACCGTTCTGATAGCCCCAATAAGGGTTGTAGTAGCGGTTGTTGGCGAGCCAATACATCTCGTCTGTACCTGCGCCCTGTGTAGAACGCTCGGTCGGGTTGCCCCATGTAGAGAGCGAGAGGCTGTGCTTACCCATCACCTTCTGCACGGCGAGGAAGTAAGAGAGCGAGTTGTAGAATGTGCCCTCTACGTAGCCGTTGCGTGCCCAACGATAGCTCACGCCACCTGTGAACGCCCAACCTTTCTCTGAGAGACCAGTGCTATAGGTGTACATGCCACGCAGAGTGTAGTTGCGGTTAGCACCACTGAGGGTCATACGATGACCTACAGGCATTGCCGACGGACGGAAGTTGTAGTTGTTGGAGCCGCCCATGCCCGACATGGTGAAGTTGTTGCCTTCAAACGGAAGGGCGAACTCCTGGTTGCGGGTCATGTTGTTCAGGCCGCCGACCTGAGAGTAACGGAACTGTCCGCTCTCCATATCGTTCAGCTGCAAGCCATTGAGATAAACCTCATTGTACTTCTGATCGAAAGCACGATAGCGGAAACGTGCCGGTGAGAACAGATAGCCCACCTGGCTGGCATAGATGTCGGAGTTGGAGTTGACGATTGTCACATTCTGTGTCATGTCGTCGTCCTCACCGAGCTGTGCCTCAGTGAAAGTGAAGGCAGCCTCGCTTGCGGCTTCGCTATGATAACCGATCGAGTCGGTCTGTGTCTGAGCGAAAGCAGACGGAGCGCAGCACATTGCCAACACTGCTAATTTAAGCTTCTTTTGCATGTAATGTTTATAATTAAGTTTTAAATTTTCGTTTCTAAATCAACTACTACTTTTTTTATTTCATTCGATTAGGGTAGTTTAAGAAATAGATTGCAAAGTAACACATTTTTATTCAATTAATGAAACATTTCCATATTTAATTTTTATTAAGTATATGTTTCAATGCAGAACATGCCAACGGATTGGAAAACAATCGCAATTTCATGCAAAAAAAACACGAAATAGGGCACAATGATAACAAATTACTGTAACTTTGTAGGCGTGTATCACGTACACGCAGTGTGTAACGAATAAAAACAAAAAACAAATAACTCAAATGAAAAAAAATCTCTTTATCCTCGCCTTACTCCTATGCGTGACATTTGGAGCATCGGCTCAGAAGAAATTCAATCTCTATGCCGTAGGTTTCTACAACCAGGAAAACCTCTTCGACACTTGCCACGATGAGGGCAAGCGCGACTACGACTTCCTGCCTAACGGCGCATACAAATGGAACGGACTGAAATATAGCCACAAACTACGCAATATGTCGCAGGCATTAGCCGACCTTGGCACGGACAAGCTGCCGGGCATCGGATGCGCCCTCATCGGACTCTCGGAGGTGGAGAACTCGAAGGTTCTCGACGACCTCACAGCACAGCCTGCTCTGAAGCAGCGCGGATATAAATATGTACATGTAGAGGGTCCAGACCGCCGCGGCATCGACTGCGCACTGCTCTACAACCCTCGCTTCTTCACCGTGAAGGATGTGCGCCTCGTGCCATACGTTCCCGAGGAGAAGAAGGACTCTAACTACGTGACACGTGGCTACCTCACCGTTAGCGGCACGCTCGCCGGCGAACACGTGGCTGTAATCGTGTGCCACTGGCCGAGCCGTTTCGCCACATCCTACTACCGCGAGGTGGCTGGCAGACAGGTGCGCGTGGTGAAGGACTCGCTGCTGAACGCCGACCCCAACTGCAAAGTGTTCGTGATGGGCGATATGAACGACGACCCTACAAACAAGTCGATGACCGAAGGACTCTCTTGCAAACCGTCTATCGAGAAGACGGACAAGGACGACATGTATAACCCGTGGTATAACATTCTCACAAAGCAGGGCAAGGGCACACTGTTCTACAACGGATCGTGGAACCTCTTCGACCAGATCGTGATGACTCCGAACCTGCTCAACCCGAAGGGCGTGAAGGACTTCTCTACTCTGAAGTACTTCCAGCATCAAATCCACATCCGCCCGTACCTCATACAGAGCGAGGGCAAGTACAAGGGCTCGCCGAAGCGCACCACCGCAGGCGGTGTATGGCTCGACGGCTATTCCGACCACTTGCCGGTAGTAGTGTATCTGGTGAAGGAGCAGAAATAATGAATACCGAACGCCATCCCTTCACCCCGTTTCTCCCCGACGGCTGCCGACTGCTCATGCTCGGCAGCTTTCCGCCGGGCGAACAGCGCTGGTCGATGCGGTTCTACTACCCCAACTTCACCAACGATATGTGGCGCATCTTCGGGCTATGCTTCTTCAACGACAAGCTGCACTTTGTCGACACCGAAGCAAAGACGTTCCGACTCGACCGCATTATACCGTTCCTCAACGAGCGTCGCATCGGCATGTACGACACGGCGACGGTGGTGCGCCGACTGAAGAACACGGCATCGGACAAGGACTTAGAAGTGGTAGAAGCAACAGACCTGAAGGCAATGGTGCGCTCCCTACCCTCGCTCACCGACATCGTGACCACCGGGCAGAAAGCCACCGACGTGCTCTGCGCGTGCTTCGACATAAAGGTGCAGCCGAAGGTGGGCGAGAACGTGCAGTTCGGCTTCGACGACAGAACACTGCGTCTATGGCGTATGCCGAGCAGCTCGCGCGCCTACCCCATGAAGCCCGAACGCAAGGCAGAGTTCTACAGCCGCATGTTCAGCACATTATACGACCAAGCTTAAGAATATGACAAACAACAAGATAACAATAATTGGTATTGCCGGCGGCACAGGCTCCGGCAAGACCACTGTAGTGAAGAAGATTGTTGAGGCACTGCCGCCGCACCACGTGGCTGTCGTACCACTCGACTCGTACTATAACGACACGTCGCACATGACCGAAGAGGAGCGCCGGGCTATCAACTTCGACCATCCCGATGCGTTCGACTGGAAGCTACTGATAAAGCAGATTAACGAACTGCGCGAGGGCAAAGCTATCGAACAGCCTACGTACTCGTACCTGAAGTGCAACCGCGAGAAGGAGACGATACACGTGGAGCCGAAGCCGGTGATTATCGTGGAGGGCATTATGACACTGCTCAACAAGCGTCTGCGCGACATGATGGATCTGCGCATCTTCGTCGACTGCGACCCCGACGAGCGACTCATACGCAACATACAGCGCGACACCATCGACCGCGGACGCACCGTGTCTATGGTTGTCGACCGCTACCTGAAGGTGCTCAAACCTATGCACGAGCAGTTCATCGAGCCGACAAAGCGCTTCGCGCACGTCATCATACCAGAGGGTGGAGACAACCTGAAGGGCATCAACATGGTGTGCAAGTATATCGAAAGCATCGTTGAGAAATAGTCCGCAAAAGTTGCAGGATTTGACAACTTCTATTATCTTTGCATTATGGAACGGCGGTTATTTACATACGGCGGTTATTTCGAGGCATTTATGAGTACCTTGAAAGAAAAGGAGCAGGAAAAGATTCAGTATGGGCTTCTTCTGCTAAAGACCCAGGACAGACTCTCCACGAAGTTTATAAAACTTATAAAGGATGGTCTGTACGAATTGCGTACAGAATATGGAGGAAACATCTTTCGTGTATTCTTCATTTTCGATGAAGGAAGAATCGTGGTATTGTTCAATGGATTCCAAAAGAAAAGCCAAAAAACACCACCCAAAGAAATAGAAAAAGCATTAAAGATAAAGGAGGCATATTATGCAGACAAACAATCATCAAATCGTTGATTACGATCTCGTTCTTGACAAAAAGTTCGGCAAGGAAGGCACTCCGGAGCGTATGAAGGCCAAAGAGGATGCTCTTTCCTTCTATTCAGGGCAAATACTGCTTGATGCACGCAAAGAAGCCAAAATCACACAAACAGAATTGGCAAAACGCATCAATTCTACCAAATCGTATATTTCTAAAGTAGAAAATGGAATTATCGTTCCAAGCGTTGGCGCATTCTACCAAATCATCAATGCGCTTGGAATGAGAGTCGAAGTTGTAAAACCGATATACTAAGCACGAATAAAAGTTAGGGCTGAATTCCTTATTTGGAATCCAGCCCTAACTTTTTACTTTTAAATGCCTTGCTTGTGGGTACGTGGTATGGGCAAGATGCCCATACCTCCTATCTTTTTACTTTTTACTTTTTTACTTTTAAACAAGTTCGAGCCCTAACGATTCGACGAACGCTCGCACTTCCTTTTGCTGCATCAGTTCGTCGTACACCTCTTTCTTTGTCTTTCGGCGGCTTATCTCTTCTGCCTCGGCGAGGCGGAGCGATATTGACACATTTCCGTTGTGCAGTGCCTTGGCGAGTGTGACGCGTATGCGACCTTTTATCTCGTTTACCTGGTCGAGCAATATCTGGTTGTCTACCAGCACCTCGATATCGGGGAAGGTGGTGATACGCGGTTGCATGTTCTTCATTCGGGAAGCAAGCCCCACCATCTTCTGCGGCATACGGTTGCACATCGAGAGCCATTGCAGATCAAGGAACTCCTGCGTGAACTGCTCGTTCTCATCCTTGTTTGTCTCTTCCGCCTCTTTCTTTGCCGCAACCGCATCCTTGCGCTGCAAGCTTTGGAAGGTCATGCCGAGCGACGAGAGCTTCAAGCGTGGTACACCGGCAGACAACTTGTCGGAGACGGCTTCCGAACCCGATGCGGCGGTCTGCGAAGTAGGAGCCTCAGCTGAAACATGGCTTACCGAGGCATGGCTCACCGGAGCAGCCACCTGCTGAGCCACTTTCGTCCGGGTGAAATCAAGAAGTTTGAACAGGGTTTTCAGCTGCTTGGGGCTACGCCCCGCACTGTCGGCATCCTCCGGCTGCGTAATCTGTGCCACCTGGATGAGTGTCAGCTCTACGAGCAGACGTTTGTTGCTGCTTTGACGATAGCTTAGGTCGCACTGGTTCATCAGCTTCAACGCCTTGTAGAGGAACTGCGTGGGACACGCCTTTGCCTGTGCGCTGTACTTCTCACGCTGTTTCTCGCTCACCTCAAGGAGCTTCAGCGTCTGCGCATCCTTAGCCATGAGCACGTTGCGCACGTGCGAAGCGAGTCCGTTGATAAGATTACCACCGTCGAAGCCTTTCTCTATTATCGAGTTGAGGAGCACCATGCACTCGCTCACCTTGTTCGCCAACGCATAGTCGACGAATTTGAAGTAGTTGTCGGTGTCGAGCTCGTTCAGGTCCTCAATCACCTTTGCGTATGTGATGTTGCCCTGGCAGAAGCTTGCCGTCTGGTCGAAGATAGAAAGGGCATCGCGCATACCGCCATCAGCTTTCTCGGCGATGAGTGCCAATGCCTCTTCCTCGTAGGTGATGCCTTCCTTCTCTGCCACATACTTCAGGTGGTTGATGGTGTTCTCCACGCTCATGCGCTCGAAGTCGTAAATCTGACAACGCGAGAGGATGGTTGGCAAAATCTTATGCTTCTCGGTTGTGGCAAGAATGAACACCACGTGTGCAGGCGGTTCCTCCAGTGTTTTCAGGAAAGCGTTGAACGCTGCCTGCGAAAGCATGTGCACCTCATCGATGATGAACACCTTGTACTTGCCCACCTGTGGCGGTATGCGTGTCTGCTCCATGAGCGACTTGATGTGCTCCACGGAGTTGTTGCTGGCTGCGTCAAGCTCGAAGATGTTGTACGAGCGTCCTTCAGCAAACGCTTTGCAGCTTTCGCACTCGCCACAAGCCTCGCCCTCAGTAGTAGGGTTCATGCAGTTGATTGCCTTCGCGAAGATGCGTGCACACGTCGTCTTGCCTACTCCGCGCGGTCCGCAGAACAGGTAGGCGTGTGCCAGCTTGCCACTTTTCACGGCATTCTTCAACGTAGCGGTGAGAGCAGCCTGCCCCACCACCGAGTCGAATGTCATCGGGCGGTACTTACGCGCCGATACTATATATTCTCCCATATCGTGATTTTACTTTATACTTTCTACTTCTTCTACAGTCAGACCACTATATTTTGCAGCCTGCTCTACCGACAGACCATTGCTCAACATAGATTTAACAATATCCTTCTTTGCTTCTGCACGACCCTCAGCACGACCCTCGGCACGACCCTCAGCAAGTCCTTCTTCGCGTGCATTGCCAAGCACATCATTCTGTATCATCACAGCGTTGATGTGCTCATCATAAGCATAGCGCTCGGCATCGGTCATCGAGTAATACTGAAGTTTTTTGCGTGCCTCCTGCAATCCAGGAGCAGTGGTGTTTTCCTTTATAACTCCACTCTTCAAGTAAGCGACCCACTCCTCCAACGGAGTCACTGCCACCTTGTCGAACTCGTTGACACGCACAAGAATATACTCGGGGAATATCTCTGCCGGACTCTTCTGCACTAAAGCACCTTTCTCCTTAGCGGTTATGACGAGCTGATCGTTTGTATGCACACCGATGAACTTGTTCTGTCCTACATACAGGTAGTCGGCACCCTTACCTATATCGAAATAGAGGATGCTTATAGAATACACCTTCTTCACCTCCTTGTATGTATCACCGAGATGAATATGCTCGGTGATGGCTTTCGCTACGCCATACAGGATGCGCTCCAGATAGTAAAGCTCGCTTGTGTTCTGCACCTCTACAAGTATTATCTCACCCTTCGAGTTGCGTGCTTTGATGTCCACACGGTTGAACTTATCATCTGGTGTCTGCTGATTGCCCTCACTCTCGAGTATCTCCACAATCTTCACCTCCTCACCGATAAACACGGTAAGGAAACCTTCCAACACGTCGAAGTTGGCTTTCTGACGGAGCAAGCGCTTGATAGCCCAGTCAAAACGTATGTATCTATCTTTCAGTCCTCCCATAATACAATAGGTTTAATGCTACTTTACAAAGTTACAATTATTATTCTGAAAACACGGCATGAAGCAATTAATTTTTATTGTTGTCCTGTAAATAATACATCTCCCTTATATTGCTTCATGCCTTTCTCATATTGCCGCAGCAGAACAACAATGTTGCCGCAGCAGAACAACAATGTTGCCGCAGCAGGACAACAATATTGCCGCAGAAGGACAACAATGTTGCCGCAGAAGACTAATGAGAACGACGTAGCAGATTAGACAACGGATAGAATGATAGATGAATGGTAGATGTCTGGTAGATAGGCTGGCAGATATAGCTCTCGGAAGCATATCTGCCAGCCTTTAACATGCTCGTAATCTGTAAGTTGCAGCGACACTGGGAGATATGGTAGATTTTTTCGCGTACTGATACTTTACTATGATATATTGCTTCTATATAAAAAGGGGGTTCCGAATGAACAAAAAAGGCTATGACATTGCTGCCATAGCCTAATATCTGATGTGAAATTATATCTTCATCTTATAGCTTAACCTTATACAAGATTGCGATGTTTCGCTTGACTGTCTCGTTGTCTGGGTCGAGCTCGTGCCAACGCATAAAGTATTTACGAGCTAACTCCTTGCTCTTCTTCACATTAAAATAGTAGCCAACCAAATAACGAGTTGCCATCAACTGCATAGCAGCATTTGCAGAAACGCTATTATACAGCTGCAAAGCAGGTTGCAATCCAATGCCTGCTTCTTGATCAGGGTCAATTAACGGGCTCAACTGAAGCTGATTGACATAGCCATAGTCTGCATAATCAGGGAATCGTTCTGCAGCCTGTCCATATATATCAAAGGCTTTCTTATAAGCTGCCACCTGCTCCATTCCGACACACTCTTCCGCCTTATCCTTATACATCACAGCATAGTTCTGCAGATGGAAATAGTTCAGCTTACCATTGCTCTCAACAGTATTGATATACTCTTGATAAGCCGTTTCTGCCTTATCGTATTCGCCCATATCCTTATAGGTGTTACTGATAACACCCATTGCAGAAGCTACCTCATCATCTTTAATTGTCGGGCTCTTTAGCAATTCCTTCAACACATCTATTCCCTGATTTAACTTATTATTATTAATAAGTGCCTTACCATAATTCAAGTAATTCAAATCGGTAATAGCAGTGTCTTTGCTTGCGATCAAAGTTTCACTATACTCCAATGCCCTTGAAGCGAACAACTTCTTATCCTCATAAAAAGCATCACCTTGCTGCTTCTTTACAAGATCATACGCTTCGTTCGCAAATCTCGAACCATTAGAGAGAATATAATAGTCTGCAGGATATCTTACCAAACCACTGTCGCAAGTATTCATCATCTGTGTATAGATCTCCAACTTTTTATTACCATTGGCTTTTTCCAAAAAGGCATATAACATTCGTATTTTAGATGAATAATCGCCAGCCTCTAATGAGTCCTCTTGAGCTTCATCATACAACTGAAGGCCCTTTTGAAAATCATTTGTAGTAAGACCATATTTATCATACAAACGTGCGCAATTACGATTATATGGGTATGTAGGATTAGCTTCCTTAGCCATTGCGTAGATGTTTTCCAGCTTTGCTCTACGTTTACGTACTTCTTCTTGAGCCTCTGTATCGCCCGCAAACGCACGCTCTGTCACCTTGTCCAAACCTGCCTCTACAAATGATGCATACTTACGATACGTCCTGAAGTCGTTGGGAGTCATCTCTATCGCCTTCTTATAGTAGTTTACAGCTAAAGTAGTGTCGTCAGCCCACTTGTAGATGTCGCCCTTGAGCATATAAGCAGGACTATAATGGGGGTCGAGTTCTATTGCTTTGTCGATGTATTTCAAAGCGTATGTGGTATCGCTGACACCCGATTTGAGCCAAAAGGCATTGGCTGCGCCTACGTAGATACGTGGGCACACGCTCTTCTTGGTCTGTTGCGACTCGCAAATCTGCTGCACAATAGGTTCCACCTCAACGAGTGTATGCGACACAATCTTCTCTATACCCAAAATTGCGGCTTCTACATCGTTGATGGTCTGCATCTTGCGTGGCGAATTAGAACTTGACGCTTTGCTGGTCTTTGTCTTATTACCAACCTTTGCTTTCTTTTCGGTCTTCGGTTTCTTCTCCTTCTTGTCTTTCAGCGAGACAGAAGCAATCGAAGGCGCAACAAGTGCGAAAGCGAGCAAGCCTATGGCGATTTTTCTCATGTTCATATCTTGTATAGCTTTAAGAGTGGCAGAGGTGTTTGTTCCTCCGCCCTATTATTTACTTATAATACGTACTGCACACCGATTACAGAGTGTACTGCACACCGAGGTTGAGTGTCTGGAACGTGCGCAGCTTCATCATATTAACGCCAAGCAGATTCGGGTCATAACGCACTACGTAGAGCTGCGGTGTGAGCGTCACAGCGATGTGCTTAGCCACGTTCATCTTTATCTTGATACCTCCATTGGCACCCATAAGCGGGCTGGTGTTGTACTTTCTTGGTGAGTACGACATGGTGTGCGAACTGTTCACCTTTATCGAACCATCGGGTTCTGTGCTATTGCCTAACGACAGCAGCAACGCCGGACCTGCGAACAACTCTGCCTCAAACATACGATTGCTCTGATAGCCTGAGCAGAGGTTGGTAACATTCAGCAAATAGTTGAGTGCCACGAAACCTCGCTTGTAGTTGTTCTTGAAGAGTCCGGTAGTGGTGTATTCTGTGCCATACTCGGTTGTGCCAGTATAGCTGTCCGGCGCAACGCTATTGATAGACAAGTATTCGAACGAAGCACGTACGCCATGCACCTTACCGAAATGTCCTTCAACGAAGGCCTGTGCATTATAGTTGAACGCTGCGCCCTCGTATGTCTTCTTGGTGTTGAACAGCATCGTACCTGCGCCCAAACCGAAGCTAAGCGGAATGCGTGGTGCCTCATAGTCATCTTGCTTCCTCATGCGATAGTTTGTAGCACGTGTATAGGCTGTGAAACCAAGACGAACCACTACTCTTTGGGCGTTGAAACGCTTCACTGCGTCTATGTTGCGATACGGTATTCGGTAGTTATAGTTGGTGAAGCTCGGTTCGAGGAACACCTGCAAGTCGTTGCTGAGGTTATACGAGAGGTGTAAGCCTGCCGTGTAGAACGTACTAATGGTGCGCAGATGGGTCTTCTGCTCTCGCATAATCCAACTAAGACCGCCACCGAATGCTAACGCCACGTTGAATGGTTGGTCGAAAGAGTAGTTCTTCATAAATCCTAACGGATTGATGAGAGCCTCTGCCGTTGCATCAGCGGTCATATCATGTAGGTCGACAACAGCGTCGTCTTGCACTGGTATGCTTAGCATAGCGCGTCTATCCTCGTCCTGTTCGCCCATTGCCTCATGGGTTTTGTCCCATGTGGCGGAGGTGAGTCCTAAGCTAAAGCGCACACCTACCGACGGCGAGAACCATCTACCTACAGACATCTTCGTAGAGTGTCCCATCTTTGGGCTCACACCTTTACCTCCCACGCACCATGCCATACCTCCTGAGAGCTCGGCAAACCATGGTGTACGCCATTTCTGCGGATGCCACTGCATTGTGCTGTCCACATATTCAGGGCGGTTCTTCATGTAGCGCATACGGTCCTCGATAGAGAGGTTGTTGTGCAGATAGTACACCATACCGATGTTTACACCATAGAAGCCTCCGAACTTATTATATAGGTGTCTTGACTTGACACCTACATACGGCTCTATAGTGAGGTATCCTTGCGGACCGGTGAATATCTTTCCCTGCACACCTCCGCGTATTTCGTATCGTGTGCGATGGTTGTCAACTATGTTTGTTGTGTTGTGACGCACGCCAAAGCCAAACACTGTTGACACATCGAGCAGTCGAGACGGACGATAGCCGTCCATCAACGTCGACAGACTATATATCCAGTCGACAGAACCTTGCCACTGTTTATAGTTCTTCTTGTTACCCTCATAGTAGCCAAATCCCAATCCGGCTGTAAGGCGCACTGTATGGTAAGGGTTGAACTGCTTGCCCACACTCACGTGCGCCATCGTGATTGGCGAGAGGTTATAGCCTGGATATTCTAAGTCCTTATGCAATCCTCCGCCGAAGCCTAAGAAGAGGTGGTCGTACCACTTCTTTCTGAAGGTGTCGTCATAGCCACGATAGCGGTCCTCAAGCACGTACTTGAGGGCATTGAACTCCGTAGCGTAGTTGTGGCGAGTTTTGCCGATGGTGTCTTCCTCGCCCGACTCGTCCCATAGTGAGTCGGGCACCTGTGTGATAGCACGTGGAGCCACACTGAACGTTGTCGTTCTTGCTACACTACAGCTCAAGCCACCTATCAAACAAATCGCTGTTGCGTAAAGGCGTATGATGTTAATGCTCATTGTTCTTGGTCTTATTTGTTATCGTCAGCGGTGTTATCCTTATTATCTGCCGACTGCACTTCTTCCTTTGTCTCACTTACAGCTCCGCTTTCCTCTGCCTTCTTACGGTCGGTGTAGGCTTTGAGTATCTCGAACTTCTTTCGATAAGCCGGAATATCTTTTCGCATATACTTCGACTTCTTACGGATGTCGTCGTTCACATTGCCCTCGTTGCGATACAGGCGTATGAACTTAGGCTCCAGATCGAAACTATGCTGGAAGTAGGCGAGGTAGAACGGCACTTTGCTTACGTCAAGCTGCGGTCCGGTGTTCTTCTTCTTATACTCGTCAAGCTGCTTGTAGTACTCTTCTGCCTTCTCGGGGTCGGTGCGTAGCAGTTCGTTCTCCTCTTCTTCCGTGAGTTCTTTGAAACCGCTGTTTGCTGCCGAGTAGTCATCTATCTGCGGTTCACGTCCCCACTCGTCAGCCCATATAATACCTTTCAGATACCACTTCTTTGGGTTATCGTCGGGCATACGGTCGATAAGAGCCTCGCATTCTTTGCGCGATTTGTTAAGATATCCGTGCAGTTCGGTGTAGATGATAGCACGGTTGTCGTCGCCCGTACTGAACACGTAGCGTTCTGCTTCCTTTATCTTTGCCACCTGCTCTGGGTCGGTTATCAAGCCCTGTATATAGAACGGGTAGCCTTGCTGGAATGTGATGAGCATACGTAGGCGCTTTGTAGCCTGCAGCTGCACATTCTTTTTCTCCAACATCTCAATGAAATACATCGCGGTGTCGAGCTTTGCCTCCTGGAAGTACATCACGGCTTGGTTGAGCACCAGCTGCTCGCGGTTTATCTTCACGGGGTTATAGCGGTCGCTCATATCCATTTGGTTCACACCCTTACGGAAGTCGATGAACGGCTTCAGGATGTTCACATCGGGCATACCTCTGCGACTTGCCATCAGTGCCATTTGGTTAGCCACGTATGGGGCAAGCTTCAGACGTGTATAGTCCGACTGCGCAATGACGTGCTTGTAAGCAAGTGTTGTGATGGTGTCGAGCTCTAAGCTATCGGTTACTGTAGCCAAGAGGTTGAAGTAGTCACCGTTCGACATCTTCTTCTCGCCCGAGATATATTCGCGCTTGTGTGCGAAGTAGTTCTCCACCGCCTCTTCTGCGTTCATAATATGCTTTATCTCGTAACGATACTTCACAACCATGATACGCAGGTTCTCAAGAATAGGTGCGATGTCGCTCTCGAAGAACGGCTGTAGCTTCAACATGCCGAACACTTCGTTCGGTTTGTATGTCTCGATGGTGTTCTTCACTGCGTCGTACACCTCCTGATTGCCATTCTTGCCAACCTGCTCAAGCACGTCTTCCCATGTGAACACGCGTGGTTCGAGTGTCGACACACGTATGTCCGAGCTCAAGTGGCGCTTCAGAATATTGCGAGCCACAGCCGCACGCTGTGTAGCAAGTCGGGTGTTGAGCTCCACACTACCCTCAGGCGAAGCACCACCCTGTACCTGTACGTCCCAAAGCAAATCGCCGTACGACTTCAGCTCCTTCACAATAGCTTGTTGCTCTACTATGTTCATCGAGTCGTTGAGCAGCACGTCCTTACCAACGGCGAACTTCAGTCGCAAGTCGCGGGTCACGTTAGCCATATTCTCCTCCGCTGCCTCCTGAAACTCGCTTGTGAGTGGCATTTCGGCAGCCGTCACTGAGAAGTCGAGGAACTTCAATGGCTTGAACGCAAGGCACGAGCCAGTTGTCATCTCTCCGCTATCCCATGTGCGATGATGATAATCCTCGAGCACAACGCGATAGCTTCCTCGGTATGTCTTCTCCTTATCGGGCTTCTTAAAGGTGACATTGGTACTGTAAGCCACCTCCTTATCGCGCTCCAAAACGTACGATGGGTCGTAGCCACGAGCCACCGAATCGTTCTTCATATAGTTGAAGCCCATACGCTTATCCTGCTTCTTGTGATACTCTGCGCCCTCAAGTATTATTGGCTGCAGATAGGCTATAGTGTCTTCTGTCTGACAGTCGACAGCCATCGGTTGGCAGATGATGCGCGACTTCTCTGTGGTGTACCCCTCTGGAATGGTGAAGTTGACATTGAACGTCACTCTATCGCCGGTGTCCATACCAGGCACGGGCTTCATCGTAGGATTGGTGTTGCGATACTTACCATCGACAACGGTCTCATCAAGAATTTGGTCGCTACTCTCAAGCGTCACCGTGAACTTGTCCTGTCCCGACTTTATCTCTACAGCCTTTGCACCGTACTCCTCGTCGAAGACTACAACGCCCTGACCGCTCATGAGGAACTCCTCAATCTCACCATTCGACTTAGAGAGCTTGAATGCAATTCCGAGCGAACGTAGTTCTTTCTCCAATGCTTTCGAATCGCCACTGAACACCTTCGTGTTAGCCACGTTGATACGATTGGCTGCATCAAGAGCCTTGTTGATAGAGCGGAATGATGTACAATACTGCACTGTCTTTGCAGGCTTTGGCTCGCCCTTCTTACCCATCTTCAAGTACACCTTGATCTTCACCTTACGCGAACCTCCGTCGTCCTGCTGCAGGACGGCAGCCGTAGCGGTGAAGGTGACAAGCAGTATAGCTATCAGCGCGAAGCATATATGTCGTAAAAAGTTTCGTTTCATTGTTATTGTGTGTTATTATATTATTTGAGGATGTAAGCCACTGAGATGCCTATGCGTTGTGGCATGAGGTAATATCCTGATGCGTTCGGTTTGTTGAGTCCGCCTACCACATAGTCGCCGTAGTTATCTCCTGCGAAGTATTCCTTACGATTGTAGCCCACAGCAGCCACTCCGGCGTGGAAGTCGATAAAGAGTCGCTTCGTGACATTCATTACGTAACCAAAGGTGATGCCACCACCGTAAGCTATTCCTTTATACACTTTTCCTTTTATAGAAGCATCGTAAATTGCGCCTACGCCTCCAACGCCAACGAACAAGCTGTGCATCGGGCGTCCTGAGAAGTAGTACCTGTATTCGGGCTGTGCTGCCAACAACTTTATGTTCTTGCCATACGGCTTATTACATCCGAGCACATTAAGTCCGAGGGTCGACCAGTTGCCGACCGTCATCTCCAAACCGACGCTTGGTATCATGCACGCATCCATAAGCACATCGGTGTTGACGGCGAGCTTCTGCGCCCGAGCGGAGAACACTGCCGAGAGCATCAAGAATGTCAAGAGTAATTTCTTCATTTTTACTATGTTATGTTTAAAGGTGCGGCATCGCGCTGCACCAGCGTGTTGCTTTATATATTGTGGGGCTTTGATATTTCTACTTTAGTGGGTGCTGCCCTGCCGTGGGCTACACCGGTTGTATGTTTTAGGGTGTTTGTTGGGTGTTGGAGTGTTTTTGTCTGAGAAATCATTAAGAGTGGGTATGGCTTAACGCCACACCCGCTCTATAATTATAATGCTTATTCGAGTTCGATTATGCGCTTCTCCCACGGAGTGAGATAGCCATGTGTCTGAATCTGCTCTGGGTCAGAAACTGAGATTACGATGTCATACTCGTAACCAGCTTGCCAAGGCTCATCAACCACTTTACCAGCAGCGGTCTTGAACGTTGGAGTAATCTCGTACTGTGCTGCCTTGTACACCTTGTCGGGTTCGCCTTCGAGGTAGTACTCTACACGCAAGCGGAAGATACCCTTGTTAGCAAATGCTTTAGCGTCTGTACCAAGGTAGCCATTGTCTACATACTTTGTAGAGCCGTCTTCGTTAGTACCAGTCATCAGTGTCGGCACGGGGAGGAGGAAACCGTCACCAACAGTAACCTCATTGTTTTCGCCGAGGTACGGACCGTTAGTTGGGGTGCCGATAACATTGCCTTCCTTGTCCTTCAACTTGAAGGCAGTGGCCTCAGTGTTGTGGTTCTTAGCAGTAGTCCAATCGACAACAAACTCGCCTTCCTTACCCTTAACATCGTCTTTCAAAGCATCGAGACGATTGTCGAGGTCAGCAATAGTAAGTGTACCAGCATCAGCCACATTGAGGAGCTTAGCCGACTTGATACCTAACTTTGCAATACGAGTACTTCCGCCGCTACCCTTTCTGAGGATGATGTTGAACTTCATGAGCTTGTGCACGAAGGTGAGCTGCGGACGGTTCTCCTTGTGTGTCTTCTCATTCCATGTTCCACCGTTAGCCTCTACGCTCTTCTTCTTGTCGCGCAGATACTTTGCGCTGTAAGCGTCCGCCTTGTCAGGATCATCTTGTTTTACGAACGACTTACCCCAGATAAGATCGGTTGTACCGTCCAGACCTGTTATCTTCACGCTGTACTTATTGCCGTTGTGCACCACATTCGCTGAGTAAGGATAATAGCCATAGAATGTATAGCTATACTGGCTACCCATCGGGTAATAGTGCAGAGTAGGTGTTGTACCACCATTCTCGTCGAAGAGTGTAAGGTCTGTAACACGCTTGCCTAAGTCGGCATCGTCAGAAGTCACAGCCTTAGCCTGAATATTCTCCAACCAAAGGAAGTTAGGGTTGTCGAAGCCTTCCTGCCAAGTAATATCCTGCTTAGCTGCAATCTTGCCAGTAGCAAGACAGAAGAAGCCGAGATTCTTGTCGGCAGGTGTATCGAATGTGCCGTCATATTCGCCTTTATCGTTAACATTGCCGAGCGATGCGCGGGTCTTGTTTGCCTGCTGACCAGCAGAAAGCACGATAGGCACATCAGAGTTCAGTCGCTGATTGTTGCTACCGCCAGCGAGGTCGTCCTCGTTTGTGCAGCTGGTCATAAGCATGGCAGCAGCCATTCCCATTAAGAATATATGCTTATTCATTTGTTTGTTGAATTTATTGTTTTTCTAAAAAAACGTTTATTCACTGGGACTGTTGAAACACTCGTCTCTTCCTCGCCTTTTGCAGCGAGGAAGAGAGTCTATATATCTTCAATCCCTTTCTGCAGGGGCAAGCCCCTACGCTTTATATATGCACCCTTATGCGGTTGCATACTCAAATAGAGATTCTTATCAGATGCTCAGTATTAAGGAGCAGGAGTTACAGTAGGCTCTGTGTACTGACCGTTGTTCGGATCGCGGTCGTCGTCGATATCGATTGAACCACCGTCAGCCCAAGGCATGAGAGTAGCTGTAACCTCGATTTCCTCAAGACCGTAAACAGTGATAGTAACCTTGTAAGACTTACCCGGTTCAAATGTCTTTGTACCGTCCATCTTGATAGTAGCCTTCTGCTCGAGATCCATATCTTCCTTGTCTGCGGCTGTAGTGTTCTTCTTAACCTTCTGAGCAAGAGCGATGGTAAGAGGATACTCAGTCTGACCAGGAGCAACGAGGAGAGCCTCGCCTACAGGAATAACGTCACCAACAGTTGCTTCACCAGCAGGCCATGTCAAAGGAACCTCCTCGAGATCAACGAGAGGATTGTTGTGGTCTGCTGTTGCATCAGCACGCTGCTTCAACTTGAGAGGAGAAGCAGTACCTGTGAAAGTAAGGAGATCTGCAGCTTGCTTAGTCTCGCCTGTGTAAGCAACTGTGAGTTTACCCTCAGTCAGAGATTCTACAGAAATACCCTGAACGCGAACTGCCTCTGTGTTGCCACTTGCACCAGCACCCGCTGTTGCCTTAGATCCTGCACGTACCTCGAATGTGAAACGTGTGAGGAGGTGGTTGAATGTGATGTTCGGCTGAACGCCCTTACGTGCTGCATAAGCAGAATAGAAATTCTCCTTATAGTTGCCAAGCTTAGTAACCTCATCGGTAGAAGGAACTGCCTTGCCTGCCATGATGTCCTGCGAACCATCAATCTTGATATCAACAACACGCTTTGTAGCTGTTTTTGCTTCTACTTCTGTATCTGTGTCATATACAGTCTTTACAACAGGTGTAGCTCCAGCAGCATCGTCAACGCGATAACCCCAGAAGTCGTAGTTGCCGCTAACTGGGTAGTAAGCGATAGTTGCGTCAGCTGTAGTAGCCAAACCTGATACAGTATTTGTAGCTGTATTAGGAGCATTGAACTTCGTGTTGTCAAATACAGGAGTACCTGCAGCAGCATCTGCTGCCTCATCCGGAGTCTTGTAATAACCAAGCTCCATGCTACCCTTCTGGAGCATGTACACCCAGAGAGTCTGGCCTGCCCATACGTTCTCAGCGTCAGTCATGCCACCTACGGTACCAGTACCACGGGTCTGAACCTTAGACGAAGCAACGCCGAGACGAATCTGCTGTTCAGATACGTTCTGCTCGCCATTCCAACCGAGAGTGTCATCATTTGAGCATGCTGTCAGCATACCAGCTGCAGCCAATGCAAAGAAAAACATTTTCTTCATAGTCGTGAAAAATTTAAATTAATAAAAAGTTATTTATAAAAGATTGTCTTATTCCTATTTTAATATCCATTGATGTTAGGGTCGTTAGGGTCTTTGTCCTGGTCGATATCAATATCTTCACCCTTGCCCCATCCGTCAACGCTTCCGCTGATCTGGATCTTCTCCAAGCCGTAGACACCAATCTTCACATTATATAATAGACCTTTCTCGAAGCTTGCTTTCTCGCCCTCTTTCTTAGCTGGCGTGATTTTGTATTCAGTCTTGTGCGGTTGAAGCTCGCCATACTGGTCGGGGAAGAGGTATGTGAGCGTCACTACGTACGACTCCTGCGGAGCTACGAGCAAGCCAGCACCGAGTTCGACGGATGCCTCGTCCATCTTCTCCTTTGCAGTAGGCACGTGCGTAACGCCTGGCACCACCTGACTCTCGTTGTCCGCCCACTCGTCCTTCCATTTTACCTGATAGCCCTCTTTTCTTAGCCCAGGTATAATCTTTCCATAGACATTGTGCGTCTCTCCAGATTCATCGGTTTCCTTTTGGAACTCGCCAAGTTTCACCGCCTTTTGCAGCACATCAACCGCATTCTCGGGCTTGAACACGAGCTTACAGTCGTCAATGTTACGGCTTGCTACGGTGAGTGTGCCCTTTGTCAGCGTCATCACCGAAATATCCGTTATCACTACGTCCTTAGCCGACGAAGCACCTGGGTAAGCAAAGAACTTCAGCATCGTGAGCTGATGCTTCATGTTTACGACTGGGTGCACGTTGCGGTGTGCCGCAAACGTACTATAGTTACCAGGTATGTTTAGTATCTTTTGCTTCTCCTCTTCGGTCAGACTGGCTGCCTTTTCGTAGATACCACCTTCGGCGAAGTCGGCTTCCGTAAGCGGAGTCTTGGCTGCGCCCACGAGTACATCCTGATAGCCGTCGATTTCTATGTCGTAAGTTATCTTATCCTTTTCGCGCGTATAGTTACTCAAATCAAGATCGTCTACGAAATAACCGAAGAAGTTGTAGCCCACATCCTGATAGCGAGAGCTGTAATAGATGTCTTTAGGATAGTCTTTGGTGAGCACATTCATTGTGCCGATAAACTGGTCGGGCTCGAACTTGAACGGCATACCCAATTTGTACTCTGGTCCGTCGAGCAGACACGATGTGTTGTACTCGTCCATGTTGCCCTCGCTCGCATCTTCAGCATAGCGGTATCTCGACATAGAGGGTTCCTCGGTGAGCACTCCCTGTCCGCCGTTTGGATCGGCATCGTTGTAAGCACGGAATGCGAAGATGTGGAATTTAGCATTCAAGTACTTGTCGCGGTTGTATGCCACGGTCTCCATTGGCTCGAACGCACCCGTACCACGTGTGCCCACAGAGCCACGTGTGTCGGACACTACCGAGAAGTATGCCGGATTACTGGTATATAGCAAAATCGATGTCTTGTCGATGTTGACATCCTCATCGTTTGTTGGCGGTTCTCCCTGCGGTAGGTCCAAGTCTGGATAAGAGACATTGCACGACGCCGTGAGCAGCAGTGTTACTGCAGCTGTCAAGATGTTAACAATATGTTTCGTTCGTTTCATCTTATAGGTTATTTTTTAAATGTCGATATTTATATCGGAATCCGTTTGTATCCAACGATCGAGAGCGTCGCCACCCTTGTCTATGTTACCGACCGTTTTTCCATCAAGAAGTATTTCGGCACTGATGTTTATTGTTCCGTGTTCGCCATTGCGGTACACGTATTTGTTATCAGATGTCGTAGTCATCAGTTTTGCCTTGTTCAGAGTGTTGTAGAGGTTTATGATGCCTTGCCACTTCTGAGGGAAGGTCTGTCCTGTTTTCGGGTTGTACACTTCTGTGTATATAACCACCTGCATTATACCAGGACCGTATATCTTCTTGCGCACATCCTCTAAAGTCTCTCCGTAAGCGCGCTGCACATTCACCACGCCCGTCACATTGATATTGCCGTGGCAAGCTATACGCTTGTTCTCGTTGGTGTCGTTGCCGTTGTCGTCCGGGTTGTTCGGCTTGATGTCGGTCTTGAACAACATCTTGCTTGTCTTCTTTATGTCGAGATAGCCTGTGTTCATCTTTATATAAGTAGGCACACCACTTATCTCTGCCCATACCTCCGTCACCTTAAACTCCACCTCATCCGTATTCTTTACGATGTTGAAGTTGATGTCTATATTCTGCGAGAGTATCTTCGGTTTGAACTCGAAGGTTGTCTGACGGTCGGCGCGTACTCGTTGCACTGTTGTTGAGTCGTAATAGAGCGGCTCCACATCGGGCTGTATGTACTTCGCGTACGGGTTGAAGTCTTGCCAAGCTAATGGTTTGTTGAGCTTTGGGTCTTTTATGTCATACACCTTATAGCTCAAGCCTACGTTCTGCAACGGGTAGTCTTTAGCATCATTTTTCATGAACTGCTCAAGCTCCGAGTAGTCGATGGATGGATTGTCGAGCGGGAATGTAGCAAACTTATAGTAGCCGCGCGGAATCTTTATAGTCGGCGTAAACGGAGGGGGAGTCGTTCCAGTACCAGGCTCGGTCGGTTCGGTCGGCTCGGTTGGCTCAGTCGGCTCAGTCGGCTCGGTTGGCTCAGTCGGCTCAGTCGGTTCGCTTGGCTCGCTTGGCTCGGCAACACCTGTGTTGTCACCGCCACCTGTGTTGTCACCGCCTGTGTTGTCACCCTCGTCTGGGTTTTCGTTCGGACGGTTTTCGGGTGTGATGGTCGTCTCACCGATGAGGCGCAGTGTGAGGTCGTCGGTGTTCACCTCTGCCACCTGCTTCCACTGTCCCACGACACGATAGCAGAGCACACCCATTCGATTCGGCTTGTCCTCTGGCTTATTCCATGTATATGTGAAGTTGACATCGCCCTGATGTGGGTGATCTCTTTCACAAATCTCTACCTCAGCACATGAGGTGAGCGTTGCTCCAAGAAGGAGTGTGTATAGTAGCTTCTTATTATTCATTGCTTGCCTCCTTTCCTGGTTCAGCAGAAGGCTGATTCGTTTCCTGTTGAGATATTGTGGGTTGAGATGTTGTGGGTTGAGATGTTGAGATTTCCTCTGCAGGAGTCTGCTCTTCTGCAGTAGTTTCACTTTCTGCAGGAGTCTGTTGCTCCTCAGTAGGAGTTCCTCCCTCCGTAGGAGCCTCGCCCTCTACTGGGGTCTGTTCCCCAGTAGGCTCTGTGGTTGCGTTCGGCTCGGTAGCCTCGGCACCATCGGTTGGCTCTGGTTCCTCTTTCGCCTTTTTGCCTTTATTTTTCTTTTCGGCTTTCAGGCGTTCCTTCTCCTTTTTCTCATCGATAGCCTTTTGGCGATCAATCTCTGCCTGCTTGCGGTCTGCCTCTGCCTTCAGCTTAGCGTTCACTATGCGCATCGAGTCAGCCTTAGCACTGTTGACAACAGCCGCAGAGTCGTAAACCTGCCAGAACTCCTTGTAGATAACAGACTCAACAGAGTCTCTGTTATGCTGATTGATAGCATCGACAACGCGCTGGTTAGCGATACTGTCAATTCTGTACTGATATTGTGCATCGGCATCGTAACGCCAACGATATTTCTTCGTGATTGGATAGCTGCCAAATCGATATACGAAGCCTACACGTGCCGCAGTGGGCATCGGGAACGGAACAACCTTCCACGAACCTTGCTTGGTGCGTGTGTAGCAGTTGTCGGCACGATTGTATATGAACTTCTCCGAGTTGACTGCTACGAAGCCTGCATCGAAGCCGAGGTCGAGGTCGAGGGTGTTACCTGTGCGGAAAGCGTAGAGAGGTTTTATTATACCATATGTAATACCAGCCGACAATGCTTTGCCTTGATGTCCTTCTCTGCCAAACTTTATCGAGAAATCGCTGAACGACATGTACGCACCTCTATAATATGTAGTCTTCGGATGCTTCACCACACGGCGACGGCATGAGAAGAGACGGTCGATGAAGCCGGTATGCGCGGGTACCTTATTATTTATCTGACGGGTACGCCAATAGTTGCGGAAGTCGGCACGCACCTCCGTGATGTTATAGAAAACTCGGTTTTTGAATGTTGCTGGTGTATTCCACTTTGTCTTTAACGTAAGTCCAACAGCCCAGCGGTTCCAGTTGGTCGATTTCACATCGAATTCTACACCCAGATTAGGAGTCAGCAAAGTCCAATCGACAGCATTGGTGCGCAACGAGATACGCTCAGCAAATGTAAGCGTGTCCACACCAGTCCTGCTCTCGAATATCTGAGCCTTGCCGATTTGCGGAAAAAGCACCGCAATCATTAAAAATATAGCGTAAAGCCAGTTTTTTGTTGTCTTAGTCACGTTGTTTTTATTGATGGTTTTAAAAATTGCCGTCTCGACAAACTTTTAGCATGTCGAAAACCGCATTGATTTTCATTATAACAACTCTATTTCATCAATTATAACTAAAAAATAGTTATGTCACGGCTGCAAAGTTAAACTATTTTTTCAATTAAACCTAATTTTTAGACTTAATTTTTCACCTTACCCCTATTAATATTTTATTGCAGAAGCGCATTTACCCCCCCCCATTTCGTTGTGTCATAGGACGCAAAAACCCTCGTAAATACGGCATTTTCAACAAAAAGACGGGAGCATAACTCAATAATTGTTTTTTTTTTTGTACTTTTGCCTGTTGACAAGATTTTTGAACAAAAATAGACGCCTTGTACACTCGTTTACTCGTCTACTTGTCAACTTATCCACTCGTGTACCCGTTTACCCGTACACTTGTCAACTAAAAAAAATAAAAAACATGGACGACGAGAAAAAAGACATCATGCCAAGCGATCACTCCGACTACAAACCTGTCAACCGTTTCGACGCTTCAGCAGTGCATCACCTCAGTGGTATGTACCAAAACTGGTTTCTGGATTACGCCTCATACGTAATCTTAGAGCGTGCCGTGCCTCATATCGAGGACGGTTTGAAGCCTGTGCAACGACGCATACTCCACTCGATGAAGCGCATGGACGACGGCCGTTTCAACAAGGTGGCTAACATCGTGGGACACACCATGCAGTTTCACCCTCACGGCGACGCTTCCATCGGCGACGCTCTTGTGCAGATGGGACAGAAGGACTTGCTCGTCGACTGTCAGGGCAACTGGGGCAACATCCTCACGGGCGACCGTGCGGCTGCACCGCGATACATCGAGGCACGACTCTCGAAGTTCGCGCTCGACGTGGTGTTCAACCCTAAGACCACCGATTGGCAGCTCTCCTACGACGGACGCAACAAGGAACCGATTACGCTGCCGGCGAAGTTTCCGCTCCTGTTAGCGCAGGGCGCGGAGGGCATCGCCGTGGGTCTGAGTTCGAAAATCCTGCCGCATAACCTCGTGGAGATATGCGATGCTGCCATCGCCTACCTGCGTGGCGAGGAGTTCCACCTCTACCCCGACTTCCCCACGGGCGGTTCTATCGACGTGGCGAAGTACAACGACGGACAGCGTGGCGGCACCGTAAAGGTGCGTGCGAAGATAGAGAAGCTCGACCAGAAGACTATCGTCATCCGCGAGATACCGTTCTCGAAAACCACGTCTACGCTCATCGACTCCATCCTGAAGGCTATCGAGAAGGGCAAGATAAAGGCGAAGAAGGTGGACGACAACACGGCTGCCGAGGTGGAGATACAGGTGCACCTGGCGCCGGGCGTGTCGTCCGACAAGACGATCGACGCGCTCTACGCCTTCTCCGACTGCGAGATAAACATATCGCCCAACAGCTGCGTGATAGAGGACAACAAGCCGTGCTTCCTCACCGTGAGCGACGTGCTGCGCCACTCCACCGACTCCACCATGGGTCTGCTGCGCCGCGAGTTGCAGATACGCCAGTCGGAGCTGGAGGAGCAGTTGTTCTTCTCGTCGCTCGAGCGCATCTTCATCGAGGAGCGCATCTACAAGGAGAAGAAGTTCGAGCAGGCGAAGTCGCAGGACGAGGTGGTCGACTTCATCGACTCGAAGCTGGAGCCGTTCAAGACGCAGGTGTTCCGCGTGCAGGACTTCGAGTACTCGTTCCACCGCGAAATAACACGCGACGACATACTGCGCCTGCTCGAAATAAAGATGCAGCGCATACTTAAATATAATAAGGATAAGGCTGACGAGCTGATAGCGCGCATCAAGGCTGAGCTGGCTGAGATAGAGTACGACCTTGCGCACATGACCGACGTGACGATACACTGGTTCGAGTTTCTGCGCGAGAAGTACGGCAAGGATCATCCGCGCCGCACCGAGATACGCAACTTCGACACCATCGAGGCTTCGAAGGTGGTGGAGGCGAACCAGAAGCTATACATCAACCGCGCCGAGGGATTCATCGGCACGGGTCTGAAGAAGGACGAGTTCGTGTGCAACTGCTCGGACATCGACGACATCATCGTGTTCTTCAAGGACGGTAAGTACAAGATGGTGCACGCTGCGGACAAGATATTCGTGGGCAAGAACATCCTGCACGTGCAGGTATTCAAGAAGAACGACAAGCGCACTATATATAATGTGGTGTACCGCGACGGCAAGGCTGGCGCGGCATACATCAAGCGTTTCTTCGTGCCGACGATGACTGCCGGTCGCGAGTACGACTGCACGCAGGGCACTGCCGGCTCACGCATACTCTACTTCACCGCCAACCCGAACGGCGAGGCGGAGGTGATAAAGGTGACATTGGAGGCGAACCCACGCCTGAAGCGCATCTTCATCGAGAAGGACTTCTCCGAAATCGCCATCAAGGGACGCGCCTCGAAGGGCAACCTGCTCACACGCAACCCTATCCACCGCATCGGACTGAAGAGTCACGGCCACTCCACGCTTGGTGGCAGAAAGGTGTGGTACGACCCGGACGTGAACCGACTCAACTACGACGAGCACGGACGACTCTTGGGCGAGTTCTTCGACGACGACTCTATACTCGTGGTGCTCGACGACGGCAACTTCTACATCTCTACATTCGATGCCAACAACCACTATGAGGACAACATAAAGCTCATCGAGAAGTGGGATCCTGACAAGGTGTGGACAGCAGCTCTGTTCGATGCCGACAATGCGAACAACCTCTACCTCAAACGCTTCCGTATGGAGGCGACGAAACGCTGGCAGAACTACATCGGCGAGAACTCGAAGAGCGAGCTACTGCTGCTCACCGATACGCCGTTCCCACGCATAGAGGTCGACTTCGCACCGACCACTGCGCCTGACGGCTCTGAGACGCAACGCCCGTCGTTGGAGATAGACGCGGAGGAGTTTATCGCCGTGAAGGGCTTCAAGGCGAAGGGCAAGCGTGTCACCACGTTCGACGTGCTGGGGGTGAAGGAGCTGGAACCAACACGCTTCCCCGAACCCGAAGCGGAGGAGGACGAGGAGGAAACTGAAGAGGTAAACCTCGACCCTGATGCTGGCAAGAGTCAGCAGCAGGTGATTGACGAAATGACCGGACAACTTAATATTTTCACCGAGCATGAGGATCTGTAGTCTATTGCTCGCCATGCTATGGTGTACCTCAGGGGGTGCAGCTTCAGGGGGTGCAGTTGTCTCAACTGCACCAGATTTCCTCTCAGGGGGTGCAGTTGTCCCAACTGCACCAGATTACTTAAATACAGATACGTTGGTGCAGTTGAGACAACTGCACCCCCTAAAGCAGTACCCCCTGAAGCAGCACCCTCTGAGGGAGAATGCTCTTATGCTGGGGGTAGGCTACACCGACATCCTCGACACCTACCTCTCGCCGGAGAAGTACCGCGGCACCGACCTGCGCTTTCTGTCGCACACGCGCCGTGAGAAGGACTCCACCTGCCTCGTGCACCAATTGCTGCACGAGGGCTGCATCGCCACTGCCGACAACCGCTCGGGCAATGGGGGCGAGATAGGGGGCGGATACACCTTTGCCTACTCGCTGCTGCGCAAGTGGCAGATGCCCGTGGGCAGTTGTCATCTGCGACTGCTCGCCGGTGGCACCGCGGAGCTGAGCGTGGGCTTTCTGTATAATACACGGGGCAGCAACAACCCGGCACAGGCACGACTGGCACTGCAGCTGAAGCCTACCGTGGCTGCCGACTTCGACTTCCGACTGTTCCGCCGCCAACAACGACCGTTCACACTGCACTACGAGGCATCGGCTCCGCTCTGCGGTCTGATGTTCTCGCCCAACTATGGGCAATCGTACTACGAGATTTTCTCACGTGGCAACTACGACCACAACTGCGTGCCGACGACTATCGCCTCCACGCCGTCGCTCCGACAGATGCTCACGCTCGACTTCCGTGCGCTGCACACCACGTGGCGCATCGGCTACCTCGGCGACTGGCGCCAGGCAAGCGTGAACAACCTCAAACAGCACACCTACACTCATGCTCTCGTCTTCGGCATCGTCAGACGCTTCCGCATCGAGAAACTGTAGTCGCCCACGGAACCTTCTGGCAGAGTGGAGGTTCCCACAGATTGGCACTCTTCTGGCAGAGAAATACCTCCCACAGATTGGCACGGATGTGCACAGATTAGGAGGGTATGGCATCCTGCCATACCCACGCAGCCTCCGGAATCCAGTTGTCTCAGCTCGGCTTTGCCGCCTGTTAGAGCAAGAACTGCACCAACAAACAAACAGGGATATCGCCCACAGAACGCACAGAACACACAGAACATTCTGGCAGAGAAGCACCTCCCACAGATTGGCACGGATGCGCACAGATTAGGAGGGTATGGCATCCTGCCATACCCACGCTGCCTCTGGAGTCCAGTTGCCTCAGCTCGGCTTTACCGACTGTCAGAGCAAGAACTGCACCAACAAAACAAGCAAGGATATCTCCCACAGAACGCACGGAACACACAGAACCTTCTGGCAGAGAAGTACCTCCCACAGATTGGCACGGATGCGCACAGATTAGGAGGGTATGGCATCCTGCCATACCCACGCTGCCTCCGGAATCCAGTAGTCTCAGCTCTACTTTGCCGCCTGTCAGAGCAAGAACTGCACCAACAAAACAAACATGGATATCGCCCACAGAACGCACGGAACATTTTGGCAGAGAAGCACCTCCCACAGAACACTCTCTAAGTTTATAGAAGAATGCGACGCAATAAAACTTCTGTGAATTCCGTGAATTCTGTGGGAGAACCAACGCAACAAAACTTCTGTGAATTCTGTGAATTCCGTGGGCGAATTAACGCAACCAAGCCATCTGTGCAAATCCGTGAATTCCGTGGGAGGACCGACGCAACAAAACTTCTGTGAATTCTGTGAATTCCGTGGGCGAATTAACGCAACAAAACATCTGTGCAAATCCGTGAAATCTGTGGGAGGACTTACGCAACCAAACTCCCATGAAACCTGTGGGAAGATGGCGATACTATCTCGGTTGGTGCAGCGGAGACCGCTGCACCCCCTTTAGAATGTTCAGAGGGCGGAGTGGGTATGGCAAGATGCCATACCCTCCTAAAGAATTATGACAGGATGCCATACCCTCCTAAAGAGTATAACAATAAAAACAAATGCGAATGAGAAGAATAATCACTATACTATTTGCATCGCTACTGCTGCTGACCACAGCGTGCGTCGACGAAACGGAGTATGCCGACAATCCGCGCGGCAACTTCGAGGCTCTGTGGCGTGCCATCGACGAACACTACTGCTTCTTCGACTACAAGCACGAGCAGTACGGACTCGACTGGGACGAGGTACACGAGCGATACAGCCGACAGATAGCCGACGACATGACGACAGGACAGCTGTTCGAGGTGTTAGGCAATATGCTCGGCGAACTGCGCGACGGACACGTGAACATGTACTCGGCGTGGGACGTGGCACGCAACTGGTCGTGGCACGAGGACTACCCGTCGAACGTGAGCGACACGCTGCTCTCTAAGTATCTCGGCACCGACTACCGCATCGCTGCCGGACTGCGCTACCGCGTGCTCGACGATAACACCGGATACATACGCTGCGCTACCTTCGCATACAACTTCGGCGAGGGCAACCTCGACAATATAATGCTCTACCTCGCACCGTGCAACGGACTGATCGTCGACCTGCGCGACAACGGCGGCGGACAGCTCACGGCTGCAGAACAGTTGGCGGCACGCTTCACCAACGAGCGACTGTTGGTGGGCTACATGCAGCACAAAACGGGAAAAGCGCACACGGCGTTCTCGGAGATGAAGAGCCAATACCTGAAGCCGTCGAAAGGCATCAGATGGCAGAAACGGGTGGTGGTGCTGACCAACCGCGCGGTGTACAGCGCAGCCAACGAGTTCGTGAAGTACATGCGCTGCTGCCCGAACGTGACCGTCGTGGGCGACCGCACAGGCGGTGGAGCGGGTATGCCCTACTCTACCGAACTGCCTAACGGCTGGAGCGTGCGCTTCTCTGCCTGCCCTATGTACGACAAGGATAAGAACTCAACGGAGTTCGGCATAGAGCCCGACCATAATGTTGCGTTGAAAGAAGCCGACTGGCTGCGCGGTGAGGATACTATCATCGAGTTCGCACGCGAATTGCTCAGAAAGTAAAGAGGCAAAAGTGCCTTTTTACTCTTTTACTCTTAAATCTGGCTGCGTGGTATGGGCAAGATGCCCATACCTCCTACTTTTTTACTCTTTTACTTTTTTACTTTTACTTCTACCAGTACTTGTTGCGGTAGTACTCCAGTACTCGCAGAGAGATTACTCCAGTTTAGCAGCGAGATTACTCCAGTACTGCAGTGAGATTACTCCAGTACTGCTGCGGTAGTACTCAAAAAGGGTACGCTTAGGGGTGTGCAACAACGCTTTTTATAACTGCATCGTGACCACTTCGGCGTTCGCCATGCGTGGCGTTTCGTTCATCGGTGTGCCGCTATGCACGCTTCTTATCGCCTTGTTCGTTATGCCATGTCCCACGGCAAGCACGGTTTTTCCCTCATAATTATCCCTCACAAACTGCAGGAATGCGGCGGCACGCGCTCTGAGAGCGTCGAGCGACTCAATGTCGTCGGTCCACCGAGCATCCTTTAGGTCGGGGATGTATCTGCCTGTGAAGCTGCCCCAGTCGCGCTCGCGCAGCAGCTTTGTCTGCACGATGGCGTCAGGCGACACGCCGTGCGCAGCCGCCAGTATCACACACGTGTCGAAAGCGCGCTTTAGGTCGCTCGACACGAACACGTCGATGGGCATGTCTTTCAACTCGGCAGCGAGGGCGCGTGCCTGCTCGATGCCGTTCGGGGTCAGCTCGCCTTGAGTCTGCCCCTGCATAATCTGGCGCACATTGTCGATGGTCTCGCCGTGGCGCACAAGAAGAAGGGTTGTCATATTGTGGTTGTTGTTGTTACTTACTAAGCCGAACTAAGCCTTCTTAAGCCTTTCTAAGCCATTGCTAACTAAGACTTCTTAGGGCTTTCTTGCCCTCTTGCTAAGCCGAAGTAAGCCTTTCTAAGCCATTGCTAACTAAGCCTTTCTAAGCCTTAGCCGAAGTATCCTCAAGCCCTCCCCGACGGGGAGGGTTGGGAGGGGCTTTTTACTTTTTTACCTTTTTACTCTTTTACTTTTAAAAGCACTTTCACCGCTTCGCCCACTGTCGGCACACCGCTCACCACCATTGAGCGTTTGCCGTTCACCTCCTTGAGGTTGCAGCGGCGTGCGTTGGCAGCGATGAAGTCGAGTGCCTTGCCGAAGGTGGCACTGCGGTAGTAGGCAGAGTTGGGGTTGCTGACGAACTGCATCTGCATACGTCCCTGTTTGAGTATTATCTTCTCGCAGCCGAGGCTCTTGCCGTAGCGGCGCAGTGCCACCACCTGCAGCAGTTCCTCGCCCTCGTGCGGTATGGCACCGAAGCGGTCGATGAGTCGCTGGCGGTAAGCGTCGAGCTCGTCGTCGTTGTCGATGTTGTCGAGCTCGCGGTAGAGCAGCATACGCTCTGCGCTGCCCGGCACATAGGTATCGGGGAAGTACATCTCGAGGTCGCTCTCCACGGCGCAGTCCTCTACGAAGGCATCGCCCGTGAGGTTGTTGCCCTGCGCCATCTCCTCGGCGTACATGTCGGCAAACTCGTCGTTCTTCAGTTCGGTGACCGCCTGGTTGAGTATCTTCTGATACGTCTCGTAGCCAAGGTCCTCCATGAAACCGCTCTGCTCGGCACCGAGCAGATTGCCCGCACCGCGGATGTCGAGGTCCTGCATGGCGAGGTTGAAGCCGCTGCCCAGTTCGGAGAAGTTCTCCAAAGCCTCCAGTCGGCGGCGCGCCTCGGAGGACAGCACCGACTTAGGCGGCGCAAGCAGATAGCAGAACGCCTTGCGGTTGGAGCGACCCACGCGACCGCGCATCTGGTGGAGGTCGGAGAGTCCGAAGCGGTGGGCATCGTTGATGATGATGGTGTTGGCGTTGCTGATGTCGATGCCGTTCTCGACGATGGTCGTTGAGAGCAGCACGTCGTAGTCGTAGTTCATGAAGCCGATGAGAATCTTCTCCAGCTCCTCGGGCGACATCTGTCCGTGTCCGATAGCCACACGCGCATCGGGCACGTATTTCGTTATGAGCGAGGCAATCTCGGGCAGGTTGCTGATGCGGTCGTTGACGAAGAACACCTGTCCGTTGCGCGACATCTCGAAGTTGATGGCATCGGCTATTATCTCATGTCCGTACACGCCCAGCTCGGTCTGTACGGGGTAGCGGTTGGGCGGTGGCGTGCGCATGATGCTCATGTCGCGTGCGCCCATCAGCGAGAACTGCAGCGTGCGCGGTATCGGCGTAGCCGACATGGTGAGCGTGTCGACGTTGGTCTTCAGCGTGCGCAGCTTCTCCTTTGTAGACACGCCGAACTTCTGTTCCTCGTCGATGATGAGCAGTCCGAGGTCGTGCCACTCCACAGCCTTTCCTATCAGCTTATGCGTGCCGACGAGTATGTCTATCTTGCCAGCCTTGAGGTCGGCAAGCACCTCGCGCGTCTGCTTCGCCGTGCGGGCACGCGAGAGGTAGTCGACACGCACAGGCATACCCTTCAGACGATCTGAGAACGTCTTGTAGTGTTGGAAGGCGAGCACCGTTGTGGGCACGAGCACTGCCACCTGCTTCGAGTCGCACGCCGCCTTGAACGCTGCACGTATAGCCACCTCGGTCTTGCCGAAGCCCACGTCGCCACACACCAGTCGATCCATCGGTCGGGCTGACTCCATGTCGGTCTTCACGTCGTGCGTGGCACGCTGCTGGTCGGGCGTGTCCTCGTAGAGGAACGATGCCTCAAGCTCGTGCTGCAGATAGGAGTCGGCAGAATAGGCGAAGCCTTTCTCGTGGCGACGCTTGGCGTAGAGCTTGATGAGGTCGCGCGCAATGTCCTTGATGCGCTTCTTCGTGCGCTCCTTCAGCTTCTCCCATGCGCCGGTGCCGAGCGTGCTGAGTCGGGGCGGTTCGCCCGTGTCGCTGCGGCGGTACTTCGATATCTTGTAGAGCGAGTGGATAGACACGTCGACGATGTCGCCACGCTGATAGTAGAGGCGTATCATCTCCTGGTAGGAGTCGCCGACAGGCACGCGCACCAAGCCGCCGAACTTGCCGATGCCGAAGTCGACGTGCACGATGAAGTCGCCGGGTTCCATCTCCTGCAGCTCCTTCATCGTGAGTGCCATCTTGCCCGTTCGGGCTGCGTCCGACTTCAGGTTGTACTTGTGGAAGCGGTCGAATATCTGATGGTCGGTGAAGAAGCACAGACGCAGGTCGTTGTCGGCGAAGCCCTCGTGCAGAGTGCGGTTGACGGGAGTGAAGGGGAGGGTTGAATGTTGAATGTTGAGGTGTTGAGGTGTTGAGGTGTTGAGGTGTTGAGAATTCCTGCGCATCTGTTGCAACTCCTCACTATCGAAAATATCGCGCAGGCGTTGCGTCTGCTTCTCCGAGTCGGCGAGAATATAGAGCTGGTAGCCCTGCAAGAGATAGTCGTCGAGGGTCTGGGTGAGCAGACTGAAGTTCTTGTGGAAGAGCGGCTGCGGCGAGATGTGGAACTCGATGGACACCTGCAGCGTGCCCGAAGGCTTTGCGCCGAACTCCACGAGGCGGAAGCGGCATATCTCCTCGCGGAAGCGCGTGGGCGACACGAGGTTGTTCTCCTTGCGCATATCGCGCATTATCTGCTGCTGCTCCACCTCCGTAGCACCCTCCAAACGTTCGGTCATGGCTTGCTGCGAAAAGCCGTCGTTGTATATCTGCTCGATGGTAGAACAGAGATAGAGGCGGTCTTTCATCACGAGCAGCGCGTCTTCGGGCAGAAGCGACGTGAACGGCTGCTTCTCCTCGGTAAGCTGCGCCAGTTCGGGCACGATACGCACCTGCTGCTTCGCGTCCTTCGAGAGCTGGTCGGCTACCTCGAACGTGCGTATGGTGTCCACCTCGTCGCCGAAGAAGTCGATGCGGAACGGCAGCTCCGACGAGTAGGAATAGACATCAATGATGCTGCCACGCATTGCGAACTGGCCCGGCTCGTAGACATAGTCGACCTCCTTGAAGCCGAACTCGCGCATCTGGCGTCCGAGGTCGGCAAAGTCGATGATGTCGCCAACAGCGATGTTGATGGTGCGCTCGTCGAGGCGACGTTTCGACACGACAAGCTCGCTGAGCGCCTCGGGGCAGGTCACAACGTACAATGCCTTTGCTTCGTCGTCTGCTTTCTTGCCTGCGCCCTTGCCTATTGATGCCTTCTGCGTGTCGACAGAGGTAAGAGCCGCGAGACGACTCAACGTCTCGGTGCGCAATATCTCGTTGGCTGCGTCGCGCTGTCCGTACTTCACCGCACGACGGTAGGACGACGGGAAGAAGAGCACGTTGTCGGTGCCGAGTATCTGCGTCAGGTCGTGATAGAAGTAGCCTGCCTCGTCGTTGTCTTGAAGGATGAAAACGGCAGTGAGAGTTTTGAGTTTTGAATTTTGAGTTTTGAATTGTTGCGCCGATTCGGCGCAATTTTGAGTTTTGGGTTTTGAGTTTTTCTTCCCGTTAAGTCGTTCGGCTACGGCGGAGAAAAACACAGGAGCCGATGAGGCAAGTAGTCCACCGAGGAATACGTGTCTCACCGACTCGTCGCTGATTGCTTTCAAAAAAGCCCCGCACTGTGGCAGGGCTGTATAAATGTTGCTGATGTTTCTTATTTCCATAGAATCGGGTGGGTAGTTTAGTGCTTCGCCTCAGGATACTTTCTGAACCAGCCGTCCCATCTGAGTCGCATCACGCCGAAAAACGCCTCGCCGAAGATGCCACCGCTCATCTTGCTGACACCCTCGCGACGGTTGACGAAGATGACCGGCACCTCCTTGATCTTGTAGCCCATCTTGTAAGCCGTGAACTTCATCTCTATCTGGAAGCCGTAGCCCTTGAAGCGCACCTTGTCGAGGTCGATAGAAGAGAGCACGCAACGGCGGTAGCACTTGAAGCCGGCTGTGGTGTCGTGCACCTTGAAGCCCGTAACCATACGCACGTACTTCGACGCGAAGTAGCTCATCAGCACGCGACCGATAGGCCAGTTGACAACGTTCACGCCACTCACGTAGCGCGAGCCGATAGCCACGTCGTAGCCCTCGTCGTGACAAGCACTGTAGAGGCGTGGCAGGTCGTTGGGGTCGTGAGAGAAGTCGGCATCCATCTCGAAGATGTAGTCGTAGCCGTGCTCAAGCGCCCACTTGAAGCCTGTGATGTACGCCGTGCCAAGACCCAACTTGCCACTGCGCTCGAGGATGAAGAGGCGGTCGCCGAACTCATCACTGATGAGGTGCTTCACGATGGCTGCAGTGCCGTCGGGACTACCGTCGTCGATGACGAGGATGTGGAAACACTTCTCAAGTGAGAACACCGCGCGTATGATCTTCTCGATGTTCTCCTTCTCGTTATATGTCGGTATGATTACTATACTATCGCTTTTGTTCATTGTTTTGCTATTGAATGGTTTTACATTGTCAACTCGTCAACTCGTAACTCGTAACTCGTAACTCGTCAACTAATATGCAAATATACTAAATGTATTCGATACGGGTGCCGCCGTAGCGTTAAAAAACGTGTTTTCGGGAGTTTTACTGGTCGGGGTTCTCCACAAAGCCCTGATATTGCTCCTCCAGTCCGCCCATCACCACCTTGTAGCTCTCTTCCTCAAGATACTTGATGTTGTCCGTACCCTTGCCAACAGGCAGTATCGGCTTGTGTATGGTGAGACGGAGCGGATGCCAAACCACCCACTTCATATCGCGAGTGCGTGGCATGATGTCGAACGAGCCATTGATGGTGAGTGGCACAACGGGCAGCTCGATGTCGTCGGCGAGCATGAAGGCTCCGCGCTTGAATACGCCCATGTGTCCTGTGAACGAGCGTGCCCCCTCGGGGAACACCACGAGCGACATACCACCCTGCAGCGTCTGTCGGGCGCGGTCGTAGGTCTCGCGTATCTTGCTTGCGCCACGCTTGTCGACGAAGATGTGGTGAGCCGACTCGCACGCCTTGCCAACGAACGGCATCTGGCGTAGCTGGCGCTTCATCATCCACTTGAAGTTGCGCGAGAGGAAGCCGTAGATGAGGAAGATGTCGAACGCTCCCTGATGGTTGGCTACGAACACATACGACTGGCCCTTCACAAGATTCTCGCGTCCCTCCACCTTCACCGGCAGCAAGAGTATGCGTATGATGAACTGCGCCCACCACTTGCCAGGGTAGTAGCCCCAGAAGTGACCGTTGCCTAAGGTGCAACCGATTATAACCATCAAGCTGGTGATGAGGGTGTAGATAGCTATCAAGGGGAGAGCTATCAAGAGCTGATATATACGATACAGATATTTCATTGCTTTTTTACCTTTTTACTTTTTTACTTTTAACGTGATTTCCACAATCTCCGGTTTCATGTGGAAGCGGAACGGCAGGAAACCTCCCACGCCCGTAGACACAAAGAGGAAGCGTTTGCCCTCACTATACAGTCCGGCATCCTCGCTGTTGACAAGACTTGTGGGTCGCCAGCCGAAGAGCGACAGCTGTCCGCCGTGGGTGTGTCCGCTCAGCGTTAGTTGCGCTGTGCATTGTGGCAGTATGTGGCGGCGCCATGCCGACGGGTCGTGCTGCATCATAATGACGAACGATTCGGGCGATATGCCGTGCAGTGCCTTGCGATAGTCGGCTTTGCAGGGGAACGGCGGACGACCGTCGTTCTCCGTTCCGGCTATCACTATCGAGTCGGCTCCGCGACGCAAGATGCGACGCTCGTTAAGCAGCAAGTCCCAGTTGAGCGAAGCCTCGAACGAACGTGTCAACCGTTCCATACTGCGCTTCTGCTCCGCCGTGGCTGTCTTCACATAGTCGGCGTAGTCGTGGTTGCCAAGCACGGAGAAGATACCATCGACCGGATGCAGATGAACCAACGTGGGCGCATGACGCACCAACTCCTGTGGGCGCATATTCTGTAAGTCGCCGGTGAAGAGGATGGCATCGGGATGTAGCTCGTTCACCTGTGCCACCATGCGCTGAGCAAACTCCTGCTTCATCGAGCCGAGGTGCATATCCGAGAGCTGCACGATGCGATAGCCGTCGAAGGCTTTCGGCAGACTGTCGAACTCGAGCGTAACGCGCTTCACGTGCAACTGGTCGGGACCCACCATCGTACCCATGAACAGCACGTAGAACCATCCGAGCACAAGCACCAGTCCGGTGTGGTTGCCCCAGTTGGTGCGCAACTTCAGCAGTCGCTTAACAGCCAGTCCGGCGAGCGACGACAAGGTGAAGACCACCTTCGGCACGATGAGCAGCCCGAGCATGAACAGATACACGTTGAAGAGCGTGAGGTTATCGGGCGCGAAGTTGCGCATCATCGAATAGGCTGCGGTACAGGCTATCATGGCGGCTCCCGGCACCCACCACAGCAGACGCATCCATAGCGTTATGTCGCGGCGTTGGCGAAGATAGCGTCGGTATATGTACAGGTCGGGCAGCAGCGTGAGCAGCAGTATGAGTATTGATATCCTTGCAATCATTATGTTCCATTTTATGGCACGTTTTCTCGCCATGGCATAACTCGAGCAAGCTCGGTTCTGCTCATTTGGCTTAACGAAAACGTTTCTTATAAACTTGCGATAGTGTTGTTACAGAGTTTTCATCTATTTCAAAAACCTGCGTATGAGCTCCACGGGCAGTCCGCGACGGTGCGCATAGTCGCGCAACTGGTCTTCGCCGATGCGCCCCAACTCGAAGTAATGCGCCTTCGGGTGGGCGAACATCAGTCCGGACACCGATGCGTGGGGCTTCATGGCACCACTCTCGGTGAGTCGGATGCCAATCTGCTTGAGGTTGATGAGCCGGTCGATGATGAAGTTGACACTCGTGTCGGGCATCGACGGATAGCCCACAGCCGGACGTATGCCTTGAAAATCCTCGCGCAGCAGTTCGGCTAAGGACAGATTTTCGTCGGGTGCATATCCCCATAGCGAGCGACGTACCTCCATGTGAAGCACCTCCGCCGTAGCCTCAGCGAGTCGGTCGGCAAGCGTCTGCGCCAGCATACGCTGATAGTCGTCGGTAAGGAAGTCGTGCTCCAACGCCAGGTCGACCGTAGTAGCGAACACTCCGATGCGGTCTGTCACGCCCGAAGCCTGCGGACGGATGAAGTCGGCAAGCGATAGGTTCGGCTCGCCCTCACGTGTGGGATGTTGCTGACGCAGCATAGGCAGCCGCACATCGCCGATGAGTATATCGTCGCCGTCGCTGTTAGCCTCGAACAGGCCTACGGCAGCGTGTGTCTGGTAGCGCGTCTCCAAGCTATCGAGCATCTGTTCTGCCTCCGCCCGCATTCGGTCTTTAGCCTCCTGCGGCTTGCCCGAGAGCCCCCAGGCGAAGTAGAAGTAGAGCCAGTTGATGTACGGACGCAGGGTGGAGATGTTATAATCGGTGTATTGCAGCATCGTCGTTCTACTCTCTAAAGCGCACCGCCTCGCCACGGCTCGACGCATCGAACGCCCAATTGTTATATATAATCTGTCCGTTGCACATCGTGGTGCGTACCTGCCACTGATAGGTATGACCCTCCATTGGACTCCAGCCGCACTTGCTCTGTATCGTCTCCGGCGTTACGGTCCACGGAGCGTCGGGCTTCACGATGACGAGGTCTGCCTTGTAGCCCTTGCGCACAAAGCCACGCTTCGACACCTCGAAGAGCGTAGCTGGGTTGTGCGCCATCAGTGTGACGAGGCGCTCCATACTGAGCACAGCTTCGTCCACAAGTTCGAGCATCGTGACAAGCGAGAACTGCACCATAGGCATACCCGAAGCAGCGCGTGCACATCCGCCCTCCTTGTCCTTCAGCAGATGAGGTGCGTGGTCGGTGCCGATGGTTGTTATGCGTCCGTCGACGAGGGCTTTGCGCAGTGCGTCGCGGTCGGCAGCCGTCTTGATGGCAGGGTTGCACTTTATGCGTGTGCCGAGGCGAGCGTAGTCGTCCTGTGTGAATACGAGGTGAGCCACGACTGCCTCTGCCGTGATGCGTGGCGAAGAGCCGAACAGCTGCAGCTCGCGTGCTGTGGTCATGTGTGCCACATGCAGACGCGCACCAGTCTGTTCAGCGAGGTCTACGGCGCGCTTTGTCGACTCGTAGCAGGCTTCTTCGGAACGTATCTCAGGGTGGTGTTCAACGGCGGGGTCGTCGCCGTACAGCTCCTGTGCGTGCTTCATATTGCGGTTGATGATGTCGGTATCCTCGCAGTGAGCCATCAGTGGCAGTGTCGCCTTGCTGAACAGTTCGTGTAGCACGTCCTGTCTGTCGACGAGCATGTTGCCCGTAGACGAACCCATGAAGAGCTTTATGCCCGGCACGCGGTGTGGGTCGATACCGGTGACGCAGTCGATGTTGTCGTTTGTAGCTCCGATGAAGAAGCTGTAGTTGACGTGCGACTTTTTGGCTGCGTCCTCAAACTTAGCGTTGAGTGCTTCCTCGGTTGTGGTCTGTGGCTTGGTGTTCGGCATATCGAAGTATGTGGTGACACCGCCGTAAGCCGCAGCACGACTCTCGGTCTCCATGTCCGCCTTTTCGGTGAGTCCGGGGTCGCGGAAGTGTACATGACAGTCGATCACTCCGGGCATAACAAAACACCCCGTGGCATCTACGATGCTGTCGTAGTCGCCACGAGGTGTTTCTGTACCTTCTATAATGTCTGTAATGGTGTCGCCGTCGACAACGAGGGACGCTACTCGCGTAGCCCCCTCGTTGACAAGCTTACCACCAAATACTAATGTTTTCATATTTCTTAGATATAGTTACTGATCGTTGTTAGCGTATGCTATTCGCTGGCAGCGGGCTGTGCCAGCTCGTTCGGTGTCGGTCCGTCGGGCATCGAAGGAACGGTAGCAGCGTCGACAGGCGCATTGTTCACTTCTTTCATGCCGTTCATAATGGCTTGGTTCTCCAGAGCCTTCTGATAGTAGTCCTTCACGTATGGGTCGTTCTTGAACTTGTCGGTGGCTTTGCTCATGATGTCCTCTATCCACGGTGTGAGTTCGGGATAGCGATAACCGATGGTCATCATGAAGAATACGCCCGGACCAAGCACGTTGTCGAAGTTGTCGGTGACGAATGTTGTGACGAGCTTGTCCTCTTCTGCCATGAGTCGCACTGCCTCGGCGTTGATGTGGCGTGTCACTGCCTCCATATCGCTACCGTCCATGATGGCGCGGTCGTGAGTGTGCAGCAGTTCGGCTTCCTGATTTTTCAGCTGGTTGTACTTGTTGAAGAACTTAAAGAGCTCGTCGTTGAGCGGTGTGCCACTCACATTCTGCTGTGTGTTGTCGAGCTTTATAGTGATGTCGCCACTTTCGATTACGAGTGGCAGTATGCTCTCGTCGTCCATGAAGATATTGGCGAGGCGCACGGTGTCGAACGTTCCGCAGAACTGAAACTGTCCGTGTACGACATCGCAGGAGTCAATCTTCTTGAAGTCGTTATTGCTTAGCACCTTCAAGTAGAGCATACGACCATCGAGTGTGGACACGTTCGAGGAGCCTTGTATGTTGTACGAGCTGGAGCATGATGCCAATGCTATTATACAGAGTAAAGCGTAAAGTAGCTTCTTCATTATCTTGAGTTTTTATTGGGTTCTTATTGTTTTCTTATTGTCTGTCTGTGGCTGGAGCATCGTCCTGCTCTTCACTGTCGGCTTCGTCCTCCACTGCGTCTTTCTTCAACTCCGATGCTATGCGGTGCATAGAGTACATCTCGAGTATGGCTGCAGCGAGCAATAGCAACACCCATTTGTTGTAAACTACGTTGAAGTAAGTGATGGTGTCGGCGAAGTAGTCCTTGAGCCACATGTTAGCACTGTCTACCATAAGCAGACCTGCCAATACGAAGAAGATGTCGGCGAAGGTCATTATCTTCTTGAGTCGCTTGATGGTGGGGTTATGTCCTTCGTATGCCTGATTCACCTGCATCGCTGCAAACAGTAATGCTCCGACAAGGAATATCCAGCATACAATCTGCTGTGCGAACATAAAGACGAAGCAGCCAGCTCCTATCACCATTAATACGCCTCCGATGAGGAATAGCGCGCTTTGTATAGTATTTAGTTGTTTCATTGTAGTTTACTCTTTTGCTTTTTCAGGTTGGGGGTCGTCGCTAAGCACATAGATATCCTCGTCGTCAGCCTTCATAAAGTAGCGTTCGCGTGCTATCTTCTGAAACGCTTGCGGACCCTGGCGCATCTCCTTCAGCTTCTTCAGGTCGCTTTCGTTCTGCGCATTATACTTCGCTATTTCCTCCTCCAGGTCGCTGATTTGCATCTCGAGTTGGAAACGATGCAGGAAGCTATTCTCATCAACAAAGCCCACGGTGAGCACGCCGATGATTATGGTTATGGCATATTTATAATGGCTTATCAAAGCCAAAATGAGTTTCAAACGCCCCATTTTCGTTCTATATTATATATAATGTGTGAATATCGAAAGGCGCATCAACCCTTTATTGACTCGCCTTTTCAGTGTTGCAAACTTACTACAAATTTTTCATATTCCGCCCGCTACGCACATTTTTTAGGGTTTATTATACAAACAAATTGTTTGAATATGCAAAATTTAGTTAACTTTGCACCCAGTTTATATAGTGTAGACTAAGGGGTGGCGGAATATTTGCCGTCTGAGAACATACCCTCAGAGCTGATCCGGATAATACCGGCGTAGCGATAAGGTACAGATACGAACGGTTTTCTTTATTTCAAAAGCCCTTATAGTCTTATTATTGGATAACAACATCAACTTTAAAAAAGATGAAGAAAATCATTGGAGTAGCCTTGGCTGCTGCGTGCACTTGCCCTTCGCAAGCTGCTGGCGAGCAGAACAAGCTCGACACTACCCGTGTGAACAACCTCAACGAGGTGGTAGTAAAGGCTGTGAGAGCCCCGAAGAGTTCACCATTTGCAGTAGAAAACATCAATAAGCCTGAGCTTGAGCGCTTCGCTACCTCTGGTAGAGAGCTGCCTATGCTCTTCGCTCGCACACCGGGCGTACTTGCATGGAGCGAGAACGGCGTGGGTACTGGTACTGTTTATATGCGTATGCGTGGTGCTGCCGGTAGCCGCATTAACGTAACGGTAGACGGTGTACCTCTCAACTCGCCTGAGGACCAGTGCGTGTTCTGGGCAAATATGAACAGCTATGCAGCCCTCATGGGTAGCGCACAAATTCAGCGTGGCATCGGTTCATCAACCAACGGCGACGGAGCCTTCGGTGGTGCGGTGTCGCTTGCTACAGCTGCGCCGTCGCTGAAGCCAACCGTAGAGGTTACTGGCTCTTACGGTTCGTTCAACACATACCGCTTTGGCGGCAAGTTCTCAACGGGTCTGCTCTGGGATCACCTCGTACTCGACGGTGCTTACCACGAGACCAATACCGACGGATACATCCACGGCACAAGCGGACGCTCGGGTTCGTACTACGGCGGACTGACATGGTTCGGCGACCGCTTCAAGATTTCGTATAAGAACATCGGCAACTTCGAGCACACAGGTCAGGCATGGAACGGTGTGCCGGCATGTAACTACGACGGCGATACCGACCTCAAGGCATGGGGCATCAAGAGCTATAAGGATATGTGGAAGCATGGATTGGGCAAGTTCAACCCGCTCTACGAGTCGCTCAACATCCCGATGGATGACAACTGGGCACCCGATCCAAGTAAGCCGCTCACAACAGAGCGTTACAAGATGCGCAACGGCTCATACTGGGATAAGACCACTGACAACTTCGAGCAGAGCCACAACATCCTCAACTTCACATGGCAGCCTACCGACCGTTGGAGCCACTCCGTAACAGCTCACTACACATACGGCTACGGCTACTACACCGAGTTCAAGCAGAACACAAAGTTGGCTTCTAAGTTTGGTATCAACGAGATGTACGTAAAGGACGGCGAACTGAAACTGGTTAAGTCGGATGCTATCCGCAAGAAAGGACTCACACAGAACAACTATGGCGCTCTCTACAATGTGAACTATAAGGATGCCCTGTGGGATGTTACGGGCGGTCTTAGTATGCAGCTCTTCCGTTGCAACCACTGGGGCAAGGTGACATACATAGCTGACAAGACTCTCGAGGAAAAGTACTTCACTAATGGTCGCTACAAGTACTACGACTCTGACGCAGATAAGAACGACTGGAGCTGGTTCTTCAAGGCTAACCGCAAGTTCGGCAAGGGTTGGAACTGGTTCCTCGATATGCAGATGCGCTATGTCAACTATCAGACCGACGGCATCAACGACCACTTCGAGCAGGGTGCCGACGGCAACTACAAGAACCAGAGCATCAACATCAACGAGAACTACTTCTTCGTCAACCCGAAGGCTGGCATCAGCTACGATGCTAACGGACATAAGGTTTACGCTTCTATCGCCTACGCCAACCGCGAACCGGAGCGCAACAACTTCACCGACAACATCGGCTACGGCAATCCGTCGCCTGAGCGTCTGCTCGACATCGAGTGGGGTTATCAGTATCAGGGCGAGAACTGGTTCGCAGGTGTCAACTTCTACTACATGAAGTACGTCAACCAGTTCGTGATGACTGGTGAGAAGAGCGACATCGGCGAGGCACTGACACGCAACATCAAGGACTCTTATCGTCTCGGTGCTGAGCTGTCAGCAGGCTGGAGTCCACTCTCATGGCTCTCTGTAGAGGGTAACGCCGCGCTGAGCCGCAACCGTCTGCATAACTTCAAGGAGTGTGTCGAGAGCTGGGATGGTGCTGCCGTATGGAACACATACAAGAGCTCTACCATTGCTTTCTCGCCGTCGGCTATCCTCAACGGCTTCGTAGATGTTCACTTCGCTGGTTTCCGCGCCACATGGCACACCAACTTCGTCAGCAAGCAGTATCTCGACAACACCGAGAGTTCTGATCGCTCACTGCCCTGCTATTCGCAGACTAACGTGAACGCTTCGTACACATTCAACTTCGCGAAGCGTATGCTTGGCTTGAAGCAGATTGTGCTCGGTGCCGACTTCAACAATATCTTCAACCGCCACTATGCAGCTTCCGGCTACGTCTACTACGACTGGTACAACCAGGGTAAGCGCAACTCTACCGTGGCTTACATCCCAATGGCTGGTTTCAACTGCATGGGAACCGTAACACTGAAGTTCTAAAACCTCGTCCCTCCCCCGTCGGGGAGGGGCTGTTTTTTTTATAAAATGACAGATTTTCTCTCCACTCATTGGCTCGACATCGTCACAACAATCCTCGGGCTCATCTATCTCGTTCTCGAATACCGTGCGAGCATCGCGCTGTGGGTTGTAGGCATCGTGATGCCAGCCATGGACATTTACCTCTACTGGAGCCACGGTCTCTATGGTGATGCCGGCATGGCTGTCTACTACACGCTTGCCGCAATATACGGCTATGCCGTGTGGAAGTTCGGAGCGAAATGGAAGGCAATGATTAAACGCAAAGGCTCTGACAAGAAAGAAGGCGCAAGTGCGGTTAGCTCTGATAAGATAGAAGCTGCAAGCGCGGTTAGCAGTTCTTCCGAAGATCTTCCTATAACGTTCTTTCCTCGTCGCCTCATCTTGCGCACGCTCGGCTTTTTCTTCCTTGCCTGGGCTGCCACATATTATGTCTTGGTGGCTTACACCAACAGTACGGTTCCCTTGCTCGATGCTTTCACCAACGCTCTGAGCTTCGTCGGCTTATGGGCATTGGCACGCAAGTATGTTGAGCAGTGGCTCTTCTGGATAGCCGTCGACGTTGTCTGCTGCTATCTGTACGTGGTCAAGGGCATACCGTTCAAGGCTGGGCTCTATGGGCTGTATGTGGTGATAGCGGTCATGGGATATTGGAAGTGGAAGGGGCTTGCGAAAAAGGCGCAGGTATAGAGAATCTAGAACATCTAGAAACTCTAGAATATCTAGAAAATCTAGAACGTCTATAGTTTCTCCTCCCCCAGCTGTTCCTTCAGCCTCTTTATCTCCTCTTCCTTTCCATAATACATCTTTAGCGCTCTTTGCTTTAAATCCTCGAAGGCTTCCTTCCACTTCGTAGCCTCTGCCTTCCACTTCGCAGCTTCCGCCTGTGCCTCAGCGAGGGCTTGCTTCAGACGTGGGAACTCTGCCTCCAGCTGCTTCAAACGCTCGTCTTGCTGCTGACGATATCCAGTGCGAGCGCGGTGCATACGCTCCTTTATGCCGCCCTCAGTGATAAACTCCTGCTCCAGTTTCTTCAAGAACGACATCATCATCCGGTCGATAAAGTGGCAGAGCGTGATGGCATAGTTGCACATCTGCTCGTCAGTCCACTGCGCGAAGAACGGCTCATAATCGGACAGGCGATTATGATAGCGACAATAGTTGAGCATATCAGCGTAGCGCGGTTCACCGCTAACGAAGAATTGTAGGTGACGCGACTTTATATAGTCCTCAAAGTCCTCGCGCAACTCCTTCAGCGAAGCGCGAGCCACGTTGAGTAGCTTCAGTTGCATCTCCGTGGAGGCGACACCGTCCGCCAAGCCTTCCACTATATTTTGCTTACACGAACGTGCTGCCTGTATCACTTGGTCGCGCGTGCGGTCTTTGTATAAATGTATAAAGCGCTCACAGAAGGCGAACGCAAGCTGATATATCACATCCGACTTCTGATAGAAATAAAGCGCATCCCAATTGGCTTGCGATTTCAACACGTGCGGAGTATTCGAGGTTTCTGCCATAATAGAATAATAGTTTGATTTGATGCTGCAAATATAAAGAAAAAAGCAATAGAAAGTGCTTTTTATTGCGTACTTTTGCTTGCTCAAAACAAAGTGTACAGTTGACGAACAACCACTGCCAACTAAAACATAATAAACATGTGCAACCAACCACACACTCCCAAAAGCTTTGCATCGCTACAGCCGGACGGCTTCGATGCGGTCGTCGTAGCCGGTGGCGACTTCCCCACTCATGCCGTGCCGCTCACGCTCGTCGAACAGTCACGGATGCTTGTGGCGTGCGACTCGGCTGGCGAGGAGCTGATACGACGCGGATACATGCCGACGGCGATTATCGGCGATTGCGACTCGATGTCGCAGGAGTTCCTGACAGCGCACCGCGACATTATATATAAGGTGGAGGAGCAGGACTATAACGACCTTACGAAGGCGACGCGCTTCTGCGTGGAGCGTGGATGCCGCCGCATTGCTTACGTCGGAGCTACGGGCAAGCGCGAGGACCACACATTAGGCAACATATCGCTGCTCGACTTCTATCGTCGCGAGATGCACATCGCGGCGTTGATGGCTACCGACCACGGCGTGTTCCTTTCGGCTTCCGGCACAACAGAACTTGCCACCTTTGCCGGACAGCAAGTGAGCATCTTCAACCTCACGTGCTCGCACCTTGAGGGCGACGGTCTGCGCTGGCAGCCGTATGCGTTCGCAGCGATGTGGCAAGGCACGCTCAACGAGGCGACGGGCGAGAGCATCACGCTGCGTGGCGACGACAGCTACATGGTGTACGGCGTGTACGAGTAGATGAAAAACGTGCCTGCTTATTTTGTAATTTGCCGAGTTTATACTAACTTTGCACGCTCAAAACACCCCTATCATCATTAACAATTTATATTTTTTATGTTCAAAAACAATTTCAACGCACGCCCTGTGGCATTGCATTTCAAGCACTTCACGCACCGCAGCTACGCTCTTTTCAGCTGCCTGGGTCGCGAGGTGCTCATCTGCACGCTCAGTGTGGCTACGCTCACCAACGCCAAGGCAGATGGCATCAGCACGAAGCCTGTAGCGTCGGCTCTGGCTCTCGACTCGCTGAGCCGTGAGGAGGTGAAGCTCGACGAGGTGCTCGTAACGGGTTCGCGTGCTCCGCTCACTGCATTGCAGTCGGCAAAGATTGTGGCTGTCATTTCGCGCGACGACATTCAGCGTGCGGAAGCAGCGAGTGTCAACGACATTTTAAAGTTAGTCCCGGGCGTGGATGTCCGTCAGCGCGGGGGCTTTGGTGTACAGACGGACATCTCCATCAACGGCGGCACGTTCGACCAGATCACCATTCTATTGAATGGCATGAATATTTCGAGTGCACAGACGGGTCACAACGCTGCCGATTTTCCAGTTTCGCTTTCCGACATTGAGCGCATCGAGGTTCTCGAGGGTGCTTCGGCACGTGTGTTCGGTTCGTCGGCGTTCAGCGGTGCCATCAACATCGTGACGCGTGCCGATGCCGAGAGCAACGTGACGGTGGCTGCCGAGGGCGGCTCGTTCGGCACGTTCGGTGGCGACGCAAGCGTTAATCTTGCTACGGGTGCGGTGCGTCAGAAGCTGAGCGGTGGCTACACGCAGAGCGACGGAGGCACGGAGAACAGCGACTTCCGTCGTCGTCGCGCCTACTACACGGGCAGCTGGAAGTCGCGCTACGTAGACATGCAGTGGCAGGGCGGCTTCTCGTCGCAGGACTTCGGTGCGTCTACGTTCTATAGTGCGAAGTTCAAGAATCAGTTTGAGGCTACACGCCGTTTCCTTGCGTCGGCACAGGCGGAGATAAAGCCGTGGGCTGACGAGCGTTTCGTGCTTACGCCGATGGTCTACTGGCATAAGGATGTAGACCACTACCAGCTTATAAAGGGCAAGGAGGGCGCTGCTGCCGGCGAGAACTATCACCGTCTCGACACCTACGGCGGCTCGCTCAACGCTCATGCCTCGTGGCTGCTCGGCAAGACGGCAGCGGGCGTGGACGTGCGCCGCGAGCATATCCTCAGCACGGCGTACGGCGATGTGCAGCCGGAGGACAAATGGGTGTCTATCGGCGGTACCGACCGCAAGTACAACCGACTCGGCGAACGCACCAACACGAGTCTCTTCCTCGAGCATAACGTCATCGTGGGCGGCTTCACGCTGTCGGCTGGCTTGCTCGCCAACCGCAACACGGCACTCGACGGCAAGTTCCGCCTCTACCCGGGTGTGGACGTGAGCTACCGCCCGAACGACGAGTGGAAGGTGTATGCTTCGTGGAACCGCGCGTTGCGCGTACCTACGTACACCGACCTTTATACCAGCAACTCGGTGCAGCAGGGCGACATTGCGCTGCGACCGGAGAAGAACGAGGCGTTCAAGGTGGGCACGCGCTACCGCACGCACGGCTTCGAGGCAATGCTGAGTGGGTTCTACTCGAAAGGTACGGACATCATCGACTGGGTGTACCCTACGGCTGAGAGCAAGAAGTATCAGGCTATGAACATCGGTAAGCTCGACAACATGGGTTACTCCGTTGATGCTGCGCTGCACCTGCAGGAGTTGCTGCCGAAGTTCTTCATCACGCGCATAAAGGCTGGCTATGCGTTCATCCATCAGAAGCACTCTACGGACGGCGACGTCTTCGGTTCGCTCTACGCCTTAGAGTATCTGCGCCACAAGGCTACGCTGCAGCTGGACCATCGCATCTGGCGACAGCTCACGGCATCGTGGGCGCTGCGTTGGCAGGAGCGCATGAACGGTTATCATCCGTACACAAAGGTGGATGTGCGCTTGCAGTGGTCTGCGCCTACATACAATATATATGTAAAGGCTGACAATATCACAAACCACCACTACTACGACCTTGGCAACGTGAAGCAGCCGGGCATCTGGGTAATGGCTGGTGCAAGCGTGAAACTCAAGTTCTAACGCTCCCACAGAATAGAGGAAAACAAAACATTCCCACAGATTCCACGGAATTCACGGAAGTACTTATAGAGAAAAACTCCCACAGATTTCACGGAATCCACGGAAGTACTTATAGAGAAAACTCCCACAGATTTCACGGATTTACACAGATATATAGGATGGTATGGCATCACTGCCATACTCACACTGCAATAAATGCACCTAAACTTCTGTGAATTCTGTGAATTCTGTGGGAGTTCTTTGTATAAGTCACATCTGTGTAAATCCGTGAATTCTGTGGGAGTTCTTTGTATAAGTCACATCTGTGAATTCCGTGAATTCTGTGGGAATTCTTTGATAAGTCCCATCTGTGAAAATCCGTGGAATCTGTGGGAGGATTATGCCGAAGGCGTGGGTATGGTAAGGATGCCATACCCTCCTAAAAAGCTTCTGTGTATTCCGTGAATTCTGTGGGAGTTCTTTGTATAAGTCACATCTGTGAAAATCCGTGGAATCTGTGGGAGGATTATGCAGAAGGCGTGGGTATGGCAAGGATGCCATACCCTCCTAAGAAGCTTCTGGGAATTCCGTGAATTCTGTGGGAGTTCTTTGTATAAATTCCATCTGTGAAAATCCGTGGAATCTGTGGGAGGATTATGCCGAAGGCGTGGGTATGGTAAGGATGCCATACCCTCCTAAAAAGCTTCTGTGTATTCCGTGAATTCTGTGGGAGTTCTTTGTATAAGTCACATCTGTGAAAATCCGTGGAATCTGTGGGAGGATATCTCAGCAGAATAAATCTGTGGGAGAACCGCTTACTTCAGGTCGCCCACCTTATACAGGTACTCAGCAATCTGCACCGCGTTGAGCGCAGCACCCTTACGAATCTGGTCGCCCGAGAGCCAGAACGTGAGTCCGCAGTCGTCGGCGAGATCCTTGCGCACGCGTCCTACGAACACGTCGTCCTTGCCGGCTGTCTCCAGCGGCATCGGGTAGACGAGGTTCTGCGGGTCGTCCTTCAGTGTGCATCCAGGAGCCGCAGCGATTGCCTTCTGAGCCTCCTCGACACTGATGGGGCGTTCGGTCTCAATCCATACCGACTCAGAGTGAGAGCGGAGCGAGCTGACGCGCACGCACATCGCAGAGCAGCGCACGTCGCTGTGCATAATCTTGCGTGTCTCGTTGAACATCTTCATCTCCTCCTTGGTGTATCCGTTGTCGGTGAAGACATCAATCTGCGGGATGACGTTATACGCCAACTGGTGCGGGAATTTCTCCACCTTCACCGGCTCGTTGTTCACCAGCTCGCGATACTGCTCCTGCAGCTCTGCCATGGCAGCTGCGCCTGCGCCCGATGCGCTTTGGTAGCTGGCGATATGTATGCGCTTGATGTGGCTGAGCTGCTCCAACGGCTTCAGCACTACCACCATCATTATAGTGGTGCAGTTAGGGTTGGCGATGATGCCACGCGGACGCTTCAGAGCATCCTCGGCATTGCACTCCGGCACTACCAATGGTACATCGTCGCACATGCGGAACGCCGACGAGTTGTCGATCATCACTGCGCCGTACTTAGTGATAGTCTCGGCATACTCCTTAGAGGTGCCACCACCAGCCGATGTGAACGCAACGTCGATGTCCTTGAAATCGTCGTTGTGCTGCAAGAGCTTCACCTCATACTCCTTACCTTTGAACGTGTATTTCTTTCCAGCCGAACGCTCAGAACCAAACAACACTAAATTGTCAATGGGGAACTCTCTCTCGGCGAGGATGCGCAGAAACTCCTGTCCTACGGCGCCACTCGCACCAACAATAGCTACATTCATTTTCTCTTATTTTTGTTTTTATTTATATGTATTTGCTTACTAATTGCCTAATGTTCGTGCAAAGTTACAACTTTTCTGTCATCTAATGACCGGTTTACATCTTTTTCTACTAATAAGTAGTTAAGAAGTTAAGGAGTTTTCGCGCCCTTCGGTCGCTAAGGAGCGAAGCCATTAGTGTTTTTTGCTTGATTTACAGCATTAAAAGCATTTGGCTTAACTTCTTAACTCCTTAACTCCTTAACTACTTAACTACTGAATTCTCTGAACTTGCGAAAGTTCAGTAATTTTATAAAATCTGACTTAAAGAATACAAAATCGGCAAAACGGAATAATATCGGTATGGAAATAATGACTACCTTTGCGGATGACAAAATAACTTTGCATACGAATCTTAATTACGAAACATAATGGCTAACGAAATGACAGAACTGAAGATTGACATGGGGCTCATCGCTCATTACGGCAATGCCGACTACATAGATGGCGACATGGTTGTGCTCGACGGCATCGACAAGGTGCTGCAGGTAGACGGCACGTTCAAGTTTGATATGATTATGATGGTCTACTGCACAAAGGGACGTATACAATTTGAAACCAACTCCAACGCATATACCGCAAAGGCGGGCGACGTGATTATCTGTCTGCCCAGCAGCACATGGGAAAACGTGATGGTATCGCCCGACTACGACTCGAAAAGTGTCGGCGTGTCGAGCAAGGCAGCCCAAGCCAGTGTGCAGGTGAACCGCGACTATCTTAATCTGCTCGGTTACGTATCGCACAACCCCGTGATCCACCTCAACGAGGAACGCCAACAGATGTTCCTGAAGTACTACGCCATCATTGCACACAAGATAAAGAATCCGCATGGTTTCTATCATAAGGAGATTATGCACTGCTTGCTGCAAAGTTCCATCTACGAACTGTTCGCCATCATCACGCCCTACGTGGAGTATAGCATCGAAGGGGGCAATCTCAAGCAGGCCAACTTGCTCTTCCAGCGCTTCATCGAGATGCTGTCGGCTAACAACGGCAGGATGCAGCCCGTGAAGAAATATGCGCAGGAGCTGTGCATCACGCCGAAGTATCTCTCGAACATCACGAAGCAGGTGACTGGACGCACGGCTCTCGACTGGATACACAGCTACACGGTGAAGGCGATAGAGAAGTATCTGCGCCGTTCTAACCTCTCCATCAAAGAGATATCGGAGCTGTTGGGCTTCCCCAACCTCTCGTTCTTCGGCAAGTTCACGAAGAGCCACCTCGGCATGTCGCCAACGCAATACCGCAAGGAGCAGAGCATGAGGAAGTAGTCAAGGGGGTGCAGTTGTCTCAACTGCACCAACCAAGCAGAAGGTGCACCAACTTATCTAACTTTATAATTTGGCAAATAACCATTCCGCTTTGTTGGTGCACTTGAGACAAGTGCACCCCCTATAATTTATCTGCGCGAACCAAAACCGCCGCTTCTTGACGAGCCCGACGGCTTGAACGTTGAGCGTGGGGCTGACGAGCCCGACGAGTTGTCGCGGCGCGAGCCGAAGCTGCTGCTTGAAGAGCCTCTATTGCTCTCGGACTGACGCACCGTTGTGCGCGTGCTACTCTCACGACTGCCAAAGCCAGAGCCACGGCTTGAACCAAAGCCAGACGAACTGTGGCTTGAACCAAAGCCAGACGAACTGCGGCTTGAACCAAAGCCCGACGAGCTGCGCGAGCCGAAACCGCTTCCGCTGTTGTCGCGGCGCGAGCCGAACCCACTGTTACCTCTGCTCTCCACCCTACGGCTGCCACGCGAACCGAACGACTGGCGATTGCCGCGTCCGTAGTCGCCGCGCTTGAAGCCGTCGCGCATACCGAAGTGGGCATCGCCACCACGGCGCGAACCGAATGTTCTGCCGCTGTACCACGAGCTGCCGTTGTTCTGACGCCACGAGTGACCGCCACGATAGCTCACGTACACCGTCGGACGATGGAAGTAGAAGTAGTCGCGGTGCGGATAGCGAGCGTATATAGCGAAGTGCCAAACGCCTGCACTGAAGTAGAGCGGACGATAGAAGTAAGCTGCCTCGCAGAACATACGGTACTGCCAGTCGAGGAGCACATAGCTGAAGTCGATGTTGCGCCAACGCCAGTAGTCGCCGTACAGCTCGTCGTCGGAGTTGACACTGAGCAGATAGTCGAGGTTTATCTCGTAAGCCGCCTCATACTGGTCGTCGGTGAGGTTCAGCTCGTAAGCCATCTTATCGGTGAGGAACAACGCCTGTTCGCGTGCCTGACTGTAACTCATTGCGCTGGCTGCTACCGCGAAGCCAAGCACCATTACTATTGTTGCGAATAACCGTTTCATAATATCTCTGTTTTTAAAAGTTATACTTATCTTAAGGGGGTGCCTCCCAGGGGGTGCACCTTGAGGTTTCCTTTCGCTTGCAAAGTTATGCTTTTGTTACTGCAAGCCAAAAGGATTTTCCCTAATCGATAATGGGAAATTCCCTAATTAGCACAACTTTTACCATCGTGCTCCGTCCGCCGCCCAATCGGATTCCGTCCGCCACCCAATCAGATTCCGTCCGCCACCCGATCAGATTCCGTACGCCGCCCGATCAGATTCCGTACGCTGTCCGATGACTTAACCACCACTACAACACCACACAACTACCACCGCAAAACAACCGTTTCATAACATTTAACTCCTTAAACGCTACGTAATTAATCAAAAAAGCGTAACTTTGCAACTAAAATTATAATAAAACACATATAAAAATGGCACAAGAAGACGTTTTCAAGAAAATCGTGAGTCACTGTAAGGAGTACGGTTTCGTATTCCCAAGTAGCGAGATTTATGACGGACTGGCTGCAGTGTACGACTACGGACAGAACGGTGTAGAACTGAAGAACAACATCAAACAATACTGGTGGAAGAGCATGGTGCTGCTCCACGACAACATCGTGGGCATCGACTCTGCCATCTTCATGCACCCTACTATCTGGAAGGCAAGCGGACACGTAGACGCATTCAACGACCCGCTCATCGACAACCGCGACTCAAAGAAGCGCTATCGTGCCGACGTTCTCATCGAGGACCAGATTGCGAAGTACGACGAGAAGATCGAGAAGGAGATTGCCAAGGCTCGCAAGCGCTTCGGCGAGAGCTTCGACGAGGCACAGTTCCGCGCTACCAACGCTCGCGTACTGGAGCACCAGCAGAAGCGCGACGCTCTCCACGCACGCTATACAGAGGCTATGCAGGGTCCGGACCTCGCCGAGCTGAAGCAGATCATCATAGACGAGGAGATCGTAGACCCGATCAGCGGCACAAAGAACTGGACCGACGTGCGCCAGTTCAACCTCATGTTCTCTACAGAGATGGGCTCCGTAGCCGACGGTTCTAACAAGGTGTACCTCCGTCCGGAGACAGCACAGGGCATCTTCGTCAACTACCTCAACGTGCAGAAGACGGGCCGCATGAAGATTCCGTTCGGCATCGCACAGATCGGTAAGGCGTTCCGCAACGAGATCGTGGCACGCCAGTTCATCTTCCGTATGCGCGAGTTCGAGCAGATGGAGATGCAGTTCTTCGTGCAGCCGGGCACCGAGCTCGAGTATTTCCAGAAGTGGAAGGAGCTGCGCATGAAGTGGCACCAGGCTCTGGGCTTCGGCGCCGAGAACTATCGCTTCCACGACCACGAGAAGCTGGCTCACTACGCCAACGCCGCTACCGACATCGAGTTCCACATGCCGTTCGGCTTCAAGGAGGTAGAGGGCATACACAGCCGCACCAACTTCGACCTCTCGCAGCACGAGAAGTTCTCGGGCCGCTCAATCAAGTACTTCGACCCGCAGACCAAGGAGTCGTACACTCCGTACGTCATCGAGACATCTATCGGCGTAGACCGCATGTTCCTCAGCGTGATGTGCCACTCTTATAAAGAGGAGCAGCTCGAAAACGGCGAGACACGCGTCGTACTCATGCTCCCGCCCGCACTCGCGCCGACAAAACTCGCCGTGCTACCGCTCGTTAAGAAGGACGGACTGCCCGAGAAGGCTCGCGAGATTGTGAACAACCTGAAGTTCCACTTCAACACAAGCTACGACGAGAAGGACACCATCGGCAAACGCTACCGCCGTCAGGACGCAGTGGGCACACCGTTCTGCGTGACCGTCGACTACGACACACTGCAGGACAACACCGTGACACTCCGCTTCCGCGACACAATGGAGCAGGAGCGCGTGAGCATCGACCAACTCCTCAGCATCATCGAGGACAAGGTGAGCATCACAAGCCTGCTCAAGAAATTGCAGTAAAAACATACTAAATGAAGAAATACTATTTATTCATACTCCTCGCCATGACGACCGTCTTCGCAGCAAGCCTGTCGTCGTGCAGCGAGACCGACAACGAGAAGGAGGAGTTCCCCAACTGGCGAAAGACCAACGAGACATACTACGACAAGAAGTATGCCGAGGTGAAGCAGCTGGTGGCGGGTGGTGCTGCCGACTGGAAGGTGCTGCGCTCATGGAGCCTCAACGACCAGGTGGCTACGCATAGCTACGACTTCGTGCTTGCCAACGTGCTCAACGCTGGCACGGGCTCGGGCTGCCCGTTCTTCACCGACTCGGTGAAGGTGCACTACAGCGGCCGTCTGCTGCCCTCCACAAGCTACGCCGAGGGCTATGTCTTCGACAAGTCGTGGCAGGGCGAGTACAACCTCAGCACGATGAAGCCACGCACCTTCGCCGTGAGCGGAGTGGTGAAAGGCTTCGCCACAGCACTGCAGAACATGCACATCGGCGACAGATGGCTCGTGTACATGCCCCATCAGCTGGCATACGGCTCGTCAGCCACGCCGGGCGCAGCCTACTCCACACTCATCTTCGACGTAACACTCGTAGGCTACTTCCGCAAAACATCCGCTGCAGCTGCTCCGGCTAAGGACGGCACAGCACTGCAGCAGACAGAGGGATACTGGGTTTACGAGTAGACAATAGATATAATAGGTAATACAAAAAGAGGATACCGCGTTTGCGATATCCTCTTTTTGTATTTATAGATTCTTCACAGTGAGCTTGTCGCCGTTGAGCTTCACCTTATAGCTTCCGCCTCGCTTTGTCTTGAACTTCAGCACCGCCTCGCCGTAGCGCACCTCGCACGGTTCGCCCGAGCCGGAGAGTATTGTCGCCTCAGCGAGCTTGCCGTTCTTCCAGCTGATAGACACGGTGAAGTTGCCCTTGGCACGCAGTCCGCTCACTGCGCCTTCAGCCCAAGCGTCGGGCAGTGCAGGCAGCAGGTGGACGAATCCCATGTGGCTCTGCATAAGCATCTCGGTTACGCCGGCTGTTCCGCCGAAATTACCATCGATTTGGAACGGAGCGTGTGTGTCCCAGAGGTTGTCGAGCGTGCCGTTCTTCAGCAGATTGCCGTAGAGCGTGTAGGCATGATTGCCGTCGTGGAGGCGTGCCCACTGGTTGAGCTTCCAGCCCATCGACCATCCCGTTGCGCCGTCGCCACGATGCTCGAGCACCACGCGCGAAGCCTTAGCCAGTTCGGGCGTTGTGACGGGCGACACAGTGCGACCAGGGTGCAGACCGAAGAGGTGGTTCACGTGGCGATGCTCGTCCTTCGGGTCGTCGATGTCCGTCGACCACTCCATGAGCTGTCCGTAGCGACCTATCTTATACGGCGCAAGATGCTTCAACGCATTCTCCCACTGGCGGCGCTCCTTGGCACTCTTGCCTAACACGCGGTTAGCATCCACAGCATCCAGAAGCACTTCGCGTATCACGGCGTGGGCGAACGTAGCACCCTCGTCAACAGGTCCGTGCTCGGGCGATGTGGACGGAGCGGCGGTGTACACACCGTCGGCGCGATGCCAGAGATAGTCGGACGCGAAGTCGGCAGACTCCTTCAGTATTTCGTAGTTGTCAGCGAGGAAGCGGCGGTCGCGCGTGAAGTCGTAGTAGTTCCAGAGGTGAGTGGCGAGCCACGGACCGGCGAACGGCGAGAAGTTCCACGACATATCCTCGCTCGAGAGCGGCGATGTGAAGCCGAAGATGTTGCCCGATACAGACGTTGTCCAGCCACGTGTGCCGAAGTACGACTTCGCCGTTACACGACCTGGCTTCACGAGCGTGCGAATGAAGTTGAAGAGCGGCAACTCGCACTCCGAGAGTCCCGTCGGGCAAGCCAGCCAGTAGTTCATCTGCAGATTGATGTTGTTATGGTAGTCGATACGCCACGGTCCGTCGACGTTGTTGTGCCACAAGCCCTGCAGGTTAGCCGGCAGATTGTCGGCACGCGACGACGAGATGAGCAGGTAGCGACCGAACTGATAGTAGAGCTGCTCCAAGTAGTAGTCGGGCTTGCCCTGGCGGTAAGCCTCAAGACGGCGGTTCACGGGCAGGTCGTCGGCATCAACCGTAGCGTTGTTGATGTTCAGACGCACGCGGTTGAAGAGCTCCGAATAGTCGGCGTAATGCTCGTTGAGCAGGTAAGCGTAGTCCTTAGCCGCAGCCTTGGCGAGCCAGTCGGCAGTAGTCTGTTTAGGGTCTACACCTACGTAAGCCTTCGGGTCGCTGAAATCGGGGTCGTAGTTGGGTCGGTAGTCGGTGTCGGCAGTGATGAGGAACACCACCTCGTCGGCATCCTTCACCGTGAGCTTACCGCCCTCGTTGCTCACCGCACCGCCCTTAGCCACAGCCTTTATGCGCACAGCGTACTCCATATTGTTATTGTCGAGACGCGCCAGCCAGCAGAGAGCATCGGTGCCGTCCGCCTTCATCTCGCCCGTCGACACAGGGTTGGGAGCATAAGAGAACACGAGGTTCTGCTTGCCGCGGTGCGAGGCTGCGAAGCGCACCGCCATCACGTTGGCAGGATGCGACACGAAATACTCGCGCTCGTACTGCACGCCGTCCTTGCAGAAGCTCACCTTCGCAAGGGCAGAGTCGAGCGAAAGCTCACGGCGATAGCCGGTCATGCCCACCGAGCTGAGTCCGGTCTCAATGTAGAACTCGCCGGCGGTAGTGAAGCTGCCGAAGCGGAACGGCTCCTCGGCATCAGCCTCGTAAGGCACCACGCTGTTGAAGTTCTTGCGTGTTAGCTGCTCCGCCTTCTGCCAGTCGCCCTTGGTGAACGCCTCGCGTATCTCGCCCACCACATGAGCCGACTGCTTGTTCACATCCCAGTAGTAGGCAGCGCCACGCGAGGTGTTCGGACCGCCGCGCCAGAGTGTCTTCTCGTTGAACGTGATGCGCTCAGCCTCAACCGAGCCGAGCACATTGCCGCCGATATTGCCGTTGCCGATGGGCAGCGACTGCGACTCCCATTCGGGGTCGGGGTTGTTCACCAAGTCGCCGGCACGCACCAGCTGGCGCTCGGTAGGCATACGGTCGGGGCTCGAAGCGAGCCACACAGCCTGTCCGCGCATCGTCGTCGGACGGTCGAACCAATATTTCAAAGGGGTGTTCCGCTCGGCAAAACTGTTGGCAGACCCCAAGGCACAAAGCGCAAGAAGCGCAAGGAGTTGTTTTTTTGATTGCATTATGATTAGTTTTTTATTTGTCTATCACCACAAAGTTACTGCAAAAAAGCGAAATAAACCGCCATAACATCATCTATTATAATAAAAAGCAGTAAATTTGCAAAAATCAAATAATAAAAACTATGAACAATCTAAACAACATAACCAGCAAGTTCCTCATCGAGGGCACCGTGAGCGACATCAAGCCACTCGGCAACGGACTCATCAACGACACATACCGCATACAGACCGCTGAAACAGACCGCCCCGACTACGTGCTGCAACGCATCAACCACCGCATCTTCACCGATGTCGATATGCTGCAGCACAACGTGGAGACCGTAACCAACCACATCCGAGAGCAGCTGAAGGCGGAAGGTGTCGACGACCTCGACCGTCGTGTGCTGCGCTTCGTGCCCACCGCCGAGGGCAAGACCTACTTCTTCGACGGTGAGAGCTACTGGCGCGTGTCGGTATTCATCAGCGATGCCGTGACGATGGAAACCGTAACACCCGACTCGTCCTACGACGCAGGCAAGGCGTTCGGCGACTTCGAGGCGCGCTTAGCTGACATAGCCGACCAGTTGGGCGAGACAATCCCCAACTTCCACAACATGTGCCTACGCCGCGACCAGCTGCGCAAGGTGTACGCCGAAGACCCCGTTGGACGCGCTGAGAGCGTGAAGCAGTTCGTAGAAGAGATTGAGGCGTATATGGACGAGATGTGCCTGGGCGAACGACTCCTCGCCGAGGGCAAACTGCAGAAGCGCGTGTGCCACTGCGACACGAAGGTGAACAACATGATGTTCGACAAACAGGGCAAGGTGCTCTGCGTGATAGACCTCGACACCGTGATGCCGTCGCTTTTCGTCAGCGACTACGGCGACTTCCTGCGCACCGCTGCCAACACCATTGCCGAAGACTCGCCCGAGTACGAGAAGATCGATTTCCGCATGGACATCTTCGAGGCGTTCACACGCGGCTACTTAGAGTCGGCACAACGCTTCCTCCTCACTCCGCTCGAAGTGTCGCTCCTGCCCTACGCTGCCGAGCTCTTCCCCTACATGCAGTGCGTGCGCTTCCTCTGGGACTACCTCTCGGGCGACCACTACTGGAAGTGCCAGTATGCCGAGCATAATCTCACACGCGCCCGCAACCAGTGGCACCTATTCCTCAAAGCAAAGGCACACGAGGCAGAGATGAAGCGATTCATAGAAGCACTTCAGAAGTAATATATCAAGATTTGCCATCCGCGTCGGTCGATACGGACATCTGCGTCGGTCGATACGGACATCCGCGTCGGTCGATACGAACATCCGCGCCGACCGTTACGAGCATCCGCATCGACCGTTACGAGCATCCGCACCGACCGATGCGGATCATAAAAGTCACATAATATTTTGCCAGTCTCACCATTTTTCACTAACTTTGCATCCGCTAATGCGCTTGTGGCGGAATTGGTAGACGCGCCAGACTTAGGATCTGGTGTTTTAGGACGTGAAGGTTCGAGTCCTTTCAGGCGCACCATACAGAATCCTAACTGCTTGATATTGAGCAGTTAGGATTTTTTGTTTATATAAATTGCCGAGATTTTGCCAACATAATTCGTCGCTAATTTGTAGAGGTCACCAAAGCGATATTGTTTTCACGTTCATTCACACTGTTTTTAAGGGATTTTATCAATACGATTGCTTGATAAGATATCTTGCCTTATAGATGGAATTCATAAACAGAACTAAATAGCAAACTTATATACTTTTATTCGCTTTTTGTTGTTATACCTCAAAGAAAAGCATTATATTTGTAGAAGTTAGAAAGCATCAAAGGAAACTATCCGTGTGCTGAAAGACAACGAGCTGCGCCAGTACGGAGAATACCGCACCAAGCGTCTCGTCCTTGATGCCTGGAACAGATTTGAGTATAATATTTAAAAGAACAAAAACAATGGTAGAAAATAGCATAAACGTCCAAGTACACAATGATTTCAATCAAATTTTTGAAATCATCAATTATCATCGTCAACGGGTTTCAAAAACTGTTGATGACGAATCCCTGCGTATGATATGGGAAGTTGGAGGCTATGTTAGCAAAAAACTAAAAGCATCAGAATGGGGATCTAATATTGTACGTCAACTATCAGAATACATAAGAACTCAAGACCCAACTATTAAAGGTTGGAGTTATCGTACTATATATAAAATGGTGCAATTTTATGAGGTATATAGCTCAACATCATTTAAGAATCTGTTGCAAACCACAAAATTAGTTCAGTTTACAAAATTAGAATTACCATCAAAAGCAAAAGATTTTGTGCCATTTGAAACGGCACAAATTGGGAAAGATGAATTTGTGCCATTTGAAACGGCACAAATTCCTACCATTCTATTTTCTACTGGTTGGACTAACCATCAAATCATAATGAATCGCTGCAAGAGCGATGATGAGCGTCTGTTCTATATTTTGTTTGCTCAAAAAGAACATTTGCAAAACAAACAATTAGAGCGGGCTATCAAGACAGACACTATGGCATCAATTTTAAGAGCTAAAGATATTCAATCAGAAACTCTGCATACCACTTATACAAAATCGCCAGCCCTTTTCAAAGACACTGCATACCTTGACTTTCTTGGATTACCACAAAGATATAAAGAGACAAGATTACGCAAAGGAATTGTTGAACATATGAAGGATTTTATTCTTGAAATGGGTAAGGACTTCCTATTTATTGATGAAGAGCATCCTATAAAAGTTGGAGGGAAAACGTACAAAATTGACTTGCTTTTCTATCACAGGCAATTGCAGTGTATGGTTGCATTTGAGTTAAAGACAACAGAATTTCACCCCTCTTACCAAGGACAGTTAGAATTTTACCTCGAGGCACTTGACCAAGAAGAGCGCAGATCTAATGAGAACCCAACCATTGGCATTATCCTGTGCAAAGAATCTGATATAGAAACTGTCAGATTTGCTCTCAATCGCAGCATGAGCCCAATGATGATCATGCAATACAAAGAGCAATTGAAAGTTGGCAGCGTTATACAACGCAGTATTGAAGAATATTGCAAGTATATCAATGCTGAATTGTAAAACCAAGCATATTCCAAGTAGAATAAGAACATTTAGTGGTCTTGAAAAGTAAATAATATAACTAATACAGATATTAATAATTTAGACTTGTAGCAAGATGAAGAAAACGACATGGATCAACGATAACGGAAATTTCTATTTCTTTTGGGAAGGAGACTCATATAAAGTGTCTTGTGTTCTTTCTCAGCGATCCTCATAGTACTAATCGTATCAGGCATTATAGACTACTTTTGGGTTAAAGGGATCTGTTCAAGAGTTCTAATAGGTGTATTCATAGCCATGTTTATAGCATATAACTATGTGAGCCATAAAAGCAATAAAAAAGATGCTATTCTCTTATCTATTATAAAGGATAAATTAGATGAGCAGATTACTTTTTATATTTCAAAACGAAAGCACAATATTCAAGAAGTTAAAAGGGAAATTTTCTATCAAGACGAAGGAACTTATGGACGAATTATAGGTACATTTGTCATTTGTGTGTTTTCAGATAAAAGTGTGATTGAGTATGAGCTTGTTCGCCATTTAACAGAAAATAAAGAATATTACGAATTGACTAACGAAGCACAAATTTGCAAAGAAAAAGAACGATTAAAGATGGTCATTCCATTCTACACAATAAAGAAAATATTAAAAACTGCAAAAGGCGAGCAAGAATTTGATTCTTAAGAGACAAAGTTCGTCGTTTTTACGGTCGTTATCGGCTATTTTCGGTCGTTTTAAGTCGTTCTTGCGGTCGTTCTTTACAAGTGATTCTTCAGATAAAATGTCATTACAATTTTATCTGAAGAGTCACTTGTTTATATCATCTGCCACGTCGCAGCCGATACTTCGCTGGTCGCATCATCGCAGCCGACACAGCAATGCACCTCAGCCGCCAATGCTCATCGTCTCATATAATAACACAGTACGTGAAAAAAGCTGTAATATCTCCCAGCGTCTGCATAACTCGTTATCTACCAGCCTATCTACCAGCCTCAACAAGCTATCCCCAGCCTGTCAATGCGATTAACGCAGACTGAAAACACGATTACCGCGTAGCGAAAATATCATTACCGCATTGCGGAAACAGAAGTACCACGCTGCGGTAATGTATTTGGGGCTGAAGAAACTTTTTCTTTTTACAAAACACACCTCACTCGGGCAGTGCCGTAACAATCACCACACGATTATGCTCGTTCTTCTCATACGGCTGCGCATTGCAGCCGATACCTTGGGCATCGATGCGTGAGGGAGCGATGCCGTAACGCTCTATGAGGATATTACGCACGCTGTCGGTGCGGCGAATAGATAGCATCAGATTTGTTCGTGCCTTGCCTGTGGCTTTGTCGGCATAACCGTCCAAACGGATGCGGGCAGAAGGGTGCTGCTTGAGATATTCTACGATGTTCTCAAACACTATCTCCTGCTTCTTCGCCGGCTTGGCAGAAGCGTAAGCAAAGCTAATAGAGGCAAGACGGAACGCTTCCTGCTTCTTCACCACCGGTTTCTCCACGATGCGGTCCTTAAAGACAGGACGCTCCACTACCCTCTCCACCATATACACCGTGTCGACCACAGCTTCACGGCGGCGCTTCTTACTGCGCTCCTTCCTGACGTATGGCTTTGAGGCGTTGAAGCGATATGTCAGTCCGAGTGTTGCACCGAGCGTTGGCTCGTACTTTCTGCCTGTGATGCGACCGTCGAAATGGTCGGGCATGAGAGCCGAACCAATCTCAAGATTGACATCCATACACTTCAGCACGCTGTATTTGGCAGCGACAGAGAAGTTAGCTGTGAGCGAGTTGGTGTTCGCCGTGCCGCGATAGGCGAAGGCGTGAGCGTAGCCAAATCCTACAGCAGGAAGCACGTCAAACCTGCCCTGACTGCGGAAGAGCAGACGCGAGAGGCTCACCATGAAGTCGGCATGAGCGTTGACGTAACGCAGATAATGACGGTAGATGCCGTCAGGGCGGACCGTCACATTATCTATTACAGGGTCGTGATGACCATATACGGAACCGTCGGTCTGAGGATCACGCAGATAGAGTCCTTCCGATGTGGACATACCATTGAGCGCATAGCCTCCAACCTGCAGACGCAGGGCGTAAGCCGGAGTAATCCACTTGCCGACGCCGACGTGGTATGAAGGAGTGAGGCGCTTGCCGAAATCCAGCTTACCAGCATCGCTCGAGAAGATAGTCTGCACACCTCCGCCTGCCTCAACAAACCATCCGTTCTGTGCTGATGCCGGGAGCACAGATATGCACCCCAGCACCAAGCTTATTATAGTTTTCTTATTCATATATACAGACAGTTTTTAGCTTATTCAACAATGACGAAAGAAGGAATGCGAGGCTCGCTGACTGTGCCATAGCTTGCGCCACTGGCAAAGGTGAACACCGAGGGAGCCTGATAGAGATACTTGTTGCGTGTTGAGTAATACTTCAGTGTCACAGGTTCCTCCGCTCCCATGCTGCCGTTTATCTCCATGCGGAAGACATACTCGCCGTTCTCTGCCTGCTCCGCCTTTGCCATGCCGCGACACTCAGTGCCAACGAAGGCAGCCATCACGTCGTCTGCCGTTGCCTGACGCACTATGTTCTGAGGCAATGCCACGCAAGCCGTCATCTTGAGAGGATGCTTGCCTTCGACAACGAGAGGTACGGTGAGCGGATGCTCTGGCGAAGCCTCCACCTTGCCGTCGGCGAACATGAGACATGCAGGTGCCGTGAACACGTAGTTGTTGCGATGGCTGTAATAGCGGATGTCCACAGCCGCTGACTGTGAGCTGACACCATTCACCACCATCTTATATACGGGTCTGCCGTCCTGCTCGCCCACTACTTCGCCCATGCCGGCGCAGACATTGCCTATGAACGCCGCCAGCTTGTCGCCGCTCTTGTCGGCATAGCTGCCTGTAACGGCGTCGAGGGTGAGATAGGCGGTCATGCTGCCTTGCGGCACGAAGCTGAGAGTCTGCGGCTGGTCCTCAGAACCAACCACCGAACCGCGCTTGCCGATGACGAAAGACTGCTCGGAAACGAACACCTGCTTCTTCTCTGCACTGTAGTAGCGGAATGTCACCTGCTCGCCCTCTGCACGACCGAGGATGTCATAGCAGTAGAGCATATCCGCCTCGCTCTCTACGTGCTTTATGCCGCGGCACTCGTCGCCGACGAAAGCCTGAAGCTCATCGCCAGCGGCTACAGTGAACGGTAGCTGTGCCTTGTCCACCTTCACCCATGCCTTGGTAGGTACGGGGAAGGGACCTGACTGCTCGAAGTCGGGGAAAGCAGGATTCTCGGCTGTGCCGTAAATCTTATCCACCTCATACTTTACGTCTGATGCCACGGAAACGTAGACGCGCTTCGCAGCTGCACTGTAATAGCGGAACTCCACATCGCCGTTCTCGCTCGACGGTGCCTTCACATGAAGGAAGAAGAGGCGCACGCCGTCGTTCATCACCTTCTTAGCCACACCGCGACACTCGCCGCCAATGAAGGCTGCCATCATGTCGCCGTCGGCGGCAAGGGTTTCGAGGACAGGGCTGAGACGCACCACAGCGGTCATGCTCATAGGATAGACGCTCTTGTCAGGATCGGTCCACGACGGCACCGAGGCATTGCCCGTGAAGTCGGCTCTCCACCCTGGGGCGGAGGCAGGGGCGTTGTCCGCCACTTGCCACGCCGGAGCCTCGCTTACGAAGTCCTCCTCAACCACGCTCCACTGGGGAGCGGGTTGCTGGGGATAGGTCTTGTCGCCTTCCTCGGTGCATTGTACGAAGAGGAAACCCAATGCGGCGAGAAACGAATACTTTATATATTTCATATGGTCTTCTTTTAAAAATATTACTTCTTGATAACCTTCATCGAGTAGACGTTGCCGTCTACAGAGATGCTAACGATATACACACCAGCCGGAACCGTGTTGCCGGCGTTCCATGTGATGTCCACATTGCCGCCTGCGTTGCAGTCGTTCCATGCTACGACTCGCTTACCGCTCATATCTGTCACGTAGACATCGGCGTAGGCATCGCGGTCTACCATGGCGCGTATCTTCAGCTGCGAGTAGAACGGCGACGGATATACATAGAGGCCGCCTTCTGTGCCGAGGAAGCTGATGTGCATCGGCTCGTTGATGGTGCCGACATTGCTGTTGGCAGCATAGCTGATGACGCTCGGTGCCTTGGCGATGATGTTGCCGCCGCGCTCTATCGTCACGTCCACAGCCTCTGGCTTGTCGCCACCCACGGCGAGCATGAAGATGGTTCTGCCGTCGGGCAGGGTTATACCCTCGGCATAGCCGCGCGGCTCGCCCCCTACGTAGCTTACGAGGCGGTCGCCCTGCTGCAGCTCTACGCCCTCTACTTCTACTACAGCCGTCATGTTGGCTGCGTAGGGGAAGTAAGCCGCCTCGCCTGCCGTGCTCTTCGCAGCCTTAGCCTTGCGTCCTACGGAAGTCTTCGACGGATACTGCAGCTGAGCGTCGTCCTGCGACTGGCGCTGGAGCATATAGCCCTTGCCGTTCTCCATGTATGTAAGACTACCTATCCATCCCAGATTGCCGCTGTACATCGCCATCTGTGTCTGCGACTTCACGATGTCGCCCTCCTTAGCGTCGTAGCCGGCGAGAGCCTCCTTCAGCATGAAGTTGTCCGAAGGCAGATAAGAGATGTAGTTCCAGCGCGGTGTGCCGTCCTCCTTGGCTCCACGGATGGTGAGCTTGTGCGATGTCGGGTCAACCGCCGGTCCTGAGATATGCAAGTTCTGCGGCTGCGAACTGTGTACGAGATACATCTGGTCATTGTCAATTTCGGTGAGCTGTCCCACCCATCCGTTGCGCTTTGTCCATGATGCGAAGCCGTACTGCTCGCTCTTCACCTGGTCATCTGATGTCCACTTGCCGTCGGCAAGCAGCTTGTTGAGGTCAGAGAGCTTGTCGGATGCGATGTTCGTCGATATCCACGTCCATCCCTCGTTCAGCGTGATGTTCTGCACTCGATAGTCCTTAGCTGTGAACAGCACTGGCTGTGACGGGCTGCCCACTACGGCGTTGTTCTCGAAGCTTATAGGCTTCTCGCTCTGTGCGATGTAAGTCTGTCCTGTGCTTGCGTCCCAGATGCGGAACTCAAGGTCGGAGCCATTGACATCGTTAGAGTATACCGTGAGCATGGCGTAATACATATCGTTCTGCTTGTAGTAGCGGTTATTGCAAACGCCTACGCACTTTCCGCCGCTGAACGCAGCGAGCATATCCTCGTCGTCGGAAGAGTACACCTTATTAATATACAGCTTGCCGAAGACAGACATATTATACTTGAAGTCAGCCGGATTGACCGTCCACTCCGGTTTCTCGCCTTCCACCTTAACGGTGAGCTGCAGAGCCTCCACCACGTTGTTGTCGCCACGCAGATAAAGAGTCTCGTCGTACGTACCGATGTTCAGACTCGGGTCGATGGTCAGCACGATGTCCTGCGACGAAGTCGGGTCGATAGTGCCGCTTGCGGGTTCTGCCTCCAGCCATGAAGGAAGGTTCTCGATGGTGAAGTGCTCTATCGAGCCGCCCTTGTTGAGTGCCTTCACCTTGAGCGTCTTCTCCTCGTTGAGCTTCTTCACTACGGTGAGAGCGTTGTCGTTCCACTTCAGCTGGTTGCGGTCGATGTATGCGCTCCACGTTATCGGCGAGAGAATCTCGTTGCCGTTCTTGTCGCGCACGCCGTCCACCGTGAACTTCACGATGGTCTTCTCTATACGCTCGTAAGGCTCCTTCAGGTTGATGATGAGCGCGTCGTTGTTCACCACGAAGTCGTAGAGCAGCTTGCTCTCAGGTCCCTTTGCCTTGACAGGAGCAGAAGCCTTGGTCTCTACGTCACCTCCTACAGCCACAGCGTCAGGCACCTTCTGTGTCGGGTCAGCCTGCTGCTTCTGGTCCATAAGAGAGAACTGGAGTTCCTTCACGCCCTGCCATTCCGTGTATGTCTCGAACGGATAGTAAGCCAGGAGTCCCTTCTCGGTGCCGTCAAGTCGGTTGCTGTTGCCGTTCTCCACGAGCGTCTCGCTCTTGTAGAGATTCCATACACGCACCTCGTCAATCTCGCCCTTGAAGAAGTTGTCGGCTCTCTCCTGCTGTAGGTTGTCCGCCGGTGTCCATACACGTGCGCCGAGATGGATGTAAGCCGCTGCTATGCCACCGAGGTCAGCTGCCTCGAAGTAAGTGTTCAGCTTGCCGTCCACATAGATTTGACCGCGTCCGCTCGTGCGGTTTACAGCCACTGCCACGTGGTGCCAGTCGTTGTCTGCGAAGCTGCCGTCACATGCCACACGCACTCCATTGTTATGGAATACCAGTCTGCCCTCCTCCAGATTGAGAGCGAAGAGATTGAGCGAACCGCCCATTTCCTCACCGTCGCCACGTCCGTTGGAGATGATGGTGGCTGTCTGCTGAGCCTCGTCAGCCTTGAACCATGTCTCTATGGTGTAGTCCATGCTGTTGTCTACCACACACGAACTGCCCGAAGAGAGCTTCACGTACTGGTCCTTGCCGTTGAACGCCGCTGCGCGTCCCTCCGGGTTAGCCCATTCGCCGCCTCGCATCTCAAGGTTAGCGCCGTGCGCCTTGTCGGCAAGAACACTGCCCTTAGCCTCCGACATCGGATAGTAAGCGATGAGATTGCTTTCGGCTCCGGATAGCATGGTCAGCGAGTTGGTCTGCAGACGTGCCGGTGTCAGCACCTTGTCCCAGATACGTGCGCCGTGCATCTTGCCTGCAAAGTGTCCGCTTCCGTCCACGCTGGCTCCAAACACATAAGCACCCTCGCCATTATACTCGCCCACCTCAGCTGCACTGATAAGCTGCTCGTAGTTATAGTAAGCCGACACGTTACCCTCATTGTTATATACGAGAGCCACGTGTGCCCATGTGCCCTGCTCGTAGTCGAACGCCTTGTCGCTGACGATGGTCTTGTCAGCCACCTTCACCTTCAAGCGGTTGTCGCTCGTAGTGGCAAGTTCTATTGAGCTGTTGGCGTTGCCCTGACTGAAGAGCACGGCGTCCTGTGCCTTGTCAGCAAGTGTCCACATCTCTATGGTCAGGTTCTTGCCACTCCAGTTGCGCTGGAATTCCGACACGAGCACGTCGTTCTTGCCGTCCAGGCGTACGCTTACGCTATGGTCAGTCTGTGCACCGTTACGGATGCCCGTTACCGAGAAGTTGTTGTCAGTCAGCAGTCCGTCGGCTATCGGCTCGTTGAACGTCAGCATCACCTCGTCGTTCACCGTCAGCACGCCGTTCGCCGGCTGTGCGCTGCCGAAGAGGCGCGGGTTATACATATCCTTTATGCCCGTGTGTACGGCAGAATAGTTGTACACCTCCTCATTGTTTATCATGCTCGTACCCACCGTGCGCAGGTCGTAACGCTGATCCTGCTGGTCGTCCATGAACCAGCGATACTTTATCGTGCCCGCGTCCGCCGCCTTAATCATCTCCGCGTTCATGCCGTTCTTCACCGCCTGGTCATAGAGCGTCTCGTCGTCGTAGTAGCTCATGAGCGTCGTCCAGTCGTTGTCGCTGCCCGACGACGGCTTGTACTGCAGCATGATGCGGTGGAAATTGTCATAGTTCACGTCGAAGCCGTCAATCACCACGTCCATGTAATGCTTCTGCACACCGTTCACCTCCGCCGTAGGCAGCTTCGTGTTGTACGTCCAGTTGTCCGTCGGCTTCTTCAGCTTCACGTCCGTAGCCGAAGGCGTGAAATGTACGCTGAACGTCACGTCGTCGTAGATGTCGCCCTGGAAGTCGGTCGGGTCACACTGACACTGCGACTGCAGCATCAGTCTGAGGTTGTCGTAGTTCATCACCGAACCCTTGCGCACCTCTAACGTCTTCGTAAGCGTTCCGCCTGCCGGCACGAGCAATGCCCTGCCGTTGCCGATCGGTGCGCCATCGATGAGCAGCTGTGCTCCGTTCGGATTGCTGCCGTCGTCGATTACGAGGTTATACCAGTTGTCGTCCTGCGACTCCGAGTTGTTGCGCAGATACAGCGTGAAGTAAGCCGACTTGCCCGAAGGAACATTCTCTACGAAGTCCTTCTCCACCGTTATCTCCGGCACCTCCATCTGAACCGTTGCCTCATCTATCACGTGCTGTCCCGGCTCGTAATACTTCGTCTTGTATTCGCCCTCGTAAGGACACGACGTCGCACCGCCACGGGTCTTGAAGATGAACGTAGAGAAAGTCTGTCCCTCCTCATTCTTCATGTCCTTGTACTTGATGTACTGGTCGCCATCCTTATATCCAGCCTCGCGGCATACGTCTACAGAGAGGTAGTCAGAGCCCTCCTCCGCAAGCACATAACCCTTACAGTGGCGTGCCGTCTCCTCTGTTGAGAACTCGCCGCCGTGTTCAGTGGTAAAGCTCTCGTCTACAGTGAGCACCATACCAGTGCCATTGAGTGTCCATCCGAAGTTGTTGGTGAACTGAGCGCCAATCAAGATCGAGAAGCGTTGAGTCTCCGAACGTCCAACCTCATACTCCTCAGAGTATTCATAAGAAGCACCGCCCTGGAACGAATGGTTCTGCATGAGTTCTGCCTTCACCTTCTGCTCCTCGTTATTGCGAAGCTGCATCTTCCAGTTCTCAATCGACTGATTGAGGAACATGATAGTATCCTCCTTCAACGGTTGTCCTGCAGGAGCGTAAATCTTGTAACTCGGTCCGTCTGTCGGGGTGTTGGCATTGGCACCCTTGAACACCTTGTCGTTGTTGCTCTTGCCGAAGTTAGGATCGTCTACAGCAAGCTTAGAAACGTAAACAGGCTTCTTGGTGTTGTTAGCCATAGCCTGGAAGTCTACACCTTCAGCCTGCTGATGCAGCAACTTGTTGCGTACATCCTCAAGTTTAGGCAACAGCACCTGCTCTATGTGTACCTGCGGATAGGTGAACATAGTGCCGTACTTCTGCGAGAGTCCAAGACCTGTGGTCTTGACAAGCAGATACTCGTTGCTTTCAGGAGTAACACTGCCGAACAGCTCGTATTCTGAAGGATTGGCGAGATACATCTCACGTGTAGTAACGGCGATGTTTTCGGTCTTGCCCACACCGATATTAGTAGAATAGCCTACGAAGAGGTCGCCGTCGCTTCCCACATACTGCGGGTCGCTACTTGTCTCGAAGCGTGTGGTAGTGGTCATCGTCTTAGTGTCAGAGTCAGTACCACCGATTGTCTCACTGTGAGAAGCGCCGAATGAGAATTCGTTCTTCACATCGTTCTCGTTCACCACTCCGGCACCAAGACCGGTGAAGGTGATGACCTTGGCACCAACCTTTGCCTCGTTGTTCAAGACTCCCTCGTTAGTGACATTTCCCTCATACGTACTTGTAGAAGTAACTGTCACGCCCTTCTCAAGATAAGCATACGAGTTGCTTCCCGGCGGGTCACGCAGCACGAAGAGCACCTTGTCCGGTCCGTTCGTAACGAAGTCCGAACCTAAAGTCTTTGCACCAATTACGATAGCCTTAGTGTTGCCCTTGCCGTCAAAGCCACCCTTCCAGTTGATTGTTGTAGAAGATGTGCTTTCGCTGTTTTCGCTGTAGGTCATATCCATAGCGGCAGAGCGCAGGGCCGAGGTCATTTCTGGATTGTTCACCTGGAATGTCCATTCTGCCTCACCCTTCTCGTCGGTAGTGATGTCTTCTTGCGTTCCGTACGCAATGTCGCCTCTTGAGAACGACAGCTTAGCCTCAGGCGTTGGCACGATGTCTTCCTTAACGCCATCCTTACGTCTGCCGTCCTTATCCTTATATTCGTACACCTCAGCTGTGGTGATATGATAAGTGACGTATTGTCCCTGCTCATACACCGGCACGCCGAGTGTGTAAGGCTGTGCAGCATTGTCAGGATTGTAAGTCTTTACCTTTATGGTCTTTGTCTGATCGAGTGTAGAGATGCCGAGTTCTTTCTTTCCGAAGAAGTCCTGAAGCTTACCCTTCACCTTCTCCTTCACGATGATTGACGGAGTGTAGCGCTTGATGAACTGCTGCTTCTTGTTGTAATATACGGTGTCGCTGCAATTGACAAACTTGCCCTGCGTAGAGATAGAGTCGACATAAGCATTCACCTCGCTCTGCTTTGCAAACTCGTTGCTCAGGTTTAGGTCTTCGCCACTGCCCGGGATGTTGTCATGGCCCGGCACCACTACATTAATCTTATACTTCTCAGGAATGAGGTCGGCAAAGAACTCACCCGTCTCGGCATTAGGATAAATCGTAATCTTGTTGCCCTCGTACACCACGCGGTTGTCGTACTGCTTCTTGGCATATACACCCTTGAAGTGGTTGAGGGTTTCCTCGTGCTTAGTGGCGGTCATTTGGTAGGCATCGTTCTGATATGTAAGCTCGATGCGTACGTCGTCAGCGAGGTTGTTCTTCGAAAGCGAGTGGCCCACGGGGAACGCTTCCTGCTTGGTGCCGCCGGCAACACGTCCGATGTAACGTACGGTTGTAACGTCAAAGATTTCGAATCCGTTGTCGTCGTCCTGATAGTTGCGGTCGGTGCCGTCGCTGTTGGTCAGCTTGCCACCGTTCTCAAACGTATGGTTGGCGAGCACTGCCTTCACCTCGTGCTGTCCTACGGGTACGCTTATGGTGAACTGTCCGTGGGCATCGGTCTTCACGATGTTGCTCTTGCCGTCCATAACGGTTACGCCGTCCACGGCGAACGACACTCCCTCTACGGGCACGTTGCCACCCTTGTACATCACCTTACCCGAAATCTTGAACGACGACTTGTCCGTGAAGTTCACGGTGTGGCTCTGTGCCTGCGAGTTGATGAGGCGCAGCTCCTTTGCCGATGCAAACTGATGTATGCCGAGTGTCGGCACAATCATATACGTAGTTCCGTTGCCGGTGTAGGGCAGCGAACGAATCTGATAAGAACCGTCTGTAGCTGTGTAGCTGCTGTAGCCGAGCTGTGCGGAAGTAGGAATATCTTTCGAACTGGTCGTAACATTCGTAGCCACACCATGGTTCATGTTGTACTTAGTGCCCTTGTACGAGATGTCGTAGAAGGCGTCGTCAACCGAATAGTCGAAGGTGTAGTAAGCCTGCAGACCGTCCTCATTACCTACGAGGTAGCGGTTGTAGTCGCTTGCGATGGTGTCAGCATTGAGCGCCTTGTTCCACAGACGCACCTCGTCGATGGCTCCTTCGAAGCCTTCGCCCATCACCACCTTATTGTTATTGCCCGTAATCTGAGCCGTACGCTCGGCTTCTGCCACAGCCTCACCGTTTATATATATAATAAGGTGTGTAGCGCTTGCCACGGCTGAGAGATGCACGAACTGGTCAGAAGAAACGTATTCGCTGAGCTTCTTCGGAGTCTTCAGCGTCTGAGTGCCAGCTGTGAACTCAATCTTCTTGCCGTTATACGCCAACTTGTACATGCCCGGCTTCTCGATGATGGTGCCTTCCTTGGCTGCTCTCACCCATGCCTGAAGCGTAACTGCTTGCGTGGCGTCATTCAGAAGCTGGTCGTTGTCGACGGTAAGATTAGACGCACCGGTGAACACGTACGACTTGCCCGGAACGCCCGAACCTTCCGTTGGCTCAGCGCTAACCTTGGCGCCCGACACAGCCTGGCCGCTCTCGAACGTCACGCGTCCGTAGATGTCGCCCGTAGGTGTGCGGAAACCAACGTCAGTAAGTTTCTCATCGCTCTCAATCAGTTTGCCCGAACACATCACCTGTCCGCGTATGCTATAATCGTATACGATGCCAGGTATAGCATTAACGTCGTTGTAGTAGTAGTCGTTCTGAGCCTCGTTGCCCTCAGTAACGGCTATCTGCTTATAGTCTGTATCAGGAGCGCCATGCTCCTTGCGGTTGATGACAAAGCGCTCAAAGTTGCCCTTGCTGCTCCACGCCAGTTCTACACGGTCTGAGTAGTAGCCCTTGCCGGCTGTAAACGCAACAAGATTGCCTATGCTTGTGGGCATGATTGACTCCGGAGCAGCCACCGTAGGCAGAGTGCCGTAAGCCTCGGTAGGCTTCACCGTAAGGCGGTAACGATATTCGTTGCATATCATTATCATGTTGTCAACATACTTGCCGCTGAGGAATTCTTCCTTCGACAGCTCGATGTTGTCGGTAGTGTTGGTTGTTACGTTGATACGTGTAATCACCGCTTTGGTGCCCGAACTCCAGATGTCGCCCTCTGTCTGCCAAGTGATAGTGGCAGTCTTGGCTTCCTCGTCCAGTACGGCATGTACAGAACCTGCCGTAACATTGCTGTGCTTTGCAGAAGCCGATAGAGAAGTATGCTTACTGAAAGCGTTGTTCCACACGTCAGAGTTGCCTGTATGCGAACGCTTAATGCTGAATTCATAATTCAGACTCTTGCCTAAAGGCACGTCAAACTCATAGCTGTATGCTGTCTTACCAGCCATATACTGGATATTCTGTGTGGTTGTCTCCACAGCATTTGTAGCCTTGTCCGTACTCTTGATTGTGAGCACCATATTGTCCTCAATGCAGTTCTGCGTCGGAGCCGCACTGAGATTCCAGTTCACCTTCGCCTTGCGCGTCACCTGATTATAGTCGGCGCTGATTTCCTTCACCTGCGGATAGGCAGGGCGCGTGTGGCTGTCACTGAGCGTAGAGTATGTCACCTGTTTGTTATAGCTTGGCGTATACTTCTGCTTCACCTTATAGTCGGAGAAGTTGTCAAGGCTCATCTTGTCAGTCGGAACGAAGAACGAACCGCTTGTATTGCTTGCACTGACCGAACCTATTCCGCTTATTTCCTCTCCCGCCGAGTTACATAAGACGAAAGAACCGTAGCTATCAATGGAATAGTCGGAAGCCTTTCCGTCTTTCTTAAAAAAGATGATATATCCAGGAGTACGGTTCAACACGTAATATCTGCCACCGGTTATCACGGTTTTCGTACAACCATAATTTGTTTTTATGTTAACCGTATGGGTAACATTATTATCGTCGCGTCCTCTACGCCACCATTTACCAGTGTATGTAACGCTCTCGCTCGAATTGACTTGCTTCAAAGGAATGATAAGTCTTAAATAATATGCTTTCTTACCATTGGTCGGATCTGTCGATTTGCCCAGCCAGTAAACATACTTGTAATCGATTCCAGTAACTTCGTCGCTACCAACACTAAGACTCGTCCATTTATCTTCGGGTCCTCTAAGTTTGATTTCCTTACCTGCTACATTCACAGTGAGATAACCATTTTTGCGGCAGAATCCGCAATGACCATCACCGCTGGCACCCCAATCTTGATATACGCGGATATCAAGTTCAAGAGTAGCATCAACCGGATTGAACCGTTGCTTAATCCAAGCATTGTTCCAATCGTCTGCCGACGCCTTCTGCACGGAGAACGTCATCAGCATCACGACACAAAGGAAGAACTGCATGAATCTTCCTGCAGACGTTCGCATGGAACGCCGTGTAGAAACAGAATTGCCTGCAAACCGCCTGTCCAGATAAGGAGGAGGTTGCTGAAGTCTTCTTCTTTTCATTTTAATGATGTTTTAGAGTTATTGATTAATTTATATTATGTGATTTCGTTTCACATTACAAAATTAGACTTTTTTATTAAAATTAAGTGTCTGATTGCTGCGTCGCTGTGTCTACTTCCAACAAAAAAGGTGTCCACTTCGTAGGAAGTAGACACCTTAACAGTGTGTATCTTAACGGGCTATCATGCTTGCTTGTCTCGCCAGGCGATAGGCGTGCATCCCTCTTTCTCCTTAAACACTCTGTAGAGATAGGAGCGTGAGGAGAAGCCACATTCGGAGGAGATGATGTCGTTGCTGAAGTCAGGATTTTCCATCATCATCTTTTTGGCAGCATTGAAACGTATCTCGCTAAGCCAGATTCGGAACGTTGTGTTCTGACACTGGCTGAAGTATTGCGACAGCTCGGTTTTGTTGATTTCGAGCAAATTTGACAATGTCAGCATATTGACTGTGCAGTCCTTATAGCCTAAGTCGGCACACCAATGGTCGAGGGCAGACCGGATGAAGGCAATTCGTGAGGTAGGTAGCCGTTTGGAGGTTTGCTCACTGCCGATATCAGGCGCAGACTGCTGCACGTCACACTTGACAGACTCTTCCTCGCTTTCAGCGTTGACAGCATCGGCGGTCAGATTGTTACCTCTTTCCTTATCCAACAGTTCTTCAGTTGGGACATAATTGAAGCCGAGCGCCACAAAATTGACGATGAAGAAGAGCGTGGCTACGAGTCCGAAGGGACCTATTATATATAGCGACTTAGTAGAAAGGATGGCAAACGGGATGATGGTGGCTGTGATAAAGAGCAGCGTAAGGCAGGCATACGCATATCGCGTGAAAGGACGCATGTCGGTGGCTGTCATCGTCTCAAGGAGCTTCTTCCGCTTGTTCATCTCTATTATTATCATGTATATGCAGTAGACAATATTGCCCAAAAAGAGAGCAAGCATCACGTAAAGCCATGCGCCAATGTTCAGGGAACCGCTAAAGCTGTAGCCCACAGCGAAGGCGGCAAGCATGGCGGCGTATACGGCAGCGCAGACAACGTACATCTTCCGGAGCTTTATGTGAGTCGCCTCAATGTTGTAGATTGCCATTGAGATGAGAGTGAATGAAGGCATATACACCAGCATGTTGATGACGGCTCCCACATTTTCGTCCGAGACCCTGAACCCGAAGTACATTTGCAGGAAATAATGTAGCCCCATAAAAAGCAGGGCTGAAACTATCATCCAGCGCGAACACTCATACCGCCGGTTTATCCATCTCACGTGAAGACGCGTGGCGGCAAGGAAGAATGCGCTTATAAGCATGAATATCAGACATGCGAACTGTAACAAATATAGCATAACTCTTTCTGTATATATAACAACAGTATGCTCGTACGCATACATACACTTTAGGATAAGCAAAGTTACGCAAAAAACGGAAAAACGTAAAGAAAGAATAAAGAAATTAAGCATTTTTTTTTGCAAGCTACAACCGCAATGCTGTTACAACGGTGCGGGAACGTTGTTTTTGCGCTACGGTAATTACACCGTTTAACAATTTTTACCTTGCAGAGCGATATCTGTTTGAAAAAGTGTAAGTAATTTTGCAACTCTCAACAAACTGAGCGGCTGGAAACGACGGGTGCTCTAAAACAAAATCAATAACATTGCTAATGAAAAGAAAAGCTAATCAACTGTCGATGATTGCCGTGTTCGCGGCTGTTGTCTGCTTCTTGTTCGCCGCTGCTCAGACGGCGAACGCAAAACCTGTAACCCCGCAAAAGGCGGCGCAGATCGCAAAGCGATATGTATCGCTTCACGACAATCTGTCTATGCGCCTCTCTCCATCAACATCTCACCACCTCACCCCCTCACCATATTTTCTCTTCAACGCTGCCGACGGTCGCGGCTTCGTGATCGTTGCCGGCGACGACGCTATGGGCGAAGTGCTCGCATACAGCACGGAGCACACTCTCGACACGCTCAACGCCAACCCCTGCGTCAGGTTGTTGCTCGAAGGCTACAGGCAAGGCTACCAGGCGCTGAAGGAGGGAACAGTCGTAGCACACGCTCCTGCACGCACCGGACTCTTCACCAAGACCGTCACACCCCTGCTCAAGAGCAAGTGGGGACAGTCCGAGCCGTACAACGAGCTCTGCGGCTATCCCTACACCGGCTGCGTGGCTACGGCTATGGCGCAGATAATGCGCTACCACCGCTGGCCTGCACAGGGCAAGGGCGAAAACGGCTACAAGGTGGCTGCCTATGACGACGACGTGTACGTCGACTTCTCTCAGTCGCACTACGACTGGGCGAACATGCTCGACGACTACCGCTACCCCGTGCAGCCCACGAAGCAGCAGCGAGCTGCCGTGGCGCTGCTCATGAGAGACTTCGGCGTGGCATCGTTCATGCAGTACACCCCCGCACTCAGCGGCACACAGGGCGTGAACGCATACAACGCACTGCAGAAGCACTTCGACTACACCGCTGCTTACGTGACAAAGGCGATGGAGGGCGCAACACGCTTCTCCGAGATACTGCGCGAGGAACTGCTAAACGGCTGCCCCGTCTACCTGGAGGGCCGCCCTGCCGGCTCAAGCTCAGGCCACGCCTGGGTCACCGACGGCTTCGACGAGAACGGACTCTTCCACATGAACTTCGGATGGGACGGTGGAGGCGACGCCTACTTCTCGCTCACCAACCTCAGCCTGCAGGAGACCGGCGACGAGTTCGGCAACAAACCGCTCGCGTTCAACCGCGCCATCACAGCCATACTCGCCCACCCGAACAACGGCAAGTATCCCGCAATAGACCCCGGACTGCTTGAGAACATGCCGCAGCTGATGTTCAACGAGGGCGGCACGTTCACGATGAAGGATGCCGCAGACAAGGCGTTCGACGCACACAAGAAGCAGACCATAGAGATGACCTCGTTCGTGAACAAGGGCAAGGCGTTCAAGGGCGACGTGGGCGTGGCTATATACGACGCTGAGGGCAACTTCAAGAGCGTGGCTTACTCGGACGACCACGCCACAGGCGGATTTACGCAGCGCATCTTCGGCGACTACGGTGGCAGCATGGGCACCGACAACCTCATGGTGCACACACTCTCAACGAAGGTGAGCTTCGACGGACTTCCCAACGGCTACTACCGCCTCGTGCCCGTATGCGCAGCTATGGGCGAAGACGGAACATGGGGCGACTTCCTGCGCATGAAGAAGGCACCGACAATCGAAGTGGAGCTGACCGACGGCAAGGGACGCATCTCCGAGACCTGCTCTACGGAGGATGTCGTCTTCCAGCTCATGAACCAGCCACGCCTCTCTACTAACGCAGAGCAGGGCGAAACCATATACGCCTACTTCAACCTGAAGAACCTCAACGGCGTGCCACGCGACTGCTATCTGCGCGTGCAGCTGCTCGACGAGGCTAAGCAGGTGGTGCTGAACACACGCGTCGACCAGCTGACGGAGATTGAGGGCTTCACCGAGATGGAGATACCCGTTAAACTCTCAATACCCACCGACCTCGCACCGGCACGCTACGAGGTGAAGCTCGAGGCGACACGCGACAAGGAGGAGACCGACTTCTACCCTATCAACAACATACACGACAAGGATGCAGCTTACATCGAAGTGGTGAAGGCTGAGGAGAAACCGCTCATGGCAAAGGTGGAGGTGTTCTTCAGCGACAACTCGGAGCAGAAGGTGGAGTCGGGCGTACTCGACATGTCGCAGACTTCGCTCTTTAAAATCGGCGTTCTGCTGCGCACTAACGAGAAACTCAGCTACGAGGGTCACGTGAAGATGATGTGCGAGGATGTGGAGCTCTGCGAGACGGTGGCTGTCAACGGCATCGACGACGACGTAACCGTGTCTTCTGCCTTCGACATTCCGCTCTACAGCTACTGGCTGCGCAAGAGCAGCGTGCCGTTCGAGGACGGACATATATATAAGGTGATGATGATGGGCGCGAAGAACGGCGAAGACATGGAGCTGAAGGTGGCAGACGCACCAGCAACATACATCAAGCGCGAGGGCGACCTGCTCACACTCACCAACGACATACCAACCAGCGTTGAGTCGGCTGCGGCTCCTACCGTAAGCGTGAAGCGCGAGGGCTCGCAGATTGTTGTCACCGGCGAAGGCATCAAGAGCGTAAGCCTCTACAACGTGAGCGGCGAGCTGATCACCATCTCACCATCTCACCATCTCACCATCTCACCATCACACCACCTCACCATCTCAACATCACACCTCGCCCCCGGCGTGTACGTGCTGCGCATAGAAGCAGGCAAGCAGACACATGTCTACAAGCTCTGCCTCTAAGACCACCTGCAAATCAGCACAGCTCTTAGGGCTAAGCATCGTAGGAGGCTACGGCATTCTTGCCGTAGCCATTGCAAATAGTTGTAATGATTTGTATTTCTGTTGTTAATGGTGGTGTATCAAAACTCATAAATAGCACGCCCCGAAGGGGCAGCACCACATAGCCCAGGGCAACGCCCTGGGTAAATATGCGCCACACTAACCCCACGCCCTGTAAGGGCAAAAGCCTAATTATTAAGCTGTTGCCCTTACAGGGCGCACTATTCAACATATACAATCAACACCCAGGGCGCTGCCATGGGCTATGTGGTTGTTGGGCTTTCAGCCCGCATTGATTGAGTTTTGACACACCCTCCTTTTGTTTTTATATCCATAGCAGAATATTTTTAACAAAAAACTCTGCATTTCTCCCATTCGTGTTGTTTTTATTTCATATATTTGCAAAATCTATCGGCAACGACCAACCACTAATATCTATTATCAACCTAATAAACAAAACGTTATGAACAACATCCCCTCAGTATTTTGGCTGATCCCAATAGCCAGTGTTGTAGCATTGGGAATGGCATGGTTCTTCTTCCGTTCGATGATGAAGGAGGACGAAGGAACAGACCGAATGAAAGAGATTGCCGAGCATGTACGCAAAGGCGCAATGGCTTACCTCAAGCAGCAATATAAGGTTGTGACAATGGTGTTCGTAGTGCTCGCCATCGTCTTCTCGTTCATGGCTTACGTGCTGAAGGTGCAGAACCCGTGGGTGCCGTTCGCTTTCCTCACCGGCGGTCTGTTCTCCGGCTTGGCAGGCTTCTTCGGCATGAAGACCGCCACCTACGCTTCCGCACGCACTGCCAACGGCGCACGCACCGGACTCGACAAGGGCTTGAAGATAGCCTTCCGTAGCGGTGCCGTGATGGGACTCGTCGTCGTGGGTCTCGGACTGCTCGACATCGCCATCTGGTTCGTCGCTCTCAACGCCTTCTACGACGGAGAGGCTACAGCCCTCGTCACCATCACCACCACTATGCTCACCTTCGGCATGGGTGCTTCTACGCAGGCTCTCTTCGCTCGCGTAGGCGGTGGCATATACACAAAGGCTGCCGACGTGGGAGCCGACCTCGTGGGCAAGGTGGAGGCTAACATACCCGAGGACGACCCACGCAACCCTGCCACCATCGCCGACAACGTGGGCGACAACGTGGGCGACGTGGCTGGCATGGGTGCCGACCTCTACGAGAGCTACTGTGGCTCGATACTCTCAACGGCTGCCCTCGGCGCAACGGCGTTCGCCATGAACGCAGACATGCAGCTGCGTGCCGTCATCGCACCAATGGTGATTGCGGCTATCGGCATCTTCCTCTCGCTCATCGGCATCTTCCTCGTGCGCACCAAGGAGGGCGCAACGATGAAGGAACTGCTCCACTCGCTCGGCCTCGGCACCAACGTCAGCGCAGCACTCATCGCCGTTGCCACCTTTATTATATTATACCTGCTCGGCATCGAGAACTGGCTCGGACTCTCGTTCTCCGTTATCAGCGGCTTAGTGGCAGGTGTGGTCATCGGTCAAGCCACCGAATACTACACCTCGCATAGCTACGCACCGACGCAGAAGATTGCGGAGGCTTCGCAGACCGGTCCTGCAACGGTCATCATAAAAGGTATCGGAACGGGCATGATATCGACGATGATACCCGTCGTGACCATCTCCGTAGCCATCATGCTCAGCTACCTCTGCGCCAACGGCTTCGATATGTCGCTCTCAGCGAAGTCGATCAGCACCGGTCTTTACGGCATCGGCATCGCTGCCGTGGGTATGCTCTCGACGCTCGGCATCACTCTCGCCACCGATGCCTATGGACCAATCGCCGACAACGCCGGCGGCAATGCAGAGATGAGCGGACTGGGCAAGGAGATACGCGAACGCACAGATGCGCTCGACGCCTTAGGCAACACCACCGCAGCTACGGGCAAGGGCTTCGCAATCGGCTCGGCTGCTCTCACGGCTTTAGCCCTCCTCGCCTCTTACATTGAGGAGATAAAGATAGCCATGGTACGCGCCGTGGATAACGGCAAGCAATACTTTGACGCAGCCGGCAACCTCTTCGACCCGACCAACGCCACAACTATCGACTTCATCGAGTTCTTCCAGGTGAACCTCATCAATCCGAAGGTGCTCGTAGGAGCATTCCTCGGAGCCATGGCTGCCTTCCTGTTCTGCGGTCTCACGATGGGCGCAGTAGGTCGCGCTGCAGAGTCGATGGTGCAGGAGGTGCGTAGACAGTTCCGCGAGATAAAGGGCATACTCGAAGGCAAAGCGACACCCGACTACGGCCGTTGCGTGGAGATAAGCACACGCAGCGCACAGCGCGAGATGCTCATCCCGTCGCTGCTTGCCATCATCATACCTATCGTCGTAGGCTTGGTGCTCGGCGTGGCTGGTGTGCTCGGTCTGCTCACAGGCGGCTTGGCAGCAGGCTTCACCCTCGCCGTGTTCATGTCCAACTCGGGCGGAGCGTGGGACAACGCGAAGAAGATGATTGAGGAAGGCCACTTCGAAGGCAAGGGCAGCGAAAACCACAAAGCGACTATCGTGGGCGACACCGTTGGCGACCCGTTCAAGGATACCTCAGGACCTTCGCTGAACATCCTCATCAAGCTCATGTCTATGGTGAGCATCGTGATGGCAGGTCTGACTATCGCCTTCCTGTAACAAACCTCAACACCTCAACATCTCAACATCTCAACACCTCAACACCTCAACATCTCAACATCTCAACATCTCCGCTCGGCTTTTGCCGCTTGCCAGAGCAAGAACACCTCACCAACCAACCCGAAGCCCCATAGAACTGGGACTTCGGGCTTTTCTTTCCCCAACAGCAAGTCCACACAACCGAAAATACTATGCATTTTAGCAAAGTATAAGTACTCGCTTTGTACATTTTAGCAAAGTAAAAATACTCGTTTTGTGCATTTTAGCAAAGTAAAAGTACTCGTTTTGTGCATTTTAACAAAATAAAGACAGCGTAAAACACTATAAATCAATTAAATTATGTATATTTGCAGCACAATCTATAAATCGATTATAAAAAGCTGTACATATGATAGAAGAGAAAACAATAATACAGGTGTTGGCTGAGCAAAAGGAATATGTTGAAGGCTATCATCCCGAGAAATGGGTGAAGCGCCGCGAAGAACAGCTATTCGAGTTTGACAGTCCACTTGCCCAAGTGGTTATCGGAGTAAGACGAAGCGGAAAGTCTACGCTTTGCCACAAGATACTGTTGGAGCACAACGTAAAGTATGGCTACGCCAACTTCGACGACGACCGCTTGGCTAATATGCAAGTGGAGGACTTGAACACGGTGCTCTCGTGCATCTATCAGATATATGGTGTTGACATAAAATATATATTCCTCGACGAAATACAAGATGTAGACGGCTGGCATCTGTTTGTAAACCGACTACTTCGCACCAATTTGCACGTTGTTGTTACGGGTAGCAACGCAAAACTCTTGAGCGGCGAATTGGCGACGCATCTCACTGGCAGATACAACGAAATACACCTCTTCCCTTTCTCGTTCCGCGAATACTGCGAATACCATAATATACAGACAAACGGCTTGACTACTAAAGTGGAGGCAGAGACGAAGCGTGCCTTCATGGAGTATATAACGAATGGCGGTTTTCCCGAATTACAGAACATACGCAACAAACGCGGATATGTACAGAGTCTTCTGGAGGCTATTGTGACGAAAGACATACAGCAGCGTTTCAAGATACGCAATGTGGACGTGCTACGTAAGATAGCCAATCATCTGATAAACAACGCCTGCCAGGAGGTGAACTATGGTAATATTGCAATACTCCTGGGCACAACAGATATGACGATAAAGAAGTATGTCGACTACCTACGACAGGCATTCCTTATACAACTACTCTGCAAACACTCGTTCAAGAGTAAGGAAAGGATAAGAAACGCAAAGGCATACATCGTCGACCCGGGACTTCAGAACAACAGAGAGAACTCGTTTGCAGCTGAGAACATCGGTTGGCGATTGGAAAACGTGGTGTATACAGAACTACTACGCAGATGCAGCAACGACTTCCTCGACATATACTACTATAAAGCCTCTCCACGATCAAAAGAGGTTGACTTCGTAGTATGCAATCAGGACAAAGCAGTGGAGCTTATTCAGGTGGCATACGACATAGACAGCGATAAGACATTCAATAGAGAGACAAGTTCGCTCGTGAAAGCCTCAAAAGCATTGCATTGCGATAACCTTACGCTTATAGCATTCACACAGACACGAAATGTAGAGATTGACAGCAAACAAATAAGGATTGTATCAGCTATCAATTGGCTGTTGAACATTTGACAATTAATAAAACAACACTTTTAACAATGATAGAAAGCATAATAATAGCAATAGTAGCAGCCATCATAATTGGCGTAGTAGTGTACTCTTACAGCAAGAGAATATCGGAGCTGAAAGACATGCACAACCAACAAACAGAAGAGCTGAAAGAAGCGCACAGCAAGCAAATTGCCGAACTGAAAGAGGCGCACGAGGCGCAGCTCAAACAGGCAAAGGAGACGCACGAGGCGCAGCTCAAACAGGTAAAGGAGACGCAGGAGGCGCAGCTCAAACAGGTAAAAGAGACGCAGGAGAAGCAGCTGCAGCAAGCAAAGGAGGCACAGGAGAAGCAGATAGAAGCACTCCGCGAGATGAACCGCGAGCAGATGCAGAGCCAGATGAAGCTCATCCGCGAGCAGATGCAGACCACATCGGAGGAAATTCTGAAGCGACGCCAGGAGGAGCTGGGCGAACGCAACAAGGAGCAGGTGTCGAAGATAATCGATCCGCTGACGCAGAGTCTGAAGAGCATGAAGGAGGCTTTCGACAAGTCGAAGGAGCAGCAGAGCGAAGCACTCACACGCCTTGATGCCACGATAAAGGTGAACATGGAGAAGAGCGCAGCCTTAGGCGAGACTGCTGACCGACTGACACGTGCGCTAACGGGTGAGGTGAAGGTGCAGGGCAACTTCGGCGAGCTGAAGCTGAAGCAGCTGCTTGAAGACCTCGAACTGAAGGAGGGCGAGCAGTTTGACACGCAGGAAACGCTGCGCGACAAGGCGGGCAAACAGGCAAAAGGCGACGACGGTCGTGGACTCGTGCCCGACTTCATCCTCCACTTCCCGAACAACCGCCACGTGGTGGTCGACTCGAAGATGTCACTCACCGACTACGAGCGATACATGAACGCCGAGGACGGCACGCCCGAGAAGTCGGAATACCTGAAAGCACACGTGGCAAGCGTGCGTGCGCAGGTGAAGCGACTGGCACGCAAGGAGTACACGAAATATCTGCCCGACGGATACAACCGCCTCAACTTCGCCATCATGTACGTGCCTATAGAGGGCGCATTGAACCTTGCGCTGCTCAACGACAGCACGCTCTGGCGCGAGGCTTACGACGAGGGCGTGATGATTCTCGGTCCGCAGACCATGTACATGAACCTGCGTGTATTAGAGATGATGTGGACACAGGTGCGACAGCTGAGCAATCAGCAGGCTATGATGGACGCAGCGAACGTCGTAGTGGAACGCGTGCAGGACTTCGGTATGCGCTTCATCGACGTGGAAACGAGCATGAACAACACAATGGAGAAGATGACGAAGCTGAAGGTGTCGACAGCGGAAAGCGGCAGAAGTATCATCACCGCTGCAAAAAGTCTGCTGAAAGCCGGAGCGAAGGAGAACAAGAAGAAGAAGTCGCTCGACGAAATGGACAACACTGTGTTCATCGAAAGCAACGAATAAAAAATGTCCTCGAAGGTTGGTTGCAACCAACTTTCGAGGACATTTTTATAATTGAGAGTTGAGAATTTAGAGCGCGTCAATCACGCTGCAGATATCACCGAAGATGCGTGGCAACTCGCCGAGTCCGTCGATGTGGTGGTGAATGCCTTCGCCCTTGTACCACTCGATAAGCGGAGCGGTCTGGTTGTGATAAACGTCGAGGCGCTTCTTGATTGTCTCTGCGTTGTCGTCAGAGCGACCGCTCTCCTGACCGCGCTTCACGAGACGAGTCATCAGCTCGTCCTCCGGCACGTCGAGCTCAATCATAGCAGCCACCTTGTGTCCGCGCTCTGCGAGCATCTTCTTCAGAGCCTCAGCCTGTGGGATAGTACGTGGGAAACCGTCGAAGATTACGCCCTTGTGCTCCTTGCCGAAGCTATCATACACACTTGCGAGGATGTTGATCATCAACTCGTCGGGGATGAGCTGTCCGTTGTCAATGAAGCCCTTGGCAGTCTTGCCAAGTTCTGTTCCGTTCTTAATCTCGCTACGGAGAACGTCGCCTGTAGAGATATGGTTGAAGCCATACTTCTCAATCATCAGGTCGCTCTGGGTGCCCTTGCCTGAACCAGGAGCACCGAAAATTACGATGTTTTTCATCTGAATTCTTTATTATATAATGTTATTTGTTGACTTATTTTTAGAAATTCAAAATTCACAACTCCTACTCCACCACTGTATAGATGTCGCGCAGGTTACGTCCCTGCTGGTCGTAGTCGAGTCCGTAGCCGAGGATGAAGTCGTTTGGTATCTCGATGGCTACATACTCTGTGTCGAGAGGCACCTTCAAGCACTCCGGCTTGAGCAGCAGAGTACAGATGTGCACCGACTCCGGATCCTTCTCCTTGAGTTGCTCGAGAAGAGTCTGCATAGTGAGTCCCGACTCGATGATGTCCTCAACGATGATTACCGTTCTGCCCTTTATCTCCTCGCTCAAACCGATGAGCTGCTTCACATTGCCTGTAGACGCAGTGCCCTCGTACGACGACATCTTGACGAACGAAATCTCGCACGGCACGTTGATCATACGCATGAGGTCGGCAGCGAACACGAACGATCCGTTAAGCATGGCGAGCAGCAATGGGTTCTTGCCTGCCATGTCCTTGTTGATACGATCGGCTACTACCTTTACTTTCTTAAGAATCTCTGCTTCAGGGATTGATACCTTGAAGGTCTTGTCCTTTATTTTTATCACGCTCATAGGGTACAATATTTATAATTAGGTGCAAAGTTACTGAAAGTCTTGCACATAAAAAAACTGCTTGCAGATTTTTTTGTCGAGACGCATCGTAACTTATAAAAAGTTACTGAAAGTCTTGCACATAAAAAAACTGCAAGCATATTTTTTTGTATTGTCTTCGGTTTGCAGTAACTTTAAATAAGTTACGCTGCACCTCAACAATAAAATATGCGAGCATATTTTGTATTGTCTTCGGTTTGCAGTAACTTTGCACGCATGAAACAAAATCAAGCATCTTTGAGCAGCAAGCAGTATGCTGTGCCGTTCATCCTCATCACCTCACTCTTCTTCATGTGGGGTTTCGCACGCGCTATTCTCGATGTGCTCAACAAGCATTTCCAGAATGCGCTCGACATCAGTATCACACAGTCGGCTCTCATACAGGTGACCACCTATCTGGGTTACTTTCTCATGGCTATCCCCGCCGGACTGTTCATTAACCGCCAGGGCTACCGCCGTGGCGTGGTAAGCGGACTCCTCCTGTTCGGATTGGGCTCATTGGCGTTCATCCCCTGCTCGATGTTGGGCACGTTCTACGCCTATCTTGTGGCACTGTTCATCATCGGTTGCGGACTGGTATTCCTTGAGACATCTGCCAACCCATATGTTACAGAGCTTGGCCCCAAAGAAACAGCCACATCACGACTCAACTTCTCGCAGTCGTTCAACGGCGTAGGCTCCATGTTCGCCACACTCGTCGTGGGCAGCTTCCTCTTCCAGGGTGCCGACGGCAGCGCAGGCGGCGACGCCGTGATACCTTACACCATCATGGGCGCGTTCGTGCTGCTCATAGCCGTGGTCTTCGCACGCGTACAACTGCCTGAGATAGTGCACGAGAACGACGGCGACACCAAGCAGGGCGCGCACAACCTGAAGATGCTCTTCCGCAACCGTTGGTTCGTGTTCGGACTGCTCGCACTGCTTGCCTACGAGGTGGCAGAGATATCCATCAACTCCTACTTCATCAACTTCGTGACGGGTCAGGGTTGGATGAAAGCCTCTACAGGCTCCACTATCCTCACCATCGGCTTGGGCGTATTCATGCTGGCACGCTTCATCGGCGCGGCTGTGATGAGCAACGTCGCTGCCGAGAAGTATCTCGCCGTGTGTGCCCTCGGCACCGTGGTGTGCATCACCATCCTACTGCTCGACCTCGGTCGCGACATATCGGTGTTGGCACTCATAGCCAACTACTTTTTCGAGGCTATCATGTTCCCCACAATCTTCGCCATGACGCTGCGCGGACTCGGCGGACTCACCAAGAGTGCTTCGTCGATACTGATGATGACACCGGTAGGCGGTTGCGGATTTCTCTTGATGGGCATCATCGCCGACTCTACCGACAACTTCACGCTGCCGTTCTTCATACCGCTCGCAGGCTTCACCTTCGTGCTCGTGTATGCGCTGCGATATGTAGCAAAGAAATAACAAAAACGGAGGCCAAGCGGTCTCCGTTTTTGTTTTCTATCATCTATCACAAACAAAGAATATCTGCAAAAAATGCCGTAATTTACGATATTTCACGTAACTTTTGATAAGTTACGATGCGTCTCGACAAAAAAAACTGCAAGCAGTTTTTTTATGTGCAAGACTTTCAGTAACTTTGCAAGTTGTCAATCGATTGATTGATTGATAGTTGTCCTTTTATTCATCAATAAAGCATAAATACAGACAATGGCAGAATCTAATTTCGTAGACTATGTAAAGATATATTGTCGCTCAGGCAAGGGCGGCAGAGGCTCTATGCACCTCCGACACGTGAAGTATAACCCCAACGGCGGACCCGACGGCGGCGACGGTGGACACGGCGGCAGCATCTACCTGCGCGGCAACCACAACTACTGGACGCTGCTCCACCTTAAGTTCCAGCGCCACGTCTTCGCCGAGCACGGAGGCAACGGCGGTCGCGACAAGTGTCACGGCAAGGACGGCCAGGACATATACATCGACGTGCCGTGCGGAACGGTGGTATACGACGCCGAGACGGGCAAGTACGTATGCGACGTGATGCACGACGGACAGGAAGTGCTGCTGCTCAAGGGCGGCAGAGGCGGACTCGGCAACTTCCAGTTCCGCTCAGCTACCAACCAGTGCCCGCGCTATGCTCAGCCGGGCGAACCGATGGAGGAGATGACCATCATCCTCGAGCTGAAGCTGCTCGCCGACGTAGGTCTTGTGGGCCTTCCGAACGCAGGCAAGTCGACACTGCTCTCAGCCGTGTCGAGCGCACGCCCGAAGATTGCCAACTACCCGTTCACCACGCTCGAACCCTCGCTCGGCATCGTCGACTACCGCGACCACAAGTCGTTCGTGATGGCAGACATCCCGGGCATCATCGAGGGAGCGAGCGAAGGCAAGGGACTCGGTCTGCGCTTCCTGCGCCACATCGAGCGCAACTCGCTGCTGCTCTTCATGGTGCCGGGCGACACCGACGACATCAAACGCGAGTACGAACTGCTGAAGAACGAACTTGAGAAGTTCAACCCGGAGATGCTCGACAAGCACCGCGTGCTCGCCGTGACGAAGTGCGACCTGCTCGACGAGGAGCTCATGGACATGCTGCGCGAGACGCTGCCCGACGACCTACCCGTGGTGTTCATCTCTTCTGTCAGCGGTTTAGGCTTACAGGAGCTGAAGGACACCCTGTGGAAGGAACTCAACTCGGAGAGCAACAAGCTGCAGACCATCACCGCCGAGGACACCCTCGTACACCGCGACAAGGATATGACACGCTTCATGGCTGAGCTGGAAGCAGAGGGCGAGGACGAGATTATCTACGTCGACGACGACGACATCGAGTACGTTGACGACGTAGAGGACCTCGACGACTTTGAATACGAAGAGGAGGCAGGCAATGAGTAACTCTGCGCTGCGCCTTACATATTATAATATAGCCGATGGCGTGTGTGCATTCTCCACCACACGCCACGGCGGAACCAGCGAGGGCAACCACGCCTCGCTGAACATCAACCCCTACTGTGGCGACAAGCCCGAGCCCGTGGCTGCAAACCGCAACCTTTTAGCTGCAGAGTTGGGCATCAGCACCGACCGCCTCATACTGCCCCACCAGACGCACGGCACGGAGACACGCATCATCGGACCCGAGTTTTGCACACTACCCGAGCAGATACGCCAGATGCTGCTCGAAGGTGTCGACGCGCTGCTCACCAACGTGGAGGGCGTGTGCATCGGAGTGTCGACAGCCGACTGTATCCCAGTGCTGCTCTACGACGAGGAGCACCGCGCTACGGCAGCCATACACGCCGGATGGCGCGGCACACAGGCACGCATCGTGAGCAAGACGATTGCTGACATGGGCGTGGCTTACAAGACCGACGCGAAGAAGCTGAAGGCGGTTATCGGTCCGGGCATTTCGCAGAAGAACTTCGAGGTGGGCGACGAGGTGTACGCCGCCTTTGAAGCTGCAGGCTTCGATATGAAAACACTCGCAAAGCAGGAGATAAAGCGCAACGCAGATGCCACCGACCCCTCCAAATTGTTTGAGAAGAAGTGGCACATCGACCTAATACTCGCTAACCGACAGCTGCTCGAATTCGCAGGTGTGGCTCCAGAGAACATCAACGAAAGCAACATCTGCACGTACGACAACGTAGACAACTACTTCTCGGCACGCCGCCTTGGCACCGAGTCGGGACGCATCTACACGGGCATCATGCTATAAACCAAAATAACTATAATGCGAATAAAGAAACTACTATTAGCCATAGCCACACTCACACTCGTGTCGGCAACCCCCGTCAAACATCAGTTCACCGCTGCCGAACAGCAGCAGATAAGCATATCCACACCCGGACTCTTCAGTCGTTCCAACGCCTTCAACATCGACCTCGATGCACTGAAGCCGAACGAATACTCCTTCCCACTGCCCGTGGGCAAAGCAACACTGCGCAAGAACAACGTAGTGGAGATAACCACCAAGGACGGCGATGCCGTGAAGGCAATGTTCGACGGCACGGTACGTGTCTCGCGCAAGTTCCCCGACATGGGCTACACCATCGTGATACGCCACCGCAACGGACTCGAAACCGTCTACGCCAACAACGCCGAGAACGTGGTAGAGGTGGGACAACACGTGCGTGCCGGACAGACCATAGCCATCGTCGGACAGCGCGGTGGCAAGTTCTACTGCGACTTTTCTATAATGATCGACGGCAAACGCATCAACCCCACCGCCGTTGTGGGCATCGGCAGTCACCGACTCCACCGCCACACACTGCTCTGCGAGAAGCAGTACAACTACATAAACGTGTCGACCATTGGCGAGAAGGTAGACTTCGACGACAGCAAGAACTTCACCACCGAGGACGTCTTCACCAAACAGTCGACCTACAAGTGGGACCTCGACGAGATGAAGAAGGGCACATGGGCATACCCACTGCCTGGCGCAAAGGTAATAAGCCCATACGGAGGCAAACGCCGACACAGCGGAGTAGACCTGAAGACGAAGCCGAAGGACGAGATAGTGGCTGCCTTCGACGGCGTAGTGACACGCTCAGCAACCCACTACGGCTACGGCCTGTGCATCGTTATCAAGCACGCCAACGGACTCGAAACGCTCTACTCGCACCAGTCGAAGAACCTCGTGAAGGTGGGCGACAAGGTGAAAGCCGGACAGGTTATCGGTCTGACCGGACGCACCGGACGCGCCACAACCGAACACCTACACTTTGAAACAATATTCAAAGGACGCCGCTTCAACCCCAACCTCATCTTCGAGCACAAATCGCGCGGACTGCAGAAGGCTACACTCATACTCACCAAGAACGGCGGTATAACGCAGAAGCGCAACTAAAAAAGCAGGCAGGCAAAGCCATCGGAACATCTGCCAAAAACAACCCTCAAATTGCCACGGCGTGGCAACATTGTTTGCTTAGCATGTACAACGACATTGCCGCAGCAGGCAAACAACCTTGCCACGCCGCGGTAATTTGAGGGATGTAAAACTGCTGTAAAACGAAAATCTCGAACACACCATTTTTAGTTATAGGATGTTAAAACAAGAAGTTTTTTCATCAAACATTTGGTGGTTACAAAAAAATGCTATACCTTTGCACTCGCTTTCAAGGACAAAGCAATTGTGAAGCAAGGGCGTTTAGCTCAGCTGGTTTAGAGCATCTGCCTTACAAGCAGAGGGTCGGCGGTTCGAATCCGTCAACGCCCACACAAAGCGGACAAGTTTTATAACTTGTTCGCTTTTTTGTTGTATGCTCGGCACGAGCATTGTCTAACGGGTGCAAGTCCCGAGTAAGCCCTA
>OOBS01000027.1_pt1 | contig 103617 bp, 88 predicted proteins | sample 1671381 | NCBI WGS metagenome assembly OOBS01 (sample SAMN06348151, study PRJEB24527) | human gut metagenome | biome: human gut; feature: ankylosing spondylitis patient; material: feces | host: Homo sapiens | place: China | collected 2015-10 | reverse complement strand
ATAAGTAGCGGAGGTCTCCGGCCTCCGCAGCACCAAGTCGAATACAAATCATCATCATTACTAATAATAGAGTTTGTATCATTGATTGCTGCGGAGGCCGGAGACCTCCGCTACTATATAATCTCTTGTGATGCCTTTCGATTGTTCCAATTAAGTCTATTCGAGCAATCGATTTTTAGGCTTTCTACTGTTTAAATCAGCTCGTTGTCTGCCAGTTTTCTTTCAAATCTGATAGAGAAGCTTCTATTTTGCGCTACTAACGTGTTCGTCAAGTATAAGTACAGTTAAAGTATAATGGTTTTACTAATGCCTTTTTATGCTTACGAGAGCAAAATCAAGCACGTTTTATGTGAATTTTGCGGCTTTTTGCGTCTTTATAGATGTGTTTTTGGCTGATATTATATATGTATTCTGTAATCGTTGTAACTGTAAGTTGTTGATAATTAGCCATTTAGATAAAGATAGCGTATTCCAGTTCCAGTTGTTCCAGTTGTTCCAATTATTGTTTTCTACATTCCAATTCTCTTTCTTTATATATATAACTACTTAATAATCAATTAATTATATAGTCTATAGAAAGGGGTGTTACATGTGGATACCCTATTTGGAATAACTGGAACAACTGGAACAACTGGAACATCATGCCCCAAAAGAATATTATTTGTAGAGGTACAGCCTTTCTACTTGATGCCATACATCACTAAGGGCACAGCATGGTTATGGTCGTTGAGGTAATGGCGTGTGCCAAGACGATAACGTGGGTTGGTGAGCGAGAGGCTGTCGACACGTGCACGGGTCTCAATACCTGCCAAACCAAGCATCGTTGGGAATACGGAGGCATTGCTCTGTACACCCTTCTTTCGGTTGGCAAGCATGGCCCTAAACTCTATAGGGTGCTGCGTGGCATACGTCTTTGATGTCCACACAATCAGCGGCACGTCGGTGTCGTATTGCGACGGACGTGGCGAGGCATGTAGGAACAAGCGGCGATGGTCGTCAAAGATGTTCTCGCCGTGATCGGATGTGTACATCAAGGTAGAGGCACAACCCTGCTTGCGAAGCATGCCTATAAGCTTGGCAAGTATGCGGTCGGTCTGCAATATGGTGTTGTCGTAAGCGTTGAGTAGCTGCGGTCGGTTCTTTGCCTTTGCCTCTGTAGGTGTGTCGGGCAGAAAGCGGGCATTGCTTTGGGCATATCGGTCGCGATAGTTGAAGTGGGAACCGTATGTGTGCAGCACCACGAGCAGCTTGTTGTGGCGCTCGTCCAGCACTTGTTGTACGTACGGCAGCAACAGCTCGTCGCTGTATTTATCGTCCTCGTTGTTGCCAGCATAGTCGTCGCGTATAAAATGGCAATAGTTGGCTTCGCTGCCAAGGAAGTCGATATACGAGTGGTTGCGGCGCTGATTAGACAAGAATACGGTGTGGAACCCAGCCTCTCTGAAGGCGGCTATCAATCCCTTCTCGCTGTACAGACGGTCGTGGTCCTCGGCTGTGGCAGCAGATAGGAGCATTGGCACACTCTTGTGTGTGGTGTTCGACTGCGACCTCACGTTACGGAACACAATAAGTCCCTGGGTCTTCATCAGCTGCGGATTGGTGGGGCGATGGTATCCGTAAAGCTGAAAATTGGCAGAGCGGGCAGTTTCGCCTATTACCAGCACATACACCTCGGCAGAATCCTTGGCATGTGTTGTACGGGCATTGAACTTGAAGTCTGCCACGTTCTGCTGATAATGTGCCGATCGCCAACTCTCCTTTACGGCAAGACCGAGGTTGTAGAACACGTTGACGGGGTACATATTGTCCGACAGACGATACTCAAACTTGCCCTCCTTCTCATTGCCCTCAGGATACTGATAGTAGCACAGCTTGGTAAGGGTGGCAAAGACGAGGATGCCTATAAGCGACAGGCGGCGTGCCGTATGCCTGAACTTATCGTCCAACATGATGTGTTTGGTCCACTGAATGGCGGCTATCACGAGCAGCGGTAGATACAGTATGAACACTCCGGCTACTGCCGGCACAAGATTGTCAAGCAGCTCCATTGCCTCACCAGGATTGGTGGTGAGCAGGTTGAGGAACATATCCACAGCTATCACTCCGCTACCATACAGATATATCAGCACCATCTGGAAGGCAGCGAAGAACACCAACAAGAAGAGTATCCATACCTGACGTCCTGTTTTTGCCGACATAGACATCAACAACGAATAGGCAAACAAGGGCAGGAACACATTGGCTACGCATGCCGTCAACGGCATTTGCTCGGTAAAGCAAAGGGCAACGTTGGGCACAAGCAGTCCAAGGATGGTGTAGAAGTAAAGGAAGAGGGGTGAAAGAATGTATTGCATAAAAAAGGGAGTTATTGGAAGTTATTAGGAGTTAGCGGGAGTTATTGGAAGTTATTGGGAGTTATAGGAAGTTATTGGAAGATAACTCGCTTTGCTCGTGAAGTTCTTGCTTGGGCAAGCAGCAAAGCCGAGCGAACGGACATATGTTATATTGTTTAAACAATAAAGCTATTGTCCAATAACTCCAAATAACTCCCTATAACTTCCAATAACTCCTAATAACTTCCGCTAACTCCCTTTATTAATAACCTTCGTTTTGTTTCCAGTTCTTATTCTCTTGCATTATAGCCTTAGGCACGGGGAGGATGCGGCACGACTTGTCGAAGCGTGCGCCAGGGAATCCCTTGCGGTGGAATCCGTACTCGTTCTCGAATGTTCCGAAACGTATCATGTCGTTGCGACGCCAGTTTTCGTCTACAAACTCGCGGCCACGCTCGTCGAGGATGTCCTGCAATGTAGGTGTGCCAATAAACTGTGGAGCGTGCACATAGCTACGTATCTGGTTGAGAAGCGACTGAGGTGTGTCGTCGTTGGTTTGCTGTGCGCCACGCAGCAGAGCCTCGGCCTTGGTAAGGATGATGTCGGCATAGCGGAAGATAGGCACGTCGTTGCTCTGGTTGCGTTCGTATGCGGCATACTCATTGGGGTTGGGATAGAACTTCAACGAACGGTAACCTTGGCTCCAACCCTTGGGAGTTGCGCCGCAGTCGAGCTGTTGGCGGGCTGTCTCGCTGTCGTCCTTAAGCTGTATCTTCTTAGAGAGTACCAGCTGCTCGCCCTTGTATATATACGGATTGGCTGTAGGCTCGCCGGTAAGGGCGTCGTGAATGAACACCTTGCCGTCGGTTGTGGCACCAAGGATTATGTCGTTGCGGTCGTCGCCGGGTAGAGTAAAGAGGTTGGCAAACTCTTCGTTCATGGCACATATACCAGCACACGACTTGTTCATCTTGCCGCCAAGATAGCCCATAGAGTCGCCGCCATCCACCTTGCGGAAGGTGCGATATTGGCCGTACTTCAGTCCCTGTGCGCTTACCTTATCGTATGGCATGGCATAGATAAAGTCCTTGATGTGTACTCCGTTGTTGTAGAGGAACTTCTTGCGGTAGGTATCGTCAAGATTAAACAGATGGCTCTTGATGATGTCGTCGCACATAGCCACACACTCGTCGAGCTTGTTGTTGACGGTAGTAGCAGCATCATAGTCGGCTACATTGGCGCATGTGTACACACCCCAGTTGATGTATAGCTTCACCAGCAGAGCCTCAGCCATCCAGCGGTTAGGCTTGCCGTAGGTTGCAGCGTTGTTCTTGTCGGATAGTAGTGGCAAGCACTCTTTAAGCTCCTTCTCTATGAAGGCAGCCACCTCGGCACGTGGCTTACGCTCTACAGCCTCGCCATCGTCGGGCACACGGTCGAGCACGGGTACGTCGCCGAAGCTGTCCATAAGAATGAAGTGGTAGAAGGCACGCATGGTGCGCGCCTGCGCTATCTGCATAGCCTTGCTGTTGTTGCCGGCAAGGTCGTCTATAAACTGGTTGCACTTGGTTATGCCCGAGGCAAGGTCGGCCCAATAGTTTAGTGGCTTGTTCTCGGGGTTGAAGTTGTGCAAGGTTGGGTTTACGTTCTCGGCGCTGTCGTAGTAGTCGCCGTCAAAGCTTATGCCTGCTGCCTCGTCTGATGCAAAGGTTTGCGTGCGGTTGTAGTTGTTGCCAAGCTGTGTGCGGAAGGCATAGTATACGTCGGACATCTTAGCCTCAAGCGCTATCTCCGACTCGGTGGGGTATTCGGTATATTTCGACTTTACGTCTACATCAAGGTCGGTACAGCTTGTGGCAAGCACAAGTGCCGATGATGCCAACGCGTATATTATTGACTTATTCATTGCTTTTAATCTGTTTAGGGTTTTATTAGAAACTAACCTTCATGCCGAACATGAAGGTGCGTGTGTGTGGATAGTAATCCTTACGCCAGTCGATGCCTGGTGTAAGTCCGCCAAGCGACACCTCAGGGTCGGCACCCTTGTAAGAGGTAAGCGTAAACACGTTGTTGCATGTGGCATATACAGAGAGATTGTCTACCCAACCCTTAAGCTTGCCGAAGTTGTAACTCAGAGTCATAGACGAAAGGCGCATAAACGAGCCGTTCTCGATATAGCGGTCAGAGGGCGATTGCGAGTTGACGTCGCCGTAGTTTTGGTTTGTAAGAGCCTCGCGCAGCACGTTCTTGCCTTGTTTTATCAATGTAACGCTGTTGTACTGGGCACGCAGAGCGTTGAATATCTTGTTGCCGAACATACCCTGGAAGAAAAGGTTGAGTGTCCAGTTCTTGTACGATAGGTTATTGGTCCAACCTAATGTAAGCTTTGGCTGAGCCGACCCCGTCTTGGTGCGGTCGGTATCTTCGGGCTTGATTGTTTTCTCGCCGGTACGCTTGCCAGTTGCGGGATCGTGTACCCAGAATTGCGAGATGCCGTTCTCGTCGTGTCCGGCAAACTCGTATGTATAGAACTGGCCTATCGGGCAGCCCTCCATAAGGCGCTGTACAGCCACATTGGTGTTGCCAGCAATCCAAGGATAGCCAAGGTCTTGATACTTAACCGAGAAGGCTGCGTTAGACAGTTTCTCAACACGGTTGCGGTTGTGCGAGAGGTTGAGGGTTGTAGTCCATTGCCAGTCATCGTTCTGTACGGGTATGGCGTTAATGGTAAGCTCTATGCCTCGGTTGGAGATGTCGCCCACATTGGCCGTCATAGTGCCATAGGGATAGCGGTTGGTCGACACGGGATAATAGTAGATAAGGTCGGATGTGCGCTTGTCGTAATACTCGATAGTACCCGTAAGGCGTGAGTTGAAGAAACCAAAGTCTACGCCGATGTTGAACATTCCGGTACGCTCCCACTTCAGATCGGGGTTGGCGTTGTTGGTAGCGGCAAGCGTGTGTTTGTCGGTTGTAACGCCGTTTTCGTCGGTATACTGGAACCATCCAGACACTCCGTAGGTACGTCGTGCCGAGTAGGCGTCAAAGCCGAGCGAGTTGCCCGATACGCCATAACCCACACGCAGCTTAAGGTCGGAGAAGATGCCGAGGTTGCGAATGAACTCTTCCTCGCCTATACGCCATGCTGCTGATACCGACGGGAATGTAGCCCAGCGGTTGTTCTTGCCGAATGCTGATGAACCGTCACGGCGCAATGTGGCCTGAAAGTTATAGCGTGAGGCATAAGAGTAGTTTAGACGACCATAGAACGAAATCATACGGAGGGTAGATTCGGCTCCGCTCTCCACACCGTCCATGCCGTCAATCTTGTTGGCATACGAAAGGTTGTAGTACTTAACGGCATCGTTGTAGAAATCCTTGACCGTCAAGCCGAAGCCGTCGTCCTGGTTAGTCTGCTCCCACGAATAGCCTATCATGGCGCCCACACGGTGGTATCCGGGGAAACTGTGGTTGTAGTTGGCAAAAGTTTCAAACACCTCTTTATTGTTCATGTATGTAGAGCGTGTTGCCTGGCCGTTGTTCTTAACAATCTGCGACTTTGTAGAGTGATACTCGGAGAGCACATTCTGGTCGTACATATACGAGTATTGGGCGGTCCATGTAAGGTCCTTAAGCAGGTTGAGGTCGGCTTTACCCGTGAGTTGCATACGTCGGTATACGGTCTGTCGGGTGTCCTCGTTTATCATCGACAGCGGGTTGTAGTATTGGGTGGTGCTTGTCGATTCGGTCCATGTGCCGTCGTCGTTGCGTACAGCCTGGCATGGCGAATAGTAAACCATAGCGTCGGTAACGCTGATGCCTTGCTCCTGAGCCTCGATGCCCTTCTTTGTTGTCTGGCTTGCATTTACACCCAACGACAGTTGCAAGTGGTCTTTAAGCACCTTTGAGTGGGCAAGAGCACGTGCTCCGAATCGCTCCATTTCTGACGAGCGTATTATACCCTCGTGGTTGAGATAGTTGAGCGACACGTTATATCCCGAGCGGGCGTTGCCACCCGACACGGCAAGGTTGTGGTTGTGGGAAATACCGGTGCGCTGTACCTCCTTCTGCCAATCGACGTTGGCCCCCATATCGTTGGTAAGCTCAAAGCCGTTGTTTGCGGCATAGGTACGCAGGTCGGCAGCCGATGCAAGGTCGAGGTTCTTAGATACCGACTCTACAGCCATGTAGCCGTTGTAGGTTACACGGGCTGTGCCAGCATGTCCGTGCTTTGTGGTTACGATTATAACGCCGTTGGCAGCCTTCGAACCGTAGATGGCTGTGGCTGTGGCATCACGCAGAATGTCTATCGACTCGATGTCGTCGGTAGCTACAAGAGAGAGGTCGACGCCTGGAACACCGTCGACTATATAGTAAGGCTCCATGGCTGCACCGGTGCGCAAGGTAGACGCGCCACGTAGTGTAATGCTTGGAGCGGCATTGGGGTCGCCACTATTCGATACAGTTAGACCCGGTACCTTGCCCTGCAACAGCTGTGCCGGCGAGGTGTAGACACCCTGATTGAGGTCTGACGACTGGATGGTGGTTATCGAACTGGTGATGTCCTTGCGGCGCATCTTGCCGTAACCCACTACCACAATCTCGCTAAGCTTGAGCGTGTCGCGGCGTGTTTCAACAGATTCAGGGTTTGTAGAATCGTTGGCTGCAAATGTGTTTGCACTTATGCCCGTCGCGAGCATTGCCACGATTAGGTTCTTGTTTAGTTCCATATTTATAAAGTTAGTTTATTCTTATAATTGTTGACGAGTCCACTCGTCTGCTTGTCCGCTTGTCTACCCGAATATCAGAATGCCTCATTGATAATATCAGAAAGCCTCGTTGATATTGAATATAAAGCTACTCTGTCCGGCTTTGCCGAATCCATAGTCGAGGCGTACGTTTACGTTCTTCTTGAATTCCCAGCGGTAGCCTAGTCCGTAGTTGGGCAGAACGTGGCTCATGCGCATCTCCGAGAACTTAGGAAATACGGTTCCAGCTCCAGCCCAAAGCACGATACCGTTGCGTCGCCATATATGCTGTCGCAGCTCTATCTGCGTCTCTATCTTATGCTTGTCGCGATAGCGGCCCTCGTAGTAGCCTCGCATCGAGTAGCTGTCGCCAAGCAACGCCATCATTGCCCACGACGGATTGCCAAAGTTGAGCAGCGTGCGGAAGTCGGCAGCAAGGGTTGCTCCCTTCCACAAGGGTACGTATCCGCTTGTGTGCAGGTCGGTTGTGCTGAAGGCATACTTGTTGCCCATAAATCGGGGTCTAAATAGTTGCTGCAACGATAGATATACGCCACGCTTTGGTGCTGTAAGGTTGTCGCGGGTGTCGTACAACAAAGTAAAACCAGCACCTATGTTATATGTCGTAGCACGCTGCCCATTAAGCAGTTCTGGACGCTCTATCTGGCTTCCGTGTATATAGTCGAAGGTAATGGTTGGACCGATAAAGAGGTCGTTGGCAGTGGCAAACAGCCAGCTCGCCTTCATCTGCGCCTGCCAGTCCTTCATCTCGCTCTTGTTGTCGTTGTTGTTGCCCATGTCGTAGCCCATGCCCCAATAGTAGCACGGAAAGGAGTAGAAGTAGGTGGTATAGTCGATGCGTTGGCGGTCGCTGGGGAAGATATGCGTGCCCGACACGCCAAGCATATAGAAGCCTACTGTCGACACATCGCCGAAGAGCGACACGTTGCTGGGCGGCTGCAGGGTGTCGTTGGGGTCGGAACGGTACAGTCCGGCAGCCACCAAGCCTAATCCGAGCTTGGTGTCGGTGCTGTAGTGGGGTCCGCCTATGATGCTGAAGTCGAACCGCTTGTCCTTCTTCTCCTTGTTGGCATCGTTAAAGTAGTCGAGCAGTCGGGTTATAAAACCGTGGCGTCTGATGGTATCGGCTTTTTCTACGGCGCTTATGTGTAGAAAGACGAATAACATGCCGACAAGTAGTATGGGGCGAAGTTTCATATTGTATATTATATTACTCAGTTATTAAAATCAACTGTATTGTATGGCTTTTAATGTTTATTTTTTAATAAACCAATCCTACATTATCAACCCACAACGTATTTCCTACTGTCCCAACATAGGCCCCGCCATGACTTGACGAGAACTGCAATAGAATGTGTGTAGGCACGGCATCTGCTGAGGCCCATCCCGTCTCGTGCACAATTACACTTTGTCCCTTGGAGTTGCGGGCATAGTCGGTAGAGCGCAAGCCCATTGTCGCAGCATCGTAGAATGGTTGGTGGGTGATGTTGCCGTAATGAATTTCGTAAGTGGCGCCGTTGACCCATCCGTTGGTAGATGCGCCATATTTTACAACCATGGTGCCTACACGTTGCGCCGTTATGTGGCCGGCTGCATCCTCGTGTCGTCGTTGCAGATAGAGTACGGCTATGCAGTAGTCGGGACCTGCAACTGTGGTGGCTTTTGAAAATCCGTTCTGTCGTATGCGGTTCTTGTTGCCCGGCACTTGCACACGATAGTCGAAGCGCAGAGCCTTTGGACGATGCGTGAAGGGTATGCCCCAGTTGAGGGCTTTGGGCCCTTCCTTAGTTCCAGTTATAGGCTCCTTCATGTCGCCGAGGAAGATGCTGCCTGCCGCAAGCACCTTGATGTTCATAATACCAAGCACCTTGCAGGTCTCGATATGGGTAGTCATCTTTACACAATGGCCCGAGCCGCGGTTGTCGCGGTATACCGAGTTGTTGGTCTTCACAATGCCCATGACCTTTGCCATGACATTGCTGGTACCCCAAGGCGAACCTCCAAGATTGGTGTAGGGATTGTTGCCTTTGAGCGCGCGGTTAGGACCTATCTCGTAGAGGGTCTTGGTCTTGCCTCCAATTACAGCCGATTCGTGTATCTGACGTGTTACCCAGGTATCGAAATTGCCATATTTAAAAGGAACAAACTTGCCATCGCCGTTGGCGATGACGGGAACACTTAAACCGAGCACGGCAGCCAATGCCACCCAGCGCAATTTTCTACTTACATACATCATATTCTTTATTGTTTATCCTATAAACAACTCCTATTTCTTTCTTACTATCAGATAAATAGCCTAAAGTTTGTATTACTAAAAGTGCAAAGATATACAAAAAAGCCCAAAGCGGAAACTATTTATACGTTAAAAGTTTCCGCTTTGGGCTAAATAGGATATTTATAAGGATAATATGGAGGGTGTATTTGGTATGGATGTGGCTCTACTTGCCGGCAATCTCTACAGCCTTCGCCACGATGCGGTTGCTCTCGTTCATGATGCGATAGTACTCGTTCATATCCCAGATGTCGCGTGCTATCAAAGCCTTGAGCTGCAAGGTAAGCATAGGCAGCGTCTTGTCGCGTTCCTCCTTTGTGCATGGCTTGAGCTTAAGGCGCTCCGCCTCGGCAAAGATACTGTCTGTCATAGCCTGCGGCACATGGTAGTTGGCAAGGTAGTCGTCGAAGCTTGTGTAGCGTTGCTTAAGCTCGGTACGATGCTGGTCTACATAACGCAAGGTGGCGTTGATGATGAGCGAGCGTGCCACAATCTGTCGGTGGAGCTTTGTAAACTGTGTGGTGTCTAATGGTACAAACTCGTCGGGCATGATGCCGCCACCTCCATATACCGTGCGATGACGTCGCAGAGTTTGGTATTTCAGCGAGTCGGCAAAGTGGATAGAGTCGGCCGAATATAACTCGCCATTTTTAAAGCGCTTCTCTATGTCCATGGCATAGTCCTCGCGGTCGCCTTTGGCATATGGCTTCTGAATACATCTGCCTGATGGTGTGTAGTAGTGGGCTATGGTAAGACGAATCATTGAGCCATCATCAAACTCGATGGGGCGTTGAACGAGTCCTTTACCAAAGGAGCGCCGGCCTATGACTGTGGCACGGTCTTGGTCCTGCAAGGCACCTGTAAGAATTTCGGCAGCCGATGCAGAATACTCGTTGATAAGCACGTAAACTTTGCCTTTGCGCAGACTTCCGTTGCCGTCAGCACGGTAGTTGCGTCTGTTCTGAGCCCTACCTTCTGTATATACAATAAGGTCGTTCTTCTGCAGAAATTCTTCTGTTATCTTGGCAGCAGCTTGTAGAAATCCTCCTCCGTTATCTTGCAGGTCGATGATGATATCGTGCATCCCAATACGGCGAAGCGAATCGACAGCTTGCATAAACTCGCCGTAAGTTGTTGCGCCGAATGATCCAATACGGATATACCCGAGATGTGGTCGAATCATATAATAGGCATCAAGTGTGTGTACGGGTATCTTGCCACGTGTAACTGTAAAGTATAGCAGTTCGTTGACATCGCGGCGTTTTATGCCGAGTTTTACCTTTGTACCACGTCGTCCGCGTAGACGCTGCATTATGTCGGAGCGTTGCATTTTGACACCAGCAATGGTTGTGTCGTTTACGGTAATGATGCGGTCGCCGGCAAGTATGCCTACTTTTTCGGATGGACCTTTGGATACAGGCTGTATGATGAGTAGTGTATCTTCCACCATGTTAAATTGCACGCCTATGCCGTCGAACGAGCCTTCAAGCGGTTCGTTCATAGCCTTTGTCTCTTTGGCTGTGGTGTAGGTAGAGTGGGGATCGAGAGACTTGAGCATCCCTCTTATTCCTTCTTCTGCCAGTTTCTGTTGGTCAACTGTGTCGACATATAGTTGTGAAATGGCCATTTCGGCTATTTGCAGCTTGCGTAGAGGGTTGCTTCTTTGAGCTAAGAGGATGCAGGCAACAAATAGTAAGGGGACTATTAGACTGATTTTTTTCATTGATTTCTTTGGTTTTTATGGTGGTGTGGTAGGTTTTGTAGGTGTGGTTGTTTTGTAGGAATGCCAAGCAAATCAACCACATCTACTTACTACTCTTCTATTACATTCTCCTCTGGCAAATCTTCCTCCACCACCAAATTGTCTATGATGAAGTTTTGACGCTCCATGGTATTCTTTCCCATGTAGTATTCAAGAAGTTTTTGCACCTGGTCGTTCTTGTGTAGTGTTACCTGTTCGAGGCGCATGTCTGGACCTATAAAGTGGACAAACTCGTCTGGCGAAATTTCGCCAAGGCCTTTGAATCGGGTAATCTCAGGGTCAGGACCGAGGTCTTTGATAGCCTTTAGACGTTCGTCTTCGCTATAACAGTAGCGAGTAATAAAGTCGCTCTTTTTCTCCTTGCCCGTAAGACGTTCGTCTGCAGCGGCTATAACTGCCTTGTTGCGTATTTTGGTACGGCGATTGCGTACACGGAACAGAGGTGTCTGCAACACAAAGACGTGACCCTTCTTTATGAGGTCGGGGAAGAATTGTAGAAAGAAGGTTATGATGAGCAAGCGTATGTGCATGCCATCGACATCGGCATCTGTTGCCACGATAACCTTGTTGTAACGCAGCGTGTCGAGGCCTTCCTCTATATCAAGGGCCGCTTGTAGCAGATTGAATTCCTCATTCTCGTAAACGACCTTCTTTGTAAGACCATACGAGTTGAGCGGCTTGCCTCGTAGCGAGAAAACCGCTTGAGTATTGACATCTCTACTCTTTGTGATAGAACCACTCGCCGAGTCGCCCTCAGTTATAAATATTGATGATTCTTCCTTGCGGTCGTTCTTTGTGTCAGAGTAGTGTATGCGGCAATCACGCAACTTGCGGTTGTGAAGGTTTGCCTTCTTGGCACGCTCGCGAGCTAGCTTAGTTACGCCAGCCATGGCCTTGCGTTCGCGCTCACTCTCTGTTATCTTTTGTTGCATAACCTCAGCCACATCGGCATGTATATGCAAGAAATTGTCAACCTCAAGTTTTACAAAGTCGCCAACATATTTGTTGATGCTTTCGCCGCCCGGAGACATCTGCAAAGAGCCGAGCTTAATCTTGGTCTGACTCTCAAACATTGGTTCCTCCACGTTAATGGCAATGGCAGCCACAAGTCCATTACGTATATCGGTGAACTCGTAGTTCTTGCCGAAAAACTCCTTTATGGTGCGTGCTATGTGTTCTTTAAAGGCGCTTTGGTGTGTGCCACCCTGAGTGGTGTGCTGACCGTTGACAAACGAATGATACTCCTCGCCATACTGGTTGGTATGTGTAAAGGCAATTTCGATGTCCTCGCCCTTAACGTGTATGATGGGGTAGAGCGGGTCGGTGGTCATAGTGTCAGTCAGCAAGTCGGCAAGACCGTTGCGTGAGAGTATACGATGACCGTTATACATGATTGTGAGCCCCGTATTAAGATAGGTGTAATTACGGAGCATCGTTTCTACAATGTCATCGTGGAACGAGTAGCCTATGAACAGAGTAGGGTCTGGTTCAAAGAATATGTATGTGCCGTTCTCGTCTTCTGTATTAGTAGTTTGGTCGTCTGTAAGGTTGCCTTTTTCAAACTTCAACGCCCTAACCTTGCCGTCTCTGTACGACTTTACTTCGAAGTGGGCGGATAGAGCGTTTACAGCCTTAACACCAACACCGTTCAGACCGACACTTTTCTTGAATGCCTTGGAGTCGTACTTGCCGCCTGTGTTGAGCACGGAAACAGCCTCAACGAGTTTGCCTTGAGGTATGCCACGTCCGTAATCACGCACAGACACGCGTAGACGCTCGTCGATGTCGACCTCTATGCGGCGTCCGGCATTCATCTTAAACTCGTCGATAGAGTTGTCGATTACCTCCTTAAGCAGCACGTAAATGCCGTCCTCGGGCAAGTTTCCATCACCCAAACGACCAATGTACATACCAGGACGGGTACGCACATGCTCCATGTCGGACAGGTGGCGGATGTTGTCGTCGGTGTATTGGACTGTGGGTTGAATGTTTTGTTCTTCCATTTTTACTTAATGTTCTTTTTGTAACAGCGGCGGCGCTTGTGACACTCTCGCTCAAGATACTGCCATTGCCCTTGCACCTTCTCGTTGGTCTCCATCTCAACATGGGTTTCGCCCCATTCGAAGCCGTACTTCTGATAGCGCGGTATGAGGTCGTAGAAGAGTAGAGCATTGGCACCCTTTGGACGATACTCGGGCAGGATGCCCACGAGCAACAGGTCCACGATGTTGGTTTTATGACGCTTCAAAGCACGCAGGATATGAACCCATCCAAAGGGGAAGAGTCGACCCTTGCGACACTTCTGCAAAGCGCGCGTAAGCGAAGGTAGCGTTATGCCCACGCCGATAAGCTTGTGGTCGGGCGTATTCCAATCCTCGATGAGCGAAACGAGGCTTAGATCTACCATAGGCAGATACATCTTGACGTATTGGTCGATTTGTCGTTGCGTAAGCGTTGAGTATCCGTATAGATGACCGAAGGTGGCATTGATAACCTCGAATATCTTCTGACCATATCCGTTCTCGCCGAAAATCTCGTCTTTCTTAATCTTCTTGATGTGCAGGTTGTAACGCTTCTGAATCATCTGAGCCACCTTAGCATACTTCTCGGGAATCTGCTCTGGCACATAGAGCTTGTACTCCACGTAGTCGTTATCTTTTTCCCAACCACCAAGGCTCTCCATATGCTTGGGATAGTATGGATAGTTGTAGATAGTAGCCTGTGTGCCAAGCTGATCAAATCCAGCGGTAAGCATACCTTCGGGATCCATATCGGTGAATCCAAGTGGACCGATTATTTCTGTCATACCCTTCGAACGTCCATAGTCTTCTACAGCGTTGAACAGAGCTCTTGACACCTCGATATCATCGATGAAGTCAATCCAGCCAAAGCGAACAGCCTTGCGTTGCCATTTTTCGTTCGCACTATTATTTATGATGGCTGCTACACGCCCCACCACCTTGCCATCCTTATAGGCAATGAAGTATTCGGCCTCGCAGAAGTCGAATGCGGCATTTTTGTCTTTGCGTAGGGTGTTCACCTCGTCGGTATAGAGGTTTGGAGCGTCGTATTCGTTGCCTTCGTAAAGGTCGTAATGAAACTCTATGAAGGTGCGCAGGTCGCTGCGCGATTCCACTTTGCGTATTTCTATTGCTGACATCTATTCTAATTCTTGCTTGTTTGATGTTTCTTAAAATTGCAAAAGTAATGAAAAAAGGCTAAATTAAAGAATATCAAGCCGATATTTAAATTTATTTTGTAGCAACTTATGTGTGCTGGCCTTTATTGTGTATCAATCGAACAATGTTGGTTCGGCGGTATTATTGCACATCATTGTTCTGCCGAGATGCTGGTAGGCAAGGGGTGTTACCATGCGTCCACGTGGTGTGCGCTTGATGAATCCCTCCATTATGAGGTAAGGTTCGTATACCTCTTCCACTGTGCCCGTGTCTTCGCCGATGGCTGTGGCAATAGTGCTGACACCAACAGGACCACCATGAAACTTGTCTATAATAGTTAGCAGAATCTTGTTGTCAATCTCGTCAAGACCGTATTGGTCGATGTTGAGAGCTGATAGCGAGAGTCGTGCTATGTCGCGGTCTATATGTCCGTTGCCCTTCACTTGAGCAAAGTCGCGTACACGTCGTAGTAAGGCATTGGCTATACGGGGCGTGCCACGCGAGCGTCGGGCTATCTCAATAGCTGCATTGTCGTCTATTGGCACCTTCATTATCATAGCCGATCGCTTTATAATCTTCTGTAGCATCTCTGGTCCGTAGTATTCGAGGTGCAAGTTAATGCCGAAACGAGCTCGCAATGGAGCTGTGAGCAGTCCACTTCGGGTAGTGGCGCCAACCAGTGTGAATGGGTTGAGGTCTATCTGTATAGATCTTGCCGACGGTCCTTTATCAATCATTATGTCTATGCGATAATCCTCCATAGCCGAATAGAGATACTCTTCCACGAGTGGGGATAATCGGTGAATTTCGTCTATGAATAGTACATCGCGAGGCTCTAGCGAGGTAAGAATGCCTGCAAGGTCGCCTGGTTTGTCTAGTACAGGTCCACTTGTTATCTTGAATCCTACGCCAAGTTCGTTGGCAATAATATTGCTAAGTGTTGTCTTGCCAAGGCCTGGAGGTCCATGCAAGAGAGTGTGGTCGAGCGGTTCGCCACGATACTTGGCTGCTTCTACAAATACCTCAAGGTTATCTACAACCTTTTGCTGTCCGCTGAAGTCGCCGAATCGTAGAGGACGGAGGGCATTCTCAAAATCCTTTTCGCCCTTTGCCATCCGCTCCTGTCGTATGTCGAAATCTTCTTCCATTTTCTTTTGTTATTTTTTGCAAAGATAATTATTTTTATTCATAAATGCTCCAACTACAAGATGTATATCTTTGTTGAGGTTCTTTAAGTGGAAGTTTGCTGATATTATTTTAGTCGCAACATTCTCCCAATAATTAGTCGTTTGTACTGCCGTTTAAAATCATCCGGCAGAAAAGAATCATCTATTAGTGCAACCCATTTTATTAGAGCTTTGCGGAATTTCTTGGCAATATTGTCAAGAACCTTATCGTTAACTCCTGATGCTATTATCGACCTTTCAAAGTCGCTGCGTTTCAATCGAGCTTTTTTGCCGTTGAGCGTCAACGCAAGTTCCTCTTTATCTTCTGGCATCACTATAGCAGTAGAAAGTAGGTCGTAAGCAGGGGTGAGAGTGTAGCCGAGCGGTGTCTTGTAAAGCGAGAAGTTCTTTAGGTGCATGTCCGAATTGCCCGTAATCCATGAGAATACAACCACCTCCCAATAGTTAACAAGGTCGAGTTGTGGTGTGGCAGAATACTTCTTTATCAGTTTTGCAATCTGCTCATACGAACCTTTATATTTGTATTCTGTAAGGCGTTCTGACAGTTGGCACATGTCCTCCATTGCTATTTTATAACCATTGCGGTCGCGGTCTATACGTCGTGTAATATAGCAGAGCTCGCCATCGGCAAAGCGTATAAGCGAGTGGGGCACCACAGCTATCTTGGCTGCCTCAGCCATATGCATAGTAAGGTCTTCCAGTTCTGGCAAAGCTCGATATGCATCGGTTTGTGGTTTGAGGATATAGCGTCCCCATAGTCCTACTATGGTAAACCGGTCTGGCTCGTTACGTCCACCGGGATTTACATCGAGCGATAGTTTTGCTTGTACACCCGTAAGTGTGGTTTGTGCACGTACCACCTGCTTGGCTAAATCGGATATTTGACTGCGGCAATAGGGTAAAGTGGGAGCTTCTTTCACGCCAAATAACTTGCGTGCGCATGCAGGATGAAAGTCGGTTTGCCCGTCTTTCAATGGCTTATAGCAGTATAGGCATTTATTCATAGTTGAGGCTTTTTATATTTCTTCTTCAGGTACAACGCTCACAGCGCCGATACAGTCTTTGCAACATGCAAGGAGCAGTGACATGCGGTCACGTTGGTTTATCTTCCAACTACGCTCTGCAATATTGAGTAGCCAACCTTCTGGAATTAATCCGTCGAAGAAAGGAAACAGAACCTTGTCCTCATAAGGCTCCTTACGCAGAGGCATACTTAGGCTTATAGGCTCAGCGTCTGGTTGTTGCAGATAGCTGGGGTCGTATACAAACGAGAAACCATTCTCGTCCTCTCTCAGCATTCCGGCATATCTTTCGTACATGTATATCTTGGCACTCTTCATAATTATTCTGTCTCCTTTGTTTGTGGTCAACACGTTTCTTTGTTAACAAGTATATTTGTTACCGGTACTGCTCCTACTTCATGTCCGAACAATGCCAGCACTTGATTCACTTTATCAAGACGCAGAGTGGGTTTGCCTTGCTCCAGTTCGCGTACAAACCTTAAACCTACCCCCGACTTCTCTGCAAGGTCGATTTGTGTAAGATTGAACATTTTGCGACGCTCCTTTACGAATGATGCTATAGGTGAGTCCATTTCTAAATAGTTATATTTAATTTATACCCTTTCGGGTGCAAATATACTAAAAATATTTCATATTGCACCCGAAAGGGTATAAAATACATATTCAATTATATGTTTTTTTGCGATTTTGTTGTTATTTTCAAGCAAAAATATTACTTTTGTCTTTATATACTAACCTTTAAAACCATATACTATCATGCTCGTAAAAACTTATTCTGCTGCTGTTAACGGCCTAGACGTTACGACTGTTACGGTTGAGGTGAACATTGTGCCTGGTGTAATGTATCGTATGACTGGACTGGGCGATACTGCTGTTAGGGAAGGACGCGACCGTATAGCGTCGGCTGTGCAGTTCAATGGCTATAAGTTTCCGCATGGCGATATAACTATCAATCTTGCTCCTGCCGACTTAAGAAAGGAAGGCAGTTCGTTTGACTTGCCATTAGCCATAGGTATATTGGCGGCTAGTGGTGGCATTGTGAGCGAAGTATTGGGCGACTATATGATGGTGGGTGAGTTGAGTCTTGATGGAACGCTGCAACCAATTAAAGGCGCACTTCCAATTGCCATAAAGGCAAGGGCAGAGAAGTATAAAGGCCTTATCGTTCCAAAGCAGAACGAGCGCGAGGCTGCTGTTGTGAACAACCTTGACGTATATGGCATGGAAAACATTATAGATGTCATTAAACTCCTTTCTGGTACAGAAAAATACGAACCTACATTTGTTGATACACGTCGCGAGTTTTACGAAAAACAATATAAGTACGAACTCGACTTTGCCGACGTTCGTGGTCAGGAATCTGTAAAACGCGCATTAGAGGTTGCTGCTGCTGGTGGTCACAACCTCATCATGGTAGGCCCTCCTGGTTCTGGCAAGTCGATGATGGCAAAGCGTCTTCCATCAATATTGCCTCCTCTATCGCTTTCCGAGAGTTTAGAGACAACGCAGATACATAGTGTTGCCGGCAAACTGCAACGTGGCACATCGCTTATATCGCAGCGTCCGTTCAGGGCTCCACATCATACTATTAGTGAGGTTGCGCTTGTTGGTGGTGGTTTCAATCCTCAGCCAGGCGAAATATCTTTGGCGCATAATGGAGTTCTTTTTGCAGATGAGTTGCCAGAGTTTAATAAGCAAACATTGGAAGTGTTACGCCAACCGCTCGAAGACCATAAGATAACAATATCACGTGCCAAATACACAGTTGAGTTTCCATGCTCCTTCATGTTCATTGCCTCAATGAACCCGTGTCCGTGTGGCTATTACAATGACCCTACCCATAATTGTTGCTGCACACCTGGGCAGATACAACGATATATGAATAAGATTTCGGGTCCGTTGCTCGACCGCATTGACATCCAATGCGAGATAACTCCCGTGCCGTTTAAGGATATATCGCAGGCGCAGCCAAGCGAATCAAGTTCAGTTATTCGCGAACGTGTTATTAAGGCACGAGACATACAGACCGAACGTTTTAAGGACTTTAAAGGTATACACTGCAATGCTCAAATGACAGAACGTATGATACATCAGTTTGCCGAACCTGATGAGGCTTCTATCAACCAGTTGCGTATGGCAATGGAGAGGTTCTCTCTCTCGGCACGTGCATACAACCGTATACTAAAAGTTGCACGTACCATTGCTGATCTCGATGGATCGGAATGTGTGCAGGTGCAGCATATAAGCGAGGCTATTGGATATAGAAATCTGGATAGGGGCGACTGGGCAGAAAGGAGAATGTATTAAACCCAAATTGGTCATATCTCTAATATATTTAAAGAGGGAGAATTGGATGAAGGCTTGGTATGTGCAAGAAATGCACACACCAAGAATTATGGACGTAGAAGTGGGTTTACGCAAGTGAAAGAAATCACTTGTCATATTGTTTAAGCAAAAACTATCCTACAAACCTCTTCAATTTATCCACCAAATACAGCGGCATATTCAGCAGGTCGTTGTCCTTGCGCATGTTTAGTGTCGACAGGCGGACGGCCAGTCGTGGCGAATAGGTCTTGCGGTAGAGGGCAAGGCTCTTGGCGGTGATGTTGCGGTTGGCTTTTACCTCAATGGGGATTATCTCGCCTTCGTGTTGCAGAATGAACTCCACTTCGGCAGTGTTGCCCGATGTCCAGTAGTATTGCCCGTTGCCAAACTGCCTCACAAGCGACTGCAGCACATAGTTCTCGGCAAGCACTCCCTTGAACTCGGTGAACATCGTGCTGCCTTGGATGGCTGTGCGAGGGTCGAGTCCGAACTTGCGGCACAGTAGTCCAACGTCGTTGAGATACAGTTTGAAAGCATTGCTTTTCTTATAGGCTGAGAATGGCAGACGCGGGGTTTCTACAGCCGATACACGGTGTACCAGCCCTGCGAGGCACAGCCATTCTATTGCCCCCTCATATTCACGCGCCCTTGCTCCTTGTTTTATGTCGGCATAACGGAATTTCTTGTCTTCGCGTGCCAGTTGGTCCTGAAGATTGGCCCATACCTGAAATACTCGTGGAATGTCCTTGTTGCTGATGTGCTTTGCGAAATCAAGCGAGTAGGATTGCAGTATGCCATCTTGTATGGTTGCCACGTCGCTCCATTGTCGGCTGTCAAGATAGGCACTTACGGCTTCGGGCATACCGCCGAGTGGCAGATATTCTATGTAGGCATCAGTAAGTTGCTCATGCAGCACTTCTGGTACGGTCATCACTTCGTCAATCATTTCGTATGAGGCATAGAGTTTGGCATCGGTTGCACGTAGATACTCAGCGAATGATACTGGCTGTAGTCGCATGAAGTCAACCTTGCCCACAGGAAACGATGCTCCCGAACGGTTAAGGGCAACGCCCAGTAATGATCCGGCGCACACGATACAGTATTCGCGAGCGTCCTCGCAAAAATATTTCAGACTGTTTAGCGCGTCGTTACATTCTTGTATCTCGTCAAAAATTATTAGTGTGGAGTCTGGGTTGATGGCTTGCCCCATGGTCATCTCAAGTATTTTCAGAAGTTTTCGCGGTTCCTTTGTCCTTGCGAAATCCTCCTTTATGGTAGGCATAGTGTCGAAGTTAATGTATACGGTGCTTTCAAAACACATTTTACCAAACTTTTTCAACGCCCACGATTTGCCTACTTGGCGTGCTCCTTGAAGCACCAGTGGCTTTCTTAGCGTGCTTGTCTTCCACTCTTTCAGATGGTCTATTATGTCTCTCTTTATCTCCATATCTATGAATTTGTGGCAAAGTTACACATTTCTCCTATGAAAAAGTGGTAGGATTGCACATTTTTAATACTTATTAATGTGGTTAGTTATCCTTGACCATCGCCGTGGACATCATCACCGACATGCATGAAATTTGTTATCGTGTAATGGCGTGGAATTTGTTTCGTGTAGTTTATTTAAATATTATTTGATTTTTTTGTACCTTTGTCCCCACATTCACAACATTCATAAACGCAATGAAAAATTCTATTGAGAATCTCTACCAACTTGACGGTAGAGTGCCATTGGGAAAAGCTCTCCCATTCGGTTTACAGCACGTGCTGGCAATGTTCGTCAGCAACATCACTCCAATCATGATTCTTGCCGCAGCCGTTGGGCTGGATAGTGCAGTAAGTGCCGCTCTCGTACAGAACTGTATGGTGATAGCCGGTATCGGAACATTGGTGCAGTTGTTCCCAGTATGGCGTGTGGGCTCGCGTTTGCCAATTGTTATGGGCATCTCGTTCACCTTCCTTTCGCTCGCTATCGGCATTGCCGGAACATATGGTATGGGCACACTTATCGGTGCCGTTATTATAGGCGGCCTTGTTGAGGGATTGCTCGGACTTTTTGTCAAGTATTGGATTAAGCTTATCCCGCATGTTGTGTCGGCCACTGTTGTTACTGCTATTGGTTTCTCTCTTTTGCCTATTGGTGCCAACTCGTTTGCAGGTGGTATGGGTGCACCCGATTTTGGTAGCATGAACAACTGGATTGTAGGCTCTGTTACACTTCTTGCCTGCCTTCTTTGCCAGGTCTTTGCAAAGGGATTTCTTCGTTCGCTCTCAGTACTTGTAGGTCTTGTTGTGGGCTATGTGTTGGCTTGTTTTATGGGAATGGTCAATTTCGATAGCTTGTCGGGTCAGTCAATCATCGCTCTTCCACGTTTGCTCCCGTTCACACCAGAGTTTAATATAGGTGCCATATTGTCTGTAGTGGCTGTATATCTTGTATCGGCAACCGAGACAATAGGCGATACTTCTGCCCTTTGCAATAGTGCATTGAAGCGCGACCCAGAAACAAAGGAGATGGGCTCGGCTATTTGTTGCGATGGTTTCGTAAGTTCAGTTTCTGGTCTGTTCGGTTGTACCCCAATCACATCGTTCAGTCAGAATGTAGGTCTTGCAGCCATATCAGGTGTTGTAAACCGCTTTACCATTGGCGTTGGAGCAGTTGTTATGATTATTGGTGGTGTGTTCCCAGTTATTGGTGCCGCTCTTACCACTATTCCTCAAGCAGTTCTTGGCGGTTGTACAATAATGATGTTCGGCAGCATTCTCTTTGCTGGATTTGGTATGATGTCGCGTGCTGGATTCTCTCAGCGCAATATGGTTATTGTTAGCTTGTCGCTTAGTGTTGGTCTTGGCTTTACCCAGGCAACAGGTATGTTCGCCATTTTCCCTGAGATAGTACGCACCGTATTTGCCGAGAACTGCGTGGCAGTGGTATTCCTTCTTGCCGTAATTCTCAATCTTGTTTTGCCTAAGAAGATGGTGGTTGAATAACAACAGAATATAATAATTAGCTAATACAGCTAAACCTTATAAAAAAGTAGCGGAGGCCATAAGGTCCCCGCTACTTTTTTATAGGTATATCATACATATAATTGTTCTGTTTTATCTCAGAGTACGTTGCTTTACATTATATCCCGTCATCTCTACAAACGGAACCTTCTGTCTTGCATCTGCCTTATTCCATTCTATGTTGACAAAGCATTCCTCGCCAGGCATAAGGTGGAAGTAGTTGTCCGAGTAATCAACCGGAAGTACCTGCTCGCCGTCATCCGTTTTAAGGTTCAGTCTTATCATCATTGCTGGTGTATCGCAAGCATTCTTTAAGAACACAGTAAGTGTATTGTCCGAGTATCGTTCGGTCGAAACGGTAAGGTTTACCTCGGGTAGAGATGCAAGTTGTTGTAGGTCTCCCTCGTTGGCAGACAGTACGTAGAAGTTGGTAGATAGTGTCTCTCCCTTACTGTCTGCAAGCTTCAATCGTATGTAGTACACATCTCCGTCTATACCATCCGGCACAGAGTCTGTGGCAAGTGCAGGCAATTCAACAGTCGATACTCCTTTTATGTCGGTGGTATTGCTGTCCATACATATAAGGTTGCCGTTTATGTCGAGCAACTCACGTGTAGCAACAAGCCCCTTATGATTTACGTCTATGCGGTTTACTATCTCTATGTTGCGTGTCAAGGCGTTGCGTTGTATGTGCAATGGTTCGCAAGCCTTGCGTGCTCCATAGAAGGCAGCTGTAGGCTCGAAGTAATAGTCGTAGCATTGCCATGTGTAACTTGGCCAGCAAGCATGGCTCATCCATATGAGCAAGCCTTGCAGATACTTAGAGTCAGCCTCGTACATAGCACGATATCCTTCATAGTTCTGCCACTGGGCAAGGCGTGTAAATTCGTCGGCAGATGTAATCTTGCCGAACATCTTCTCTACAATAGCCATGAACGATGCGCCACGCTGAGCGCCTGCCTGCGTAAAGTCGTGTTGTCCCCAAGCATCTCCTGGTCTCCATTCAACTGTGTTGCCAAGTGTTTTGTGTGTGCCTTCGGGTGTCATTATGTTGGGCATTCCACGTTCGGTATGCAATTTTCCGCTTTGTTTTGCAAAGTAAGTGCGAGCTGGCTCTGCCCAATATGGTCCGTGTCCGCTTACTCCCTCGTCTGCCGAAGACGATATGTATAGCATATTTGGGTTCATTTCTGCCACGGTTTTACGCAAAGCATCGTCAAGAGTCTTAGGTGGATATCCCTCGTTACGTCCGCAGTATAGGGCAATGGATGGATGACGTCGCATACGACTTGTAAAGTCGCGTGCATTGCGCATAAACATTTCCTCGTCATCTGGGTCGGGTCCGTCGGCAGGATTGGCAAGCCAGAAGTCTTGCCACACCATAATGCCATACTTGTCGCAAGCATCATAAAACTCCTCGTCGCCCGTCATTCCAACCCAGTTGCGTATCATGTTGAAGTTCATGTCACGGTGTAGACGCACGGCAATGTCGTATTCGCGTTGGCGATAGTTGAGGTTCGACTCTGAGAACCCCCAGTTACCTCCCAATGGAACAAGGCGTTTGCCGTTGACATATAGTTTAAGCTGTGTCTTTGCATCGGCGTATCGTACCTCTCTTATACCTGCCTTGTAGCCTATACGAGCATTGGTTGTGGTGTTCTGTTTATCGTTTGCTACGAACTCAAATCCAGCTTCGTGTAGATATGGCTCGCCGTATCCGTTAGGCCACCAAAGGCGTATGCGTTGGTCGTTAAGTGTGGGGTATTGTTCGGGATTAAATACTACCTCGCATTGTTCACCAGCTTTTAGCGTAAGCTTTTTCTCGAACTTGAGGTTGCCAATCCATCCTTTCAGCGTTCCGCTTACATCCTTATTTAGCCAGTTGTGTGCTATGACACGTGGTGTAATGCAAGCCAGTGTGTCTGGCAGATTGTCAAGATGGGTGCTTACTACGGGATCTGAAAGTGTTACAGAGGCTGTCGACGTAAGGTATACATCGTTCCAGATACCGATATCACGACCTCTAATGGTTGATATCCAGTCCCAACCGGTTGTTGCATGAAATGTAGGGTTGTCGGCGCCAAGTATGCCTCCGTTGAAATCGGTGTTAAGATGGTTCTTTTCTTTTATAGACCCTGGGTGCGCATTTTTGTGTATTAGCACAGCCATGGTGTTCACCCCATTATTAATATAAGGTGTAATGTCGACCGTAGAGCGTGTAAATGCGCCCTCTATGCGGTCTATCTTCTTGCCATTGAGCCATACATCGGCTTTCCAATTTATACCGTCGAAGTTTAGCAGTACGCGTTGTCCTCTCATCTCCTGCGGTATAACGAAGGTGCGTCTATACCAAAAGTTGGAGCAGAAGTAGGCATCGCTTATGCCGAACATATTATCTGCGTAGTTGGGATTGGCTATGGCGCCATAGTTTACGAAGCTTGTTAGTACTGTTCCCGGAACTGTTGCTGCTATCCAACCATTGTCTGTAGTAAACTTGTCTGTAGATAAAGTTTCGCCACCCACTGTTACTTGCGAGGCTCGGCACACCTTCCAGTCGCCAGCATTTAGCATCATTCGGTTGTTGGCGTATGTGTCTTTGGTGTTAGGCATAGTGCGATTGATTCCCTTGCCCTCCACTTTAAGTTCGCTCAATATATAAGTCTTTGTAGGTATATCGCCCGTCTTGGCCACGTCTATGCTACCCCCTTCCATATTAACACGTACGTAACGACAGTCTATATGATTTAGGCTGATGCGGTCGTAGTTGCGCTTGCTATTGTTTGGCAATTCTGCCACACATTGCCATTGCTGTGCATCGTCGCTAACTTCGATATATCCGTGTCGTGGTCGGCGTATCCATGAAAGGTTTATGCTCGAAACAGTACACTTTCCTGCAAGGTCCACTTGTGCCCACTCATTTCCTTCGCCGGCACTCATCCAAGCACTGCCAAAGTGCGAGTTTGGTATAACGTCTGCCAGCACTCGTTCTCCGTTATTGTAGAAGTCGATGTTGAAAATTGTCCAGTATGCAGCTCCCTCCATGCTGAACTCTATACGTATGTTGTTGATATCTTGGCAGTCTTTAGGCAAGTCTAATTGTATATTTATGTCGCGCTGTGGCAATAGCGCTGTTCCTGTTTGCTTGTTTGGGTCGCTGTTTACTTTGTGTTTGGATAAAGCTCCGGGTAGTCCGTCGCCTTTGCTTTCTGCTACCACGTGCCATTCTTTCTTGTTTCTGCGTCCATTAGGCATCAACACACGTATGCTATAGCCCTTGTTGGCCTTGCTCTCGTCGTAAGCCACGTTGCATCTTAGGCTTATGCGGTTTGCCTTTACCGACATAGCAGTCCACTGATATTGTAGATAGTTGCTGTAGCCCATAAGTGTGTTGCGTGTCCACTCGCCTCCATCTATAGCCCATTCTCGTTCGCGTCTTGGCAGAGGTCCGTCGGCATTGCTAACGGTTAGGGTAGGGGGCATGGTTTTATATACTATGCCGTCTGTAATAAGTTGTCCTGTAAGATTGTAGTCAAAGCACGACGATGTGCGCACCTGACGCATTAACGATAAGTTGTCTGTATTGTCGGGTGTGGCGGCAATAGTTGCCGTTGCAAATAATGATGATGCAATGATGATGTTGGCTATTTTCATAGGATAGGTCATATTAAAAGTAGGTTTTGTAGGTTCGGTGGCTTAGGATGTTTTGCTAAAAAGCGATAAGTCTATGCGAAGTTAACAAAAGAATTTTAAATGAACAAGCAATTTATATATGTAAAGATGTTTTACTCAGATTTTTACATTACCTTTGCACAACATTTGGATAATGTAGAATCTTAAATAGAAAACAAGATACTTATACTAACGAAATGGAATGGATTGAAAGTCTTTTCACGATACACTCTGCCGTGCAGACTATAGTGTTGCTCTCGCTTATTGTGTCTACCGGACTTGCTCTTGGCAAGATGCATGTCAAAGGAATTTCGCTTGGAGTGGCGTTTGTGTTCTTTATAGGTATAGTTGCAGGTAGTCTGCATTTCTCGGCCGATGAGCAGATGCTTCATTTTGCCGAGACGCTTGGCTTGTCTCTTTTTGTGTATGCACTTGGCTTGCATGTGGGTCCCAACTTCATTGGTATGATGCGCAATGAGGGTGTGTCGCTCAATATGTGGGGCTTGGGTGTCATAGCTCTTGGCACCGTTATGGCGCTTGCCCTATGTCTTGTGTTGCCTATATCTATACCCGACATGGTTGGTATACTGTGTGGTGCCACTACCAATACACCTGCTCTTGGCGCAGCCCAGCAAGCTCTTGCCACTGCTCATCTGTCAAGTAGCGGTGCAGCCCTTGGTTGTGCTGTTACCTATCCGCTTGGTGTTGTAGGTGTTATTGTTGCCATGATATTGTTGCGTAAGTTTATTGTGCGCCCAGACGACCTTTCGCCCAACAAGTCGGATGATGACGACCAGACCTTTGTTGGACAGTTTGTTGTTGTCAACCCAGCTATATCGTGTAAGACCATTGCCGAGATATCGCAGAAAACCCATCGCCACTTCATTATCTCCCGTATTTGGCGAGGCGACAATGTAATTGTTCCGCTTGCCTCTACCGAGATGCAGATAGGCGACAATGTGCTTGTTGTTACCAATCGTGATGAGGTGCCTGCCATGGACATTCTTTTTGGCAAGCGTGTGGAGAAGGATTGGAACCGCGACCATATTGACTGGAACTCCATCGATTCGTCTATGGAGAGCCGTGTGATAGTTATGACGCGTACCAAACTAAATGGTAAGACTCTTGGATCGCTGCGTGTACGCCAGACCTATGGTGTTAATGTTTCGCGTGTAATGCGTGGCGATATCAAGTTGCTTGCTGTCGACTCTTTGCATCTGCAATATGGCGATCGTCTTACGGTTGTTGGCACTCACGAGGACATCAGTCATGCAGAGGCTTTCCTCGGCAATGCTGTTCAGGTGCTTAATGAGCCCAATCTCGGTGCCATTTTCTTTGGTCTCTTCCTTGGTTTGGCTGTAGGTATGATACCTATTTCTATTCCTGGAATGAGTGCTCCAGTTAAGCTTGGCATAGCCGGCGGCCCAATAATAATGGGTATTCTTATCGGAGCCTTAGGCTCACGAGTTCACTTTATAAGCTATACTACACGTTCTGCGTCGCTCATGCTTCGCAAGCTTGGTTTGTCGCTATATCTTGCTTGTCTTGGTTTGGCAGCCGGTAAGGACTTCCTTACTACCATAATACGTCCTGAGGGATTGTTGTGGGTTGGCATTGGTGTTGTGCTTACAATACTCCCGCTACTCATTATCGGAGCGGTTGCATTGAAGACTAAGAAGTTCGATTTTGGCACAGTCTGTGGATTGTTATGTGGCTCTATGGCAAATCCTATGGCTCTAAGCTATGCCAACGAAACAATACCAGGCGATCGCGCAGCTGTGGCTTACACATCGGTTTATCCACTTGGTATGTTCATACGCGTGATAATAGCGCAAGTGATAATAATGTTTATGGTTTGATGAATTAGTAACTCATAATTCGTAATTCCTAACTCGTAACTCGTAACTCAATATGCAAAACCCTCCCGATTATCGTCACGATACAGTTCTGCCCCTTCCGTTAGAAGTTACTGCCAATGCATGGGCAGTAGATGCTGCTTGCTCAGGCAATCCAGGCCCGATGGAATATCAAGCCATTGACCTTGCCACCGGAGCTCAAGTATTTCATTTCGGTCCAGTGCATGGTACCAATAATATAGGCGAGTTTCTTGCTATCGTGCACGCTCTTGCTCTGCTCGATAAGCAGGGCATAACGGGCAAGACTATATATAGCGACTCGCACAATGCTATATTGTGGGTGCAGAAACGACAATGCAAGACCAAGCTTCTGCGTACACCGCAGACCGAACAATTGTATCAAATAATAGCAAGAGCCGAGGCTTGGTTGCGCACGCATCAGATAAAGAACCCTATATTGAAGTGGGAAACAAAGAAATGGGGAGAAGTGCCGGCTGACTTTGGCCGCAAGTAGAGTCTATTTCTTTTCTGTTGTGCCAGCTCGCCATGCCGTTGGCGTGCAGTCGGCTTTTTGTTTGAATACCCTATACAAATGGGTACGCGACGAGAATCCACATTCGGTAGATATTATTTCGTTGTTGTATTCAGGATATTTTATCATCATCTCTTTGGCTGCGTTAAATCGGATATCGCTTAGCCATATCCTGAATGTAGAGTCAAGACATTGGTCGAAGTATTGCGAAAGGTCGTCTTTGGATATGCCTATTGCAAGCGACAACATCAGCATATTTACCGAACAATCCTTATAGCCTTTCTTGCCGCACCACTCGTCAAGCCTTTTCTTTATCAAGTCTATGCGTTCTTCGGTCAAGATATTTTGCTTGCCCGATGTGTTGCGCATGTTGTTTGTCGCACCCTGTTGACTGTTGTCAACAATGTCGTCATTTTCTACTTTCTTACTTAACTCCTTGTCTCCTTCCAAGTCAAGCAGTTCGTCTGTAGGCATATAACTATAGCCAAGTGCCACGAAGGTGATGCAGAATACAAGGAAGGCAATGAGCACTAATGGCGCAACTATACATGTTAATGGGGTGTGTATAATAGCGAATGGCACAGTAGAGACAGATATCAGTAGCATAGCTACGCAGGCGTGGGCATAGCGCATAAATGGCAGCATGTCCGAGGCTGTCATTGCTTCTAACATCATACGGTGTCTTTTTATAGCAATGACAATCTTGGTGATACAGTATATTACATTGATCAAGTGCAGTAACATCATTACGTACAGCCATCCGCCTATATACATACTGCCGGTATTGCAATAGCCAGCCACAACAGCTCCTATGGTGGCAGCATATATACTGCCACATACTATGTACATCTGTTTGAAGTGGGCATGTGGTGCCTCAATGTTGTATATGCCCAATGCTGTTAACGTGAAGCAAGGAATATAGAAGAGAATGTTGATTAAGGCGCCCAATTCGGTGCTTGTGGCTCGGAATCCAAACTTCATCTGTACAAAAAACTGCGATGCAAAACCTATCATAGCCACGAAAAATAGCCAACGCGACTGCTCGTATCGCTTGTTTTTCCAGCGTACATGTATAGAGCTTATACCTAATATCATGGCGTTTATCACCATGAATATAAAGCAAGTGTATTGTGTGATGAATAAAAGGTCCATAATTAGCTAAGATTAGTTGTATGCAAAAATACAACTTTTATTGGAAATGACCATGATAAAGGACCGATTTTTAAATAAAAAATAGCAGCGGAGGCAATGACCATCCGCTGCATCTTCAAGCGGCGCTCCGCTTTAGTCTCCTTATAAAACCTTAAGAGACTATCTTCTTATAACAACCTTGTGACTTATATTCTTAAAACAATTTTATGTCTTAAAAACTTAATGCAAAAATATAAAAATATAATTATATGAAGTGTCGCATTCCTCGACTTTTGTGTCGCATTGCGTGTTTTTTTGTGTCGCATTGGTACCAATGCGACACCTTTATATCATTATTGTTACATGCATCCTTGTTTATGTTATGATGAATAGCCCACAAAAACACAATTCTCGTGTCATACTTAGCAAATTATTTTATAACTTTGCATCTTGAAACTCCACATTATTATATATTACCCATTATAAGCAAGAATAAAACAGTATAATTATGACAATAGAACAGCAAATCATCACTTCTGCCCAGGCAGCGGTGAAAGAACTTTATGGTCAAGAAGTACCCGAGAATTTGGTGCAACTTCAAAAGACCAGAAGCGGATTTGAGGGTAATCTTACCCTCGTAGTATTCCCGTTCCTCAAGATTTCTCATAAGAAACCAGAGGATACTGCACAAGATCTTGGTGCATACATCAAGCAGAATTGCGAGGCTATAGCCGACTTTAATGTGGTTAAGGGATTCCTCAATCTTGTTATCGACAAGAAGGCTTGGCTCTCTCTGCTCAACGAGATGAACCAAAACGAGAAGTTTGGCGAGAAGCCTGTTACAGAAAACTCGCCACTCGTTATGATTGAATACTCTTCGCCTAACACCAACAAGCCTCTACACCTTGGACACGTGCGCAACAACCTTCTTGGTTGGTCGCTTGCCCAGATTATGGAGGCTAACGGCAACAAGGTGGTTAAGACCAACATCGTTAACGACCGTGGTATCCACATCTGCAAGTCAATGCTTGCTTGGCTTAAGTACGGCAATGGCGAGACACCAGAGACATCTGGCAAGAAGGGCGACCACCTTATTGGCGACTATTATGTAGCTTTCGACTGGCACTATCGTGCAGAAGTTGCCGAACTTAAGGCTAAGTACATTGCCGAGGGCATGGATGAAGAGTCGGCTGAAAAGAAGGCTAAGGAAGAATCGCCCCTTATCAAGGAGGCTCACGAGATGCTTGTAAAGTGGGAGCAGAACGACCCTGAGGTACGTGCTCTTTGGAAGAAGATGAACGACTGGGTATATGCCGGCTTCGACGAGACTTACAAGGCTCTTGGTGTTGGCTTTGATAAGATTTACTATGAGTCGAATACCTATCTCGTAGGTAAGAAGAAGGTTGAGGAAGGCTTGGCTAAGGGTCTCTTCTTCCGCAAGGATGACAACTCTGTTTGGGCCGACCTTACTGACGAGGGTCTTGACCAGAAGCTCTTGCTACGTTCGGATGGCACCAGCGTATATATGACTCAGGACATTGGTACTGCCGAGATGCGTTTCAACGACTTCCCTATCGACAAGATGATTTATGTTGTTGGCAACGAGCAGAACTATCACTTCCAGGTGCTCTCAATCCTGCTCGACCGTCTTGGCTTTAAGTGGGGCAAGGAGCTTGTACATTTCTCTTATGGTATGGTAGAGCTTCCTAACGGCAAGATGAAGAGCCGTGAGGGAACTGTTGTAGATGCCGACGACCTGATTGCAGCCATGATTAGCGATGCAAAGCAGACAAGTGAGGAGCTTGGCAAGTTTAAGGATATGAGCGAGGAAGAACGCAACGAGATTGCCCGCATCGTGGGTCTCGGTGCCTTGAAGTACTTCATCCTTAAGGTTGACGCCCGTAAGAATATGCTCTTCAACCCAGAGGAATCTATCGACTTTAACGGCAACACCGGTCCGTTCATACAGTATACCTACGCTCGTATACGCTCTATCTTGCGTAAGGCAGCTGCAGAGGGCATTACAATCCCGACAACTTTGTCGGACGAGATGCCTCTTAACGAGAAGGAGATAGAGCTTATCCAGAAGCTCAACGAGTTTGGTGCTGCTGTAGAGCAGGCTGGTAAGGACTACTCTCCATCAGGCATTGCCAACTACTGTTACGAGCTTACCAAGGCTTTCAATCAGTTCTATCACGACTATTCTATCCTTGGTGCCGACACCGAGAACGAGAAAGTGGTGCGCCTTGTACTTGCACAGAACGTGGGCAAGACATTGAAGAACGGTATGGCGCTGTTGGGCATTGAGGTGCCTGAGCGTATGTAATGTATACAATATATACTTAATAAGAACGGCAATTACACGGATGCTTCCGTGTAATTGCCGTTCTTATGTTATGTATTATTGCCGTTATTGTTGCATGTTCGTGTAATTGCCGTTGTTGCTATCTTGGCTATGTTTTCAATGATGCCAGATGCTGTTTCAAAAGTAATATAATTTAAATGGCAAAGTAATATAATTTAAATGGCAAAGTAATATAATTTAAATGCCCAAGTAATATATATTCCCCAAGACGTGTTACTTTACAATCTTCACTCTTCCCTCTTTGCGCGGAGCTGCAGGGCGAGCTTCTCTCGATGCATATCCCAAAGACAGTGCGCCGATACCTATATATTTCTCGTCCACTCCAAGGACCTTCATCAGCTCTTTGCCCTCCTCGGTTTGGAACATCTGATATTCGCGGTTAATCCAGCAAGTACCGAGTCCCAAGGCATGTGCGGCAAGCATCATGTTCTCCAATACGCAAGAGCCGTCTTGGAAAGCATTGGGGTTGTCCTTAGTTGAGAAAACAAGCAGATAGGTAGGAGCGTCATAGTAGGGATTGCTGTCTACACCCATAATTTGAGCGTTAAGACGTGCAAGTTGTGCCTTGATGTCGTCGTTCTGTACCGCAACTATTATAGGGTCTTGCAGTCCGTGCCCCGTTGGTGCATATTCGCCTGCTTCAAGCACAGCGTTTAATTCTTTGTCGCTTACCTGCTCTGCCTTGTAGTGGCGGCATGAGCGGCGAGTCTTTATCAGTTCTAACAATTGGTTTTCCATACGTTGTATACCTTTCTTTAATAATTATTATCGCTAACCGAAATCTTTATTCTGAAGTCTTCGTCCACGCTCACTCCCTTCTGCCCAATATATCTATCCACGTCGCCATTGGCAACCAGCAGCTTAGATTCTCCCTCGTGTATGCCATCCTTGTCAAGCATCCACAGCCTGTCGGCTGTTTGTAGTGCAGCTTCAAGGTCGTGTGTAGACAACAGTATAGTCTTGCCCTCGTTGTGTGCCAGCCTACGTAGTAGCGTAAGCAATTCAACCTTGCCGTGAAAGTCGAGGAAGGCCGTAGGCTCGTCAAGCAATATGATAGGGGTGCCCTGAGCAAGCGACTTGGCTATCATTACCTTCTGGCATTCGCCGTCGCTAAGGCTACACACGCGTCGCCTGCTCATATTCTGCATTCCCACCATATATAATGCATGGTCTACAATCTTGCGGTCTTCGTCGCTCAATCTGCCCCAGAAACCCGTGTAAGGCGTACGTCCAAGCGCCACCAACTCGTATACCGTCATACTCTGAGCGTCGGGTCTCGACGTAAGCACAATGCTTAGCAAGCGTGCAAACTCGTCTTGTGCATAGCTGTCAATGCTATGTCCGTTGAGTAGAATATCGCCACCAAGCCTATTCTGAAGCCGTGCGATGGAGCGCAGAAGTGTGGATTTGCCCGTTCCGTTGCGACCTATTATGCAAGTCATAGTGCCCTTCGGGGCTGTGGCTTGCATATTAGAGACTATGACATGGTGGCAATGGTGTCGGGCGGGGTAGCCTATAGTGACGTCTTGCAGTGATATGGCATTGTTTGACATTTGCTTATATTTAGATGTTTGCAAAATTAGCAATTATTTCTCAAAATATTGTACCTTTGCATCACTAAGTAGCCGAGAATAAATAACAATGAACAATTCGATATTGCAGTTACAACAGCAGCGCATGTTGTTGCAGATAGAATACAACCACGAAAAGGAGGAGTTTCGCAAGCAAACCGAGACAATGGGCGTGGAACGTAAGGTGCGCCGAGGCGATGCATGGTTTCCAGTGTCGTTGGGGCGCAGTTACTACAACTCGCTCAATCAGATGGTGGTGGAAGTATCACGGCATGAAGGCTCTGACATAGAGCATAACTTTGAGTCGGGACGTCCGGTTTGTTTCTTCACGATGCGACGTGACCCCAAGACGGGTAATGACAGCATTCAGTATATGTCTTTTACTGCTACCGTGAGTTATGCCGAAGCCGACCGCATGGTAGTGGCATTGCCTGATGCCGGAAGGCTTGTTGACCTTCAGCGTCAGGATGCTATAGGTGTGCAACTATTCTTCGATGAAACCAGTTACCGCCTTATGTTCGATGCGCTCGATCGTGTGATGCGTGCCACATCAGGCCGACTTGCCGACCTACGCGAGATGTTTTACACCAAGGCACCAGCCCGTAAGCTAAGCTTTGAACCAATACGTTTCCCGTGGCTCAATCCTTCGCAAGAGCAGGCTGTAAACGAGGTTCTGCGTGCAAAAGATGTAGCTGTGGTGCACGGACCTCCTGGAACTGGCAAGACCACAACCCTTGTTGAGGCTATATACGAGACGTTGCGCCGTGAGAGTCAGGTATTAGTGTGCGCACAGAGCAATATGGCTGTCGATTGGATTTCAGAGAAGCTTGTGGATAGGGGAGTGGCGGTGTTGCGTATAGGCAACCCAACACGTGTCAACGACAAAATGCTGTCGTTTACCTACGAGCGCCGCTTCGAGGCCCATCCCGACTATCCTCAATTGTGGAGCATACGCAAAGCCATACGCGAGTTGCGTGGTCAACGCAAGCGTGCAGATTCATGGCATCAGAAGATGGATAGACTTAAAAGTCGTGCTACAGAGCTTGAACTGCGCATACGTTCCTCGCTTTTTGGCGAGGCGAGAGTAATAGCATGCACGCTTACTGGTGCTGCCAATAGAGTGTTAGAGGGCGAGAAATACTCAACTCTCTTTATTGACGAGGCTGCCCAAGCTCTTGAGGCTGCCTGCTGGATAGCTATACGCAAGGCAGGTAGAGTGGTATTGGCTGGCGACCATTGTCAATTGCCGCCTACAGTAAAGAGCATTGCCGCCTTGAAGGGAGGTTTAGGCAAGACATTGATGGAGCGCATTGTTGAGCAGAAACCCGATGTGGTGACGTTGCTCACCATGCAGTATCGTATGAACGAGCGTATAATGCAGTTCTCAAGCGATTACTTCTACAATGGTGCCGTGACTACGGCTCCCGAGGTAAGTCATAGAGGTATACTCGACTACGATCGTCCGATGGTATGGGTAGACACCGCGGATGTAGACGGCAAGGAAGAGTTTGTGGGCGAGAGTTTTGGTCGTATCAATCGTGCCGAAGCCGAACTTACGCTTGCCACATTGCAAGAATACTTCGATAAAATCGGCAAAAATCGCATATTCGAAGAATCAATTGACGTTGGCATTATTTCTCCTTACCGTGCCCAGGTACAATTGCTGCGCAAGATGATTAAGCAGAAAGAATACTTCCGTCCATATCGTAGACTGATAACGGTAAATACGGTTGACGGGTTTCAGGGTCAGGAGCGCGACATCATCCTAATATCATTGGTTAGGTCGAACGATGGAGGTGACATAGGATTTTTGCGCGACTTGCGCCGTATGAATGTTGCGATAACTCGTGCCAGAATGAAACTTATTATTCTTGGATCGGCACAAACCATGACGTCGCATCCATTTTATAAAAGGTTGTATGAATTTGTGGAGGGTGTGTCAAAAAGAAGTTAAAGGAAGTTTGGGCTTCGCCCGAAGTTAACAGAAGTTAGCGGACGTATGTATGATTTGCTGAAAACAAAGCATTTGTCCGTTAACTTCCATCCATCGTAGATGGATTAACTTCTTCTTAAATTCCGATAACTCCCATTTTGACACATCCTCTTTTTGTTCTTCTCCTTTTTATCTGCTACCAGCAATTATACATTTCTTTCTCTCCTGTTATCCTGTATTTCCCGATGAAACCGCGGTTTTTGCATTTCCTGTCCTTTATCCTTTCGTGGTTCAGGTTTCGCTTACGGTGCTGTTTTTTAGTATCCTTATGGTTGCTTTCTTAACGCCACGCCTTGCTTGGGACAAGTATAACAACGCACGCAAGGAGAAATTTTACGCCAAACTGCGTAATCGCTATGGCGACATACTGCTAAAGATATTTGCCGACAAGCATAATTATACCGACGAGGAGGTGCTTGATATGACCAACTTTAAGGATGAAGGCTGGAGTGGTTGGCGTATGTTCTTCGTTGGCAGACTGATGGTTGAGACAAAGTCGAAGGTATACGACGATTACAACTACCATAATGTAGAAGCGGCAGTACGTGTTTTCGGTCTGTATGGATATGCGTAAATTCAGTATCTTTCTTAGTCTGCTCCTCGCGGTAACGTTTACCGTTGTGGTGCTGGGTGCCGATGGCTTCCAGCGCGACAATGATATATCGAGTTGTGAGAAGCGTGTACTTCCCACAGCCTTAAGTATTGCCGACTCAGTGCGCCATTACTATCCCATCGTTGCAGGCGAGAAACTTCACTTCTCGTATATACTTCGTAATATTGGCGACTCGCCATTGCTGCTCGCCGACATACAGCCATCGTGCGGTTGCATTGCAGGCAAGTTAAATGCTAACGTCATACCGCCACACGACTCGCTTATAGTGTCGTTCACCTTCGACTCGTCTAAAAATGTGGGTTATGTTAAACATGTCATCCGTTTATATGGCAATATACTTCCGCGAGGCATGGCAACTCTTGTCTTTGATGTCAATGTGGTGCCGCCATCCGATAATGACCTCGACTACGAGGAATTGTTCAAACAACAGAAGGATGCTGAGGGTGGCATGGAGGAACTTGTAAATGGCAAGCCAAGCGAGAAGGGCTATTATGTGGATGAGAACGCAAAGACCGACAGCAGGTCGCATGCCAAGTATCCATGGCGTCAGTAGCTATTCTTTATTATATATCATAATAATAACGTTCATTACACACGACTAAGTATTTTGTCCGTGTAATGAACGTTATTCTGTATGTACTAATTTTTGTTTAGGCTATTACTTGCTCATCACCTCTCTTCGCCATACCGTAGGTGACATACCCTCATGTGATGCGAACACCTTAGAGAAGTAGGATGGTGATGAGAATCCAACTGTATAGGCTATGTCTTCCATTTTGCGTTCTGGGTTGGCTGTCATCAGTTGCTTAGCCTCATTAATGCGTAGACCTGATACCCATACACTAAAGTTGGTGCCAAAATGCTCGTTTATGAAGAAGGATAGATAGCCTTTGTTGGTTCCGAGTTTTGTCGCAAGCTCGTCAATGGTAAATTGAGAGCCAACATACTCTTTAGCTTCCATCCATGTATTGATGCGTTGTTCCAGTGTTTGTACCTCAATAGTTTGGCTGTCGGTTTCTTTTGGTTTTATAATAATGTCTTCAGGATCTTCTCCTGCAGGTAGATAGGCACGTGCTATGTCGCCGTATTTGGTGCAGAAGTTGGTAAAGTTGATGGCAATATAAAAGTTTAACGTAATCATGTAAGCCTGGAACACAAGATTGACGTATACGTTGGTAAACAGTGTGACTACTGCAAACACCCATGAAATGATAAGCAATGTAATGCTTCGGCTGGTCCAGCGCACAAAGTAATGCATATTGTTGGAGAAGTAGTTGTCGAGCATTTCGCCGTTGAGCTTATATTGCTTGCGAAAGAGGAAAGCCAGTTCGGAGATGTTGACCACCATAATTATCAGCGCAGCTAAAAAGAAATACTGGGTGAGATGTTGCAAACCTGGTATCAATGGCAATAGCACTAATACGGTGGCAACTAAAATATGAGTAACATCCTTTGTTATTCGCCTACGAGTAAGGAAACTATTGTTGAGGATATGGCAGAACGAGTAGCACATCATAAGCTCCTCAAAGTAGAACAGTACGACATCAAGAATTGCTATGCCATAGTTGAACTTGCTCCAATCGCCCGTAGTAAGTATACGCCACATGATAAGATTTATAGCCATAGATGCTAATGCCGCTGTCAGCATGCGCTTAGACTGACGGTATGGACGATATAGTTCGTCCTTAGGTGCTTTGAAGAAACCTATGCATATACATATAGTAAGGTATATTGAAGCAACGCACAAGGCAATAACCTCAAAACATTCTTGAAGTTGAAAAGACGTCATAATTGGTAGTGTTTGTTGAATGCAGATTGTAGGTTGCAAATGTACTAATTTTTCCGACATATATATTTATTTCTTGTGTTATTTTATTGAAATTGTAATATTATCTTCTTTTTTTACAAGCTGTTTCTCCTGCCTTTTCACGATTTTGATAGCCCTTAGCCAATTTTTCTCCTACCTTTGCAACATCAAAAACTATAAGAGAATAGTCATAGACAAGACTAAGTAGTACCAATACAGAAACGCATGATAATATAGAATAATCCCAGGTCGGAGGTTTGTCGCAAGCAGCCTCGGCTTGGGATTTTAAATTTTTATTAATGTATTATTTCTTAAATCCGAAAAAAATCAATAATTTTGCAGTCACAATCCGATCTTTTTGTCAGATTGTTAATAAAAGTATCAGGCTGCTCCTATAGTTCAATGGATAGAACGGAGGTTTCCTAAACCTTTGATCCGGGTTCGATTCCCGGTGGGAGTACGCACTTTTTTCTAACCAATATCCGTATACAGATTATGAGAAAAGCGATGTCATTAGCGTTGCTCCTTTTGGTGGCAATGTTTTGCAATGCGCAGATGGCTGACCCCGTGAAGTTTAAGTCGCACCTGAAGACAGGCAGCACGGCTGAGGCAGAGATTGTGTTCGACGGTAAGATAGCTCACGGTTGGCACGTTTATTCAACCAATCTCGGTAGTGATGGTCCTATCGAGGCGTCTTTCCATGTAGACAAGAAAGATGGTGTAGAACTTGTTGGCAAGCTGACACCACGTGGACACGAGATTTCAATGATGGACAATATGTTCGGCATGAAACTGCGATTCTTTGAGAACAGCGTGCAGTTTGTGCAGAAGGTGAAGTTCACTAAACCCACTTATACTATTAAGGCATATCTGGAGTATGGTGCATGCAACGACGAGATGTGTATGCCGCCAACTCAAGTGAATGCCCACTTCTCAGGAAAGTCGCCCGCTATTGATGGCAAAGCAGCTGCTGATGAAAAGTCTGCTGAGACTGATGATGTTGCCGAAACTTTGAAAGCTGGTGGACTCGACTCTTCTATGGTAAAGTCAGGTGCAGTCGACTCGGTAGCTATTGCAGATAGTGCAGCAGCTCCTCAACTCGATAATGCCGAGGTGCAAAAGCTATGGACACCGGTGATAAAGGAACTTGCAAAGTTTGACAAGCCAGTAAGCAATTCGCTTCTTTATATATTCCTTGCCGGACTGGTTGGCGGTTTCCTTGCACTCTTTACCCCATGTGTATGGCCAATTATTCCAATGACCGTGAGCTTCTTCCTAAAACGCAACAAGGATCGCAAGAAAGCCATTCGCGAGGCAATTACTTATGGCGTGTCTATTGTAGTGATATATGTGGCATTGGGCTTGATAGTGTCGTTGCTCTTTGGCGCAAGCGCACTCAACGCACTCTCTACAAACGCTATATTCAATATCCTTTTCTGTTTGTTGCTTGTGGTGTTCGCAGCTTCGTTCTTTGGAGCATTCGAGATAACATTGCCTTCATCGTGGAGCAATAAGATAGATCAGAAGAGCGATGAGACCAGTGGAGTGCTTAGCATCTTCCTCATGGCATTCACATTGTCGCTTGTTAGCTTCTCATGTACAGGTCCTATCATCGGCTTCTTGCTCGTGGCTGTAGCATCCGAAGGTAGTATTGTAGCACCAACAATCGGTATGTTGGGCTTTGCAGTAGCATTGGCTATACCTTTTGCCTTGTTTGCAATGTTCCCTACATTGCTTAAGTCGGCACCTAAGTCGGGTGGCTGGATGAACGTGCTTAAGGTTGTACTTGGCTTTATAGAGTTGGCATTTGCGTTGAAGTTCCTCTCTGTAGCCGACCTTGCTTATGGTTGGCATATCCTTGATCGCGAGACTTTCCTTGCCCTTTGGATAGCCATATTCTCGCTGTTGGGTCTGTATTTGCTTGGTATATTCAACTTTCCGCACGACGATGAGAACCGCCGCACCAATGTACCACAGTTCTTCCTCGCCCTTGGTTCGTTGGCATTTGCCTTCTATATGATTCCTGGCTTGTGGGGTGCTCCGCTAAAGGCAGTGTCTGCATTTGCACCTCCAATGAATACCCAGGACTTTAACCTATACAAGAATGAGGTACATCCACGCTTCAAAGATTTCGAGGCAGGTATGGCAGCAGCACGTCTTGAAGGTAAGCCAGTAATGATCGACTTTACTGGATTCGGTTGTGTAAACTGTCGAAAGATGGAGGCTGCCGTATGGACAGATGCAAAGGTGGCAGATATGCTTAATAATAAATATGTGCTTATCTCGCTTTATGTGGACGACAAGACTCCATTGCACGAGCAGATAACCGTGACTGATACCGACGGCACACAGCGTACCTTACGCACCGTAGGTGACAAGTGGAGCTATTTGCAGCGCCATAAATTCGGTTCTAATACCCAGCCTATGTATATCCTACTCGACAATGAGGGCAAACCGCTTACTGGTAGTCGCTCGTACGACGAAGATATAAACGAATATATGGATTTCCTGAAGGTGGGATTGGACAATTATAATAAATAATGGTAAGCCCTACCCCAGCTCCTCCCTTTGGGGGTGGGGCTGGGATAGGGCTTCTTTTAATACCTTAAATATATGCTTGACAAACAAATCCGTGAACAGATTATTGCCCTCATCAATCGTGAGGTGGTTCCAGCTGTAGGCTGTACCGAACCTATGTGTGTTTCGCTCTGTGTGGCTCGTGCTACTGAGACTTTAGGGTTTTGTCCTGAGAAGATAACAGTCTTGCTTTCTTCAAATATTCTGAAGAACGCTATGGGTGTGGGCATTCCTGGTACTGGTATGATAGGACTGCCTATAGCCGTGGCTTTAGGAGCGCTTGTAGGCAAGTCGGAATATCAACTTGAGGTACTTAAGGACCTTACTCCCGAAACCCTCGAAAAGGGCAAGCAGTATATCAATGGAAATCATATCGACATACGCTTAAAGAGTGGCATAACAGAGAAACTGTATGTAGAGGTGCGTTGTGAGGCCGAAGGACATGTGGCAACTGCAATTATAGCTCATGCGCATACCAACTTTGTGTTTGTCGAGCGTGATGGAGTTGCCAGGCTTGATAATCGTAAGCCAGCAGGTAAGGAGGCTGATAACGACGATATTATTCTGGATATGCGTATGGTTCACGATTTTTCAACGACAACTCCGTTAGACGAGATTAGATTTATTCTCAAGACACGCGAATATAATATGCGTGCTGCCGCCGAATCAAAGAAAGGCAACTACGGTCATTGCTTAGGCAAAACAATAGACCGTCCGATGAGTCATGGCATATTTGGCAATTCTATTTTCTCGCACATAATATCTGCTACAGCGCTTGCTTGCGATGCTCGTATGGGTGGAGCAATGATTCCGGTGATGAGCAATTCGGGATCGGGCAACCAAGGTATCTGTGCTACTAATCCAGTTGTGGTGTATGCAGAAGAAAACGAGAATACGGAGGAAGAGCTGATACGTGCCCTTACTCTCAGTCATCTCACCGCTATATATATCAAGCAGAATCTTGGAAAGCTGTCGGCCCTATGCGGTTGTGTGGTGGCAAGTATAGGTTCGAGTTGCGGCATAACCTATCTAATGGGAGGTGACTATTGCCGTATATGCAACTCTGTTAAGAACATGATTGCTAATATCACGGGTATGATATGCGATGGCGCCAAGCCATCGTGTGCCTTGAAGATATCGTCGGGTGTGTCTACAGCCCTACTTTCTGCTCTGCTCTCTATCGAGGGCAAGTGCGTAAGTTCGGTAGAAGGCATCATCGACGATGATGTTGATAAATCGATAAAAAACCTTACCAGCATTGGTGCTGAGGCTATGAACAAGACCGACGAAATGGTGCTGGAGATAATGACACATAAAGGATAGTGTGCTATAACGTAGCCCCTCGCTCGCTAAAGTCGAGCGAGGGGCTACGTTTTGTATATATAATTACTTTTCTGTTGCGTTTGATAATTCGTAGATAATTATTACCTTTGCATAATAAACTGAAATTATTATTAAATAATTATATGTTTTTTATCATTTAAACACAATCGTATGCAAAAGATTAAACTTTTAGGTCTTTGTGGTGTAATGTTCCTTTCGGGCACCGCCACAGCAGGCGCACAGAAGCTTTCTTCCGCATCCGAGGCGTCATTTAAGGAGGGTGTAGTACGTGTAAAGCTTCAGCCGGAGATTGCATCGTTATTACAGAAGACTACCTTGCCTGATGGCTCGTTGCAGCGTAAGGCTAAAGCTCAGTACGTTACGACCGGAGTGACACAGTTAGACCGTGTTGCTCAGAAGGTGAAGGCTGTAAGCATGAAGCGTGTGTTCCCGTATGCGGGCAAGGATGAGGCCAAGCACAAGGATGCAGGTCTCGACCTCTGGTACGACGTAACATACGCAGCCGATGGCATGACACCGGCACAGGCACGCAACCTTTACAAGTCAACAGCTGGTGTTCAGTATGCACAGCGCATACCTATCTACAAGCCTTATGGCGGCGAAAAGTTCCGTCCCATATCGCCTGCCGATATTGCTCGTGCACAGAAGGCGGCTTCAACAATGCCGCTCAACGACCCATTGTTGCCCGACCAGTGGCATTACCACAACGATGGAAGCATACAGGGCAGTGTTGCCGGCAATGACATCAACCTCTTCAAGGCATGGGAGACAGGCGTTACAGGCTCTAAGGATGTTGTCGTAGCTATTATTGACGGTGGTTTCCAAATAGACCATCCAGACCTTAAGGACAACCTTTGGATTAATGAGGCCGAGCTTAACGGCAAGCCTGGTGTTGATGATGATGGTGATGGATTTGTTGATGACGTATATGGTTACAACTTTGTTATCAACTCTTCCAACATCAATGCCCACTCGCACGGTACACATGTGGCAGGTACTGTAGGTGCCACTAATGGCAATGGTATCGGTGTTGCCGGTGTTGCCGGTGGTAAAGATGGTACTGGTGGCGTAAAGATGATGGTATGTCAGGTATTCGATTCGCGTGCCAGCAGTTCGGCTGAAGCCGACTTTGGTGCTGCCCTTGTCTATGCAGCCGACCGTGGTGCAAGCATTGCCCAATGTTCATGGGGTATGGGTATGCCTGATGATGAGGACAAATCGGTAACCGAAGCCGTTAAGTACTTTACCAAGAACGGTGGTGGCGACAAGATGAATGGCGGTTTATGTATATTTGCTGCCGGAAACAACGGCGAGGAAGGTCGCTTCTTCCCAGGTTGTCTCGACGAGGTAGTAGCTGTTGGTTCTATGGGTGCCGATGGTTATGTAACCAGCTATTCCAATTACGGCACATGGGTAGACGTTACAGCTCCTGGCGGTCTTATGGATTATGGACAGAAGCTTGGTGTTCTCTCTACATTGCCTAACAGTACATATGGATACAATGAGGGCACATCAATGGCATGTCCACATGTATCTGGTATCGCTGCCCTTATTCTATCTAAGTATGGCAACAAGAACTTCTCAAACGAGACACTCCGCACATTGCTTACTACATCCGTAAACGACCTATACACCCTTAACCCCAACTATGTTGGAAAGATGGGTTCGGGCTTTATCGATGCTTACAAGGCATTGCAGGGTAAGGAAGGTACTGTGCCTTCTGCCGTTGCCGACTTTACTGTCACTCCTTCGCACGATAATGCCCTCATCGAGTGGATTATCCCAGAGAGTGAGGAGAAGAGCATCGACCACCATGTTATATATTATAGCAAAGAGCCGTTTACTGCAGAAGACAATCTTAACAAGCTCAACTCGGTTTCGGTTGACACCAAGTTTAAGCTCTCTGGTGACGCTATGTCTTACGAGCTTCAGAACTTGGAGGCTTCTACCAAGTATTACTTTGCTATCGTTGCTTACAACCGTTGGGGCAAGGCCTCGGCAGTATCGCCTATTAAGGAGGCAACGACCAACGAAGGTCCTAAGGTTAAGCTCGACAAGACTTCACTCTCTATGACTGTGGATGCTGCAAAGGAACCTACAGCCAATACTTCGTTTAATATCACCAATGCAGGCAAGGGTATGCTTAAGTATGAGCTTACAGCTGCCACCACCAAAGCAACTATGTCTACCCAGGCGCGTGCCGAGAAGCCGTCACCGGGTCAGGTAGTTCCGTTCAGCGGTATAGTGGCTCCTACACTTGCAAAGAGCAATGCTGTTGCTACTTCCGACTATCAAGCAAAGGATTGGCCAAGCACACTCACCTATTCAGAGCAGCTGTACAGCTACTTGGGCGAGAGTGATACCAAGTTGCCTAACGCGCTTGCACAGTACTTCTATGTAGACAAGAAGCTGTTTCCTAACGGTTTTAACCTCACTGCTTTGAAGATTCAAGGTCAGAACGGTGTAGACCCTGTTGTCGAGATATACGACGGTTCACGTTCTATATCTACAGCAAGTCTCATTCAGAAGGTAAACTATCAGTTCTGGGCTTACAACTACAATCTTGCTTTGACAGAACAAATCTATTTCGCTCCTGGTTCAAGCTTTTGGGTTGTGGCTAAGTTCCCTGCAGGTGCCAAGAATCCTCTTGGTGCAGGCAAGACAAGTCAGGACAATGTGGCTCAGTATAGCTTCTACAGTTCTAACAACGGTGCAACATGGACACAGCTTACAGAGGTGCTCAAGGGTTCAAGCTTCGAGGCTGTTTCCGATCATCTTACATGGGCTGTCCAGGCTATAAGTCAGAACCCCGACTGGAGTCAGGTGCTTAATCCTGAGCCTATAAGTGGCGAGGTTCGTCCAGGCGAAAGCCAGGCTGTAACACTCAAGAATGATGGTCAGAAACTCGTAAACGGCACATACAAGTTTAATGTACATGTTAAGTCGAACGAGGCTAAAGACTCTAAGCAGCAGGTGGCTTTAACTATGAATGTTAAAGGCTATCAGCCCGAACTGCACAGCCAGCAGCTCGTCGACTTTGGCAATCTGCTTGTTGGCGAACAGAAGACTATTGATGTAGAGCTTACCAACAGCGGCTACGGCGTGTTTGGTGGATCGTATGGCTACTTGCAGGCGCCTAAAAACGTCACATCTTCTTCCGACCAGTTTGATGTATCTAAGGGTACACAGAACATAGCAGCCCGTTCTACTGGTACATTGCCTGTAACGTTCAAGCCTACAAAGGCAGGCAACTTTACCAGCAACATCACATTGATAGACAAGAACAACATCAAGCACACCTTTGTAGTGCGCGGTGTGGCTTCGGCAACATCAAATCTGGAGCTTAACAAGAGTGAGTTCGACCTTGGCGACCTCAAGGTAGGTGGCGAGACTAAGACTGCTACCGTTACGCTTAAGAATACGGGCGAGTATCCGTTGCAGTATGTATTCCCGAAGTTCTCTTCGGCTACTATAGACGGTTCTACCACACGTGTACACAAGTTCGGCTACACACTCAAGTCGAATGTTGGTGGTGACGATACATTTGAGTATGAGCCAGCTCCTGAGCTTGCCGACGAGACCGACATCACTTCACAGTTCAACAGCAACAACTGGCAGTCGGGTCCTGTAAAGGTTGGCTTCAAGTTCCCATTCTATGGCAAGGAATACGATCAGGTATACATCTCGTCTTATGGTGGACTGAGTATGCTTCCTATCGACGGTCGCATCTCTTGTATGGTTCCTACCGGTGACTGTGTAGAGGGTCTTGGCTATGTTTCTGCCTATACCAACTCTGGTTGGATGGATATGGGCGGCAACAGTAAGATAACCTACGGACATAAGGATGGTAAGTTCTATGTCAAGTTCAAGGATGTTGTAACACCTGCAACAGCAGGTGGCGGCGAGACCACAACCCTTAGCTTCCATATGGCACTATGTCCTGACGGCAGTGTAGAGGTATTCTACGACGATTACAATCCTGCTGGCGTATTTGGTAGCGGTGGTAACAACTTCGTTGGTGTGAGCGATATCGCGGCAAAGGACGCTTGCGTCTTTACCGATGCATCAAAGGTTCACTCGTCAAGTAGTGGCTACGATGCTCCTTACTACGACATAGAGACTGGCAGTGCAATAAAGATTGTGGCTCCTGCCAAGTCGATGATAAAGAGTCTTTCAAGTACCGATGGCTACATTGGCAACGGCGACAGTAAGGACATCACTATAACTCTTGAGGCTGGTGACAACCTCTATGCAGGCGAGCTTACCAACTATCTCACAGTGCTTACTAATGACCCAGCACATGCAAGCAGCAACATTGCGCTTAAGGCAAATATCACAGGCGACAACCTAAAGGCTGATGCCAAGACCGATGTCGAGAGCGTAGACTTTGGCAATGTATTCCAGACATCTGTACAGAACCACAACGTGCTTCTAAGCAATAATGGTAAGGACGTGCTCCATGTTAGTGGCGTAAGCGTTAAGAACGGCAAGTTCACTGTAGCTGATGATGTTAAGAGTGCGTTTGATGTACCTGCTGGTCAGGGCAAGGACATTACTGTTACGCTGCCTACAGAACAGAAGGGTGCTGTAGAGGACGTTCTCGTTATCAATTATGCAGATGGTACATCAAACGAGGTTGCTCTTAAGGGTACCGTAATAGGTACACCGGTATGGAATGCAACACCTGATGCTGTTGAGCTTGAAACTGCATACGGCGTTAATGCAAAGCAGGACATCAAGGTTACCAATACTGGTGACGAGCCTCTCAACTTCTATGCCGAACCTGAAACATGGTATCGTACACTTGATGTTGCAGAGGAAGGCGACTCTAAGGTTGACTATGTATTCCGCTCTAAGAGCGACGGCTTCGACGTTCCGTTCAATTGGGTGGATATCACAGAAGACTATACCGAGCACATGCCTTACTCTTACTACATCGACAAGACCGACTTCAAGAAGGTTACATTGCCGTTCGAGTTCCCGTTCTATGGCAAGAAGTACAAGGAGATGTACATCTACAACACTGGTTTCGTATCATTCGACGAGCCGGTTGAAGACTACAAGCAGTTCCCCGAGCCGCCTGCAAGTCTGCCTACAACAGAGACATTCTACAGCAATATCATCTGTCCGTTCTGGGGCAACCACTCTATGAACACTCCTTCAGCTGACGGTGTATACTATAAGGCTAACGAAGACGATGTAGTGGTGTCTTACAAGAACTATGGCAACACCATGATGCAGGGCATGAACTTCCAGGTTATCTTGCGCAAGGATGGTTCGTTCAAGTTCCAGTACGACCTCGATCCTAACGGTATGCAGATTGGCGTATTCGGTCTCTGTGGTATCATGGACCATAGCGAGACACGCGGTATCACTCCGTCGGATATGTACATCAACCCAGGCAATGCCCTTGAGTTTACTCCGTACAAGAATTATGTAGTAGCTCCAGGCGAGACAGCAACTCTGCCTATCGAGCTATTCGCCGACAAGCTTGCCGACGTATACAACTACGAGCTCAGTCTCAAGACCAATGCTCCTGCCAACGAGAGTGTCAAGCTCCCCGTTGCTCTCAACATCACCGGTGCTGCCGAGCCAGTATTCCCGAAAGACATCAACGTAGAGCAGGTGGTAAATCCGTATCCAATGGAGCCTGTATACCACGAGTTCCAGATAGAGAACAATGGCAGCAAGGCCTTCACTATCGACGATGTGGCTTCTGAGCTGTTCGCTGTATCCGATCCTGACGACCTAATGGCAATGCCAGAAGCTTCGCTTGAGGTATACACCGATGCCAACAGTGGCGGTGGTGGCGAGCCAGGATTCCCAGACGAACCTTGGGGTGTAAAACCTGCTGATGTCAATACAACAATGGCTTGGATGCCTTACCAGCAAGGTATGATGGCTCCTATCACAGTAGGCAAGGATCCGGTTAAGTTCCGTATCTCTCTCTACGACGTAAGCAAAGTGCGTCAGAAGGATTATCCTATCCTCTTTGCTGTAAGCGGACTTGAGGACGAGGAAATCCAGGGCACAATCAAGGTTAATATTACAAAGGCTCCTGTCGTATCGTTCGACCAGGACGAGCTGCATATTAATAATGTGTCAAGCGACTATACTGGCCAGGCTTCTGTAAAGATGCTTAACGAAGGCGGATATAAGCTTAAGTACTCTCTACGTCTTGAACCTTCAGGACGTGATGATGCAGAAGGCGACTACGAGGGTGGCAACGATCCTTCTCCTACATTCAATGTTATTGCTCATCCTTCTAAGGATGTAGCCAAGCAGTTCACCGAGGCATGTGTAGCACGTCTCCAGGGCAAGAACATCTTTAAGGCTCTCGGCATAAAGAAGGTTAAGGACGACCAGAAGTTCATTTACGACGTACCAACGGGTGTTGAGGACAATATGCTCTACTACCCGGTACTCAATCCGGTAAGTAATGCTCAGGCAGCCATTATGGGTACTGGAGCAAGCGCACTCGACGAGAACTTCTATGCAGCCACACGTTTCGAAGCACCTGCCGAAGGCTTCAACCTTACCCACCTCTATTTCGTGGGAACAGTGGGCAATCTTGAGAATGTGGACATTGAGGCTTCTGTAATCCTCGGCAATGATGTTACAGCCGACAACCGTACTATTGGCCACGGCAAGCTTCATGTCGATTATGAGGAGCCTACAGATAATGGATACATGGGCAAACCGCGAATGCTTAAGTTCGATAATCCTGTATACATCAACCCTGCCGATACATTCTATGTAGTGCTTAAGTATCCTGCTGGTTACAGGTCATCTGCTCTTATGGCTACAAAGGATGGCACTATGGAGACCAACCGCTATATGGCTTACCTCAAGTCGCTCGGCGGCTGGGTAGACATTGAGGCTCTGTACGACAATGCTTACAGTTACGGAGCATTTGGCTACTTCATGACATGTATCGAGCACGAGAAGGGCGAACCTTGGATCAAGTTACTCAATGAGCAGAAGGAGGGTGTGTTGGAGGCAAATGCATCATTGCCAATCAACTTCCAGATCAATGCCAAGAGTGCTTACTTTGCCAAGAACAACAAGGCTACTCTTGTTGTAAAGAGCAACGATCCGGCTAACCCAACTGTAAACTATCACATTTATCTCGACCGCAATGCAGCTCCTGAGATTGAGGTTCCTGAAGGTATCGTAGCTGCCAACCAAGGTGAGTCTACTAAGATAGCATTTAACGTAGCCGATGCCGAGAACGAGGCATTCAGCGTATCGTTCGAGGACAGCAAGTCTTACACTTCTGTTGAATCTTACAACGAGGCTGATGGTGTAACATTCGAGAATGGTGTGTTTGGTGTGCCAGAGGGCAAGCAGCTCAAGGCTACATTGAATATTATTCCTGAGTATGGTTATAATAAGGTGGGCAGTGGCGTTATTGCTGTTTCTGCTACCGATGCAAGTGGCAATGCTTCAAATGCAAATGTCAACTACAATGTAGTATTCAAGAACCGTGCTCCAGAGTTCATCGGACAGACCGAGATGACGTATGGCATGGGTGAGCAGTCGTCTACCATTAACTATTCATCGCTCTTCAGCGACCCAGATGGCGACCAGCTTACATACACTGCAACATCTGCAAATAGCAATGTGGCTGCTGTATTCACCTCAGAGGACGGCTTCATCATCAGTGCCAAGAAGATAGGCAAGACCTCTGTTAATGTGGTTGCTACCGATGCTAACGGTGCTTCTACCAAGCAGAAGATAACTGTCAACGTTATCAATGCTACTGGTATTGGCAGCATCAACTCTGACAACGGCAATATCACTGTTGATACAAATGGCGACAATGGTTCGGTAGGTGTCAAGGTTAATGGTAATGTAGCCAAGGCAGTTATCAGTGTATACGATGCAGCTGGTCAGCTTCTTGCCAAGAAGACCGTTAATAACCTGCATGCAGGCGATACTGTTACTCTCGACATTGCCAACAACGGTCAGGGTGTTTACACCCTCAACGCTGTGCTCGATGGTGAGACCACAACGGTGAAGTTTGTCAAGTAAGGTATAGCCTATTGTAATAAAGACATCCGCAGGTTGGTAGTATAGCTTGCGGGATAAAACAAAGAGGGGAGAGTGCTTGGTTTGAAAGCCAAGTGCTCTCCCTTTTTCGTGTTGTTTGGGCATGTTGAGGTACGATAATAAGTCGTAACTTCAAATTTTTTGTTTATATAATTAAAATTTATCGCCAAAACTGTTGGCGTTACAAAATATTTTTGTAACTTTGCACCCGCAATAAAGCGATATGCGGCAATAGCTCAGTTGGTAGAGCACAACCTTGCCAAGGTTGGGGTCGCGAGTTCAAGTCTCGTTTGCCGCTCTTTTCATATTGGTAATGGTTTATAGATAGGTGGCAGAGATGCTGCCGTTTTTTATTTAAGCCAAATTTTTATCAATATAAATAAGAATAAGGTCGCCGCAATGGTGGAATTGGTAGACACGAGGGACTTAAAATCCCTTGGCCAGTAATGGCTGTGCGGGTTCGAGTCCCGCTCGCGGCACATATATATATTAATAATGTAGAGTGGACATTCAATGGATGTTCACTTTTTTTGTATACATACGTTTATGACTTACGAAGAAATATGGCATCGACTTGCTGTTGCCCATGGTATGGGCGAGGCTAAGGCTTTAACAAGGATGCTGCTTGAGGAGAAGTTTGATATGTCGTTTGCCGACATATTGTGCGGTGGTATAGAGCAGTTGTCTGCGGTTGATGCCGCGTGGCTTGATTGTGCCGTAAGTAGACTTGAGCGTCAAGAGCCTATACAATATGTGCTTGGTTGGGCTTGGTTCTGCGGACATCGTTTTGATGTTCAGCCTGGTGTACTCATTCCACGTCCCGAGACCGAATGGATAGTGGATAGAGTGGTGGATATAGTCAACACCATTGGTAGTAGCCAACTGCGCATCCTTGATATCGGTACTGGTAGTGGTTGCATAGCCATCAGCATTAAGAAGGCATTGCCTGAGGCTTATGTTGAGGCTTGGGATATATCTGACGATGCACTTGCTATTGCCTCTGCCAATGCCCAAAAGCTTGAGGCAGATGTAAAGTTCTGTTGTCATGATGCTTTATCGGTTGAGGCTGATGCCACGCATTGGGATATAATAGTAAGCAATCCTCCGTATATCTGCGATAGCGAGCGTGTGGATATGGATGCCAATGTTCTCGACCACGAACCATCTACAGCCCTATTTGTTCCCGACTCTGATCCGCTCTTGTTTTATCGTGCCATAACACGTTACGCCTTATGCTCGTTGCAAAAGGGTGGACATTTGCTCTTTGAGTGCAATACCAAGTATGCTGTGAATACGGCAACTATGATGAAGAAAGAGGGAATGGGTTGTGCCGATGTGGCTGACGATTGCTTTGGGTTGCCAAGATTCGTGGATGCTAAACTCTAAACTAACATATACAACATGTTTCAGAAATCAAAAAAGCAAGTATCAGAGCAAGAAGCCTTGCTTAAACTCTCCGCATTATGCTCCCAGTCAGAACACTCTTCTGGTGAGATGATGGAGAAGATGCGACGTTGGTCTATGCCTCAAGACGAGGCAGAGCGTGTGCTCGACCGTCTTATAGACGAGCGCTTTGTAGATGACGAGCGCTTTGCAGGATTCTTTGTTCGCGACAAGATAAGATTCGATCGTTGGGGACGTAGAAAGATAGAGCAAGCTCTTTATCGCAAGGGAGTGGCTCGCGACATTATAGCCAGAGTGCTTGACGAGGTGCCTGCCGAAGACTATGAGGAGGCATTGCGCCCGCTACTTGTCTCGAAAAAGCGTTCGGTAAAGGCAGATAGCGAGTATGAGTTGAACGGTAAACTTATACGTTTTGCTCTTGGTAGAGGATTTGGCATGGACATCATACGCCGTTGTATAAGTAGCGCCGACGAGTATGATGTGGACGAAACATGTGACGAAGATATATGATAAGACGTCTGTTGAAATCGCTGTTGTCTCTTGTCTCACCTCAACAATGTGCATGCTGTGGTTGTAGATTGGGCATTGATGAGTCTGTCATTTGTACTATTTGTGACATTAATATGCCTCGCCGACAAGACCACCTTAATCCGATGGACAATTCTACCGCACGCCTCTTTTGGGGTATTGCAAAGATAGAACGTTGTGCCTCGTGGATAGACTATGAGTCGCATACCTCATGTGCCAAGGCAATATATGCCTTGAAGTATGGCAACCGTCCGGATATTGGCTTTGCTCTTGGCCAGTTGGTTGCCGATGAATTGCAGTCAACTGGTTTCTTTGACGGAATCGACTGTATTGTTCCGTTGCCTTTGCATCGCAAACGCCAGCGTGAGCGAGGCTATAACCAGAGTAGGGAATTTGCCTTAGGCTTGTGTTCGGTATTGCATATTGACCTATGTGATGATGCAGTAGAGCGTCTGCGCAATACCAAGAGTCAAGCATCACTTGTGCATGGCGAGCGATCAACAAATATAAAAGATGCTTTTGGTGTGGTGCGCCCAGAAGCATTAAATGGCAAGCATGTGCTGATGGTGGATGATATCGTTACGACGGGAGCCACGCTTTCCGAGTGTATTAAGGCGATAAACAAAGATACGGATGCAAGGGTGAGCATCCTTACAATTGGGCGTGCCAAGCATTAACTAAGACAATTGTTTAGTTATTGATGCTCAGTATGCCCAATTGTCCCGTGCAGTTAGCCCTATACTTATCTAACTTTCTGCCATTGGCGCAAAGTCCGTTGTTGTTAAGGTCGTACTTTCGCTTGCACTTTGGACAAGTGGCTATGCCATTGGCACTCATATTAAGTTTGTATGCCATCATGTTGGTCTCGCGGTAGCAGTTAGGACACTGCGAGTCGTAGGCATACAACACAGCAGGCGATGACAGATTGCCGTAGCCAACAATTATGCCCGTCTTGTTGTACAGTCCAAGCATTCTCGATCGCTTGGCTTCATCGGCAGTAAGTTTTGCCGGTTTCGGTTCGCCACCTTGATTGCTCTCGAAATATATGTATACCGTCTTTCCTTCAGTAACCTCATATATGCGACAGAATACACCGGGCGATAAAGGGTTTACAGCACTTTGCAATACCGAGTTCTGGTGTATGCTGTTGTCAAAGACAAAGTAGGCATGGTATGGCGAGAAGTCGAACGAATCCTTTGAGCACGATGGCGTAAATAAAAGGAGTAGTGCGGTGAGGATGAACGTTAGTTTATATCGAGTCATAGGGCGTTTAATCTCGTTTATTTATCGTTAATGTAATTCCAGCAGCGAGCGCTCGGCTTCGTCTACCTTTTCGAATCCGAACTCGGCAAGTGTCTTATCCATAATCTCTGCAATCTTGTCGTTGCACAGATTACCAATAGAGCCTTCGTGTGTGTGGTGTATGTTACGGTCGGCATGGAATGTGCCGTTCTCTATCTCCATACCTACTTGCTTATAGGCATCGCGGAAAGGTGTGCCCGAAGCGGCAAGTCGGTTTACTTCCTCTACAGAGAATATAGGGTCGTACATCGGATTGTCGAGTATATGCTCATTAACTTCTATGCGCTCTATTATGTAGGCAGCCATAGCCAGGCAGTCCTTAAGTTCGGCAAAAGCCGGGATAAACACTTCCTTGATAATCTGAAGGTCGCGGAAGTAGCCCGTAGGCAGATTATTCATTATAAGCTGAATCTGTGTAGGCAGACTCTGCAATTTGTTCGACTTTGCGCGTATAAGCTCAAATACGTCCGGATTCTTCTTGTGCGGCATAATCGACGAGCCCGTTGTACACTCCTTAGGCAACTTTACGAACGAGTAGTTTTGGCTGTTGAACATACAAGCGTCAAACGCCAGCTTTGCCACAGTGCCGGCAACAGATGCAAGGGCAAATGCCACGTTGCGCTCCATCTTTCCACGCCCCATCTGGGCATAAACAACGTTGTAATCCATAGAGTCGAAGCCAAGCAGACGTGTTGTCATCTCTCTATTCAATGGAAACGACGAGCCATAACCAGCAGCCGAACCTAAAGGATTACGGTTGGTCATGCGATAGGCAGCAAGCAAGAACAGCATATCATCGGCAAGCGACTCGGCATGAGCACCAAACCACAATCCGAATGAGCTGGGCATGGCTATCTGCAAATGTGTGTAGCCAGGCATAAGCACATCCTTATACTGCTCGCTCTTCTTCTGTAGCTCACGGAACAAAGCGTCGGTAGCCTCTACAACCTCACGCAGTTCGTGACGTGTAAAGAGTTTTAGATCGACAAGCACTTGGTCGTTTCTTGAGCGACCCGAGTGAATCTTCTTACCCATATCTCCAAGGCGGCGGGTAAGCATAAGTTCTACTTGCGAGTGTACATCCTCTACACCTTCTTCTATTACAAATGTGCCTTGCACACACTCGTTATAGATGTTCTTAAGTTCTACCAGAAGCTGTTGCAGTTCGTCTTTCTGCATCAGTCCTATTGACTCCAGCATTGTGATATGAGCCATAGAGCCAAGCACGTCATACTTGGCGAGGTAGATATCGAGTTCACGGTCGCGTCCAACGGTAAAACGTTCTATTTCTTCGTTGACAGAAAAGTTTTTTTCCCAAAGTTTGCTTGCCATAGTTTAAAATTTAAAAACGGAGTGATTTTGTAGACAAGGAGCCAAGAAGTCAGCAGTAAAGAAGTTCTTGCAAGCAAGCGGCAAGAACTTCTTTATTACTTCCGACTCCTTAACTTCCTTTTATTAGTTATTGAACTTTCGCAAGTTCAGAAGTTAATGGTATTAAAGAAGTTTTGTCCATTCACTTCACGAGCGAAGCGAGTTATCTTCCTATAACTTCCTATAACTACTTTCGCTTGCGAAACTTAAGTTAGTTATACTGAATCATTTGCAGTACATCGGCAATCTTCTCGATACCTTCCTGCAATGGTTTCTTCACCATTTGCTTGATGAAGATGTTTAGCTCGGCCTTGATGGTAAGCTTCATCTTGCATGTTGTAGATGTAACGGGCAGAAGCTGAATCCAGAAGTTAAAGGGGATAGGGCTTTGCTCGGTCTCAAATTTAATGCATTTCGGTTCCTCACGGTTTACCACACGCAGCTTGATGCTACCCACTGGTGGCACATTTACCGACAGTGAGTCCTGGTCAAACTCCAGGTCTTGTATCTTCTCAGCTTGTTTGCGAGCCTCTTCAGGCATGGTGTCCTTCATCATTGCATAGCGCTCCTTGAGCTTCTGCAAGTTGTTAAGGTCGCTCAGCTTTTCGTATACATTCTGCTGCGGAAATGGAATTTGTCGTATTGAACTTTCGAATGTTGTCATATTCTATTCTTACTCAGTTTTATCTTTACTTCATCCAGTTGGCTGGATCCTTGCGCCATTCTGCCAACACCTCGAGGTCTTCCTTCTTAATGTAGCCAGTCTCGGCAGCAATAGCTGTTGTATGCTCGTAATCAGAAAGAGTAACAAGGCGTACATTAGCGGCCTTGAAAGCTTCCTCGGCAACAGGGAAACCATAGGTGTAGCTTGCAACCATACCTACTACCTCAAATCCTGCCTTGCGCAAAGCATCAACTGCCTTGAGCGAAGAACCGCCAGTTGAGATAAGGTCTTCTACAACTACAACCTTTGCACCCTCAGGAATAGTGCCTTCAATTTGGTTGCCCATACCATGATCCTTAGGCTTTGGACGAACATAGCAGTAAGGCAACAGCAACTCGTCGGCAACAAGAGCGCCTTGTGCAATAGCGCCAGTAGCAACACCTGCAACGGCATTGGCCTCAGGGAACTCTTCGTGTATTAGGTGTACCAACTCTTGCTTAACGAAAGAGCGCAGCTCTGGATAAGCCAACGTCTTGCGGTTGTCGGTATAGATAGGCGATTTCCAGCCAGATGCCCATGTGAAAGGATCGTTAGGCTGAAGCTTAATAGCCTTTACTTCAAGAAGTTTAGATGCGAAGCTTTTTTTCAGTGTACTCATAGTTGTATCTGTTTTTTGTTGATTTTCAGATGCAAATGTAGGCAAAAAAACCGAGAAAACGTATTTTTGTGCCTACAAATGATAGCTGTACAATATATATACGCGAAAAACAGGCCACCTGCCTTTCATGCTTCACCCTTAAAGAAGGGTGGTAGCATGTTGGGCGAGTGGCCTGTTTCCACTTTAAAACTATTATGATATATAATCAAACTTTACTTTACAACCATCTTTGTAGTGTGGCGTGAGCCGTCCTTACCGGTAACGGTCTTAAGGTAAACACCATGTGTTGGTTTGTTCACTGTGCGTCCGCTAAGGTCGAAGTATGTTGCTGAGCCATCTGCATCATCTGTAACTATCTCTATGCCGGTCTCGTCTTTCTTAAGCTTTGCAGTTACGCGGTGCGAGCGATACTCGTTGCCGTCTTCGTCGCGATAGAAGCACTGAACACCAACAGTCTTCCAATCTGCTCCGTTGAAGTATAGGTTGCGCTGTGTACCGAATATAAAGATGTTCCACTTGTCGGTGAATGTATAAGGGATGTCTGTTATGTCGTAAGGCAAATTCTGATACTCGTCAGCCTTGTATGTATACTTCTCGCCATCGAGGAACACGTTGTAGTAGCAGTTGGCTTCGTTAAGATAGTAACCGTCTTCTGAATAGTTAGAAAGGCGGAATGTGAAGTTGCCTGTTCCATAATCGTCTGGATTATAGTCGTAAAGCTCTGTGAATACAGGGTCTTTAGGAGCTGATATCTGCTGATCCCAGAACGAGAAGTATGCGTTAGGATACTCTTTGTCGGTATTGATGGTGTAATGACCATAGTTGGTAGAGAGAATCTTGTCGCTCCTGAATGTCTGGTCGTCGGCATTGAAGGTGAAGGCAATTTCGTCGGCAACGTAGATGCTGTCGCCAGTTGTGCCGTCCTCGTTGGTATACTCCTTGTAGTAGATAGGCTCAAAATATATGTAGCGTCCGTTATTTTTGTCGTAGCCTATGTACTGCTGACCCTTAAACACGAACTGTCCATCCTTGTTGAGTGTACCCTTTGCCCAACCGTCTGTCGGGTTCTTGCTTAAGCCATTGATGTAGACATCATCGCCATCAAACAGCACCTTGCACGGGTAACGCAGACGCTCATCGGTCTCCATATACGAGTCGTGGTAGTCGTACTCGATAGTGTATGGCTGTGCTGTCTCTACCGATTCGGGTGTAACAATCTTGTCTGTCATAGGTCCTATGGCTGTTTTCCAGTCGGCATATCCGTACCAATCGCCATAATCGCCACAAAGTCCAATGAGTGAGTAGTCTTCGTCTACCTTAATCAACGAGTCGCCACGAAGAACATATTGGATTCGCTGACAGTCGTTGTCGTAAATACCACTATTGCCGCATACTTCATGCGTACGGCATAAGCGGTGAGTTCGGCTGGGTTTCCGAAGAAGTCGGTATATTTCTCATAGTATATTGCTTGTGGAAGGTCTACGTTGAGTGTGTCGCCCTGTCCGCGTGTGGCGGTAAGCCATGTATTTGTAGGGTAGGTACTGAACGGATTCTTGAGATATACTTTGCCGTCATCGCCCTCAACCCACGATGCCTTCTGTCCGTCAACATCTGTTAGCCAATGGCCAAAGTTGGCATCATAGTAGATACCATAAGACAGACGGTAGGTTTCGCTGTGCAACTTACCTGCAGGCTGATCGTAGATAGGAGTCTTTACAGTAGGAGTACCAATTCTTTTTTGTGCGGCACGTTTCTGTAAATGATTAGCCTTTTTAAGCTCGCTTAGTTTAGGCAGATTGTTCAACGAGAATTTAGCCGTTGGTTTCTGGTTCTCGGCAAACTGTCTTGAGGCAACGCTTGACTGTGCATAGACTGCTGTACACATGGCAGCCATAGCAAAAATGGAGTAAATTTTCTTCATAAAGATCATTTTAGTTGTGTGGTTATGTCGCAAAAGTATACAAAATGTTGATACCAACAAAATATTTATGACAAAATGTGGTATAAATAATCGGTTAATTATACGTTTTGTTGTTAATTGTGGCCGATAACAGGGGGTATACCTTAATATAATGCGAATTTTTATAACGAATCATTTGTTATTTACATGAATATTTATAACTTTGCAACCGGTAGCAAGTAATAAGTGATAAATTGTAACTAACCAATAACTAACAATATGAATATACTCTACAATTTAAGGCTAATGGCTGTTGGTGTCGTGGCTTTGTTTTTTGCCAGTACGGCATGTGCCGATAACGGAACAATAGTGTTCAGTGGCAGTAATGGTGTATCAGCTAATGCAACGTTTGGAACAGCAAAAAACGAACGCTATGATGTTGCAATGCACGTGGATGCAACTTCGCTTAAAGGTACAACCATACGTGCTATACGCTTGCACCTTGGCAATGTACCCAACATCGCAACCTTGAATGTATGGCTTTCGAAGACGCTAAATGCCGAGAAGAATGGTTCGCGCTCGGAGAATAAGCCAGATATTTTGCAAGTTGAGGCCACTCCTACTAAAGACGGCGAGGTGCGTGTAGAGCTTGAGACACCTTATACAATAGGCGAGGAGGGTGTATATGTTGGTTACTCAATGACCTTTTCTCAGCTTACAGATGCAGAGAAGTATCCCGTGGCTTACTTTAAGAATTCGGAAATAAGCAACTTCTACTTGCATACGAGCATGATATATACCAAGTGGAACGACATGTCAGTACGTGGTGGTGTGCCTATTGAGGTGGAACTTACGGGCGGTGTCGATGCCGACGCTATAGCTTTGCCTCTCGAAGATCGCCTTTATGGTCAGTTCGACAAGTCAACTCCAGTATCTGTTACGCTGCGCAACCTTGGTTACGAAGGCGTAAGCACAATAGGCTACACTTATACCGTAGGCGACCAGACTGGTAGTGCAACAGTAACACTGGACGAACCTTTGCCTGCTATCTATAATTATGAGCAGAATGTTACACTATCATTGCCGCCCACATCTGCTAAGGGCGACTATCCCGTAAGCCTTACTCTTACTACTATAAACGGTAAGCCAAATCCTTCGGCTACCTTGCTTAATAGTCAACTTACTTCGTACAAGCGTCTGCCAAAGCATCGCCCATTGTTTGAGGAGTATACCGGTACTTGGTGTCGCAATTGTCCGCGTGGCTTTGTGGGACTCGAAATAATGAACAAACTATATCCCGACGAGTTCATCGGTTTATCTTATCATAACAAGGACGCTATGGAGATAATGCAGCGTACCGACTTCCCAAGTGAGATATCAGGATTTCCTGATGGCTATTTCGATCGCATATACAAGACTGATGCCTATTTTGGTTTTGGCACCGAGAAGTTTGGACTCGACAAGGCTTGGCTTCGTGTTTGCGACGAACTTGCTCCTGCCGATATTGAGGCAAAGGCCAATCTGTCTGCCGATGCTTCTGAGGTAGAGGTCAATGGATATGCTTATTTCCCAACCGATGTAGATAATGCTTCGTATACAGTAGAGGTGGTTCTTACCGCCGACGACCTTTATGGTACAGGTGCTGCTTGGGACCAGAAGAACGATTATAACACCAATCGCCCGGAAGACTATCCAGAACCAGAGTTCGAACAATTCCTTAAAGGTTCGGGCACAGTAAGCGGCTTGCATTACAACGATGTTGTAGTGGCCACATCACTACGCAATGGAGGCGAGCCGGTATTGCCTTCTACACTTGTTGCCGATACCGAATATCCATTCTGCTATAAGTTCAAGATAGCCGATATAGTCAATACGTCAGGCGAGTCGCTTGTGCAGAACAAGGAGAAACTTAACGCCGTTGTGATGATCAAGAATGCTGAGGGCAAGGTGGAAAATGCTTTCAAGACAAAGGTAAGCACATCAACAGACACTGGCATATCATCTGCAACATCCGATAATGTCAATGGTGAAGCTGTTTATTATAGCGTGTCTGGCATTCGCCTTTCATTGCCATGTCGCGGCATAAACATTGTGCGTCTTGCCGATGGCTCTGTTAAGAAAATAATGCGCAAATAAAAATAATAACAAATAGATAAAGAATATGAACTTCAAACGTATTTTCCTCGGATTGTTTGCCGCTCTTTGCTTAGCCGAGAGTGCATCGGCAGCTCCGGCAGATCAACGTCCACGTAAAGTGCGCCAGGCAGACGGTACTTACATTACTGTTATTAAAAGAGGCGACGAGTTTGGACATGTAACCATGACAACTGATGGCTATCCACTCTTTTATAATGAGTCTACTGGCAACTACGAATATGCTAAGATGTCGTCGTCTACTCTTGAGTCGTCTGGCATTATTGCCGCAGATGCCGCAGACCGCAATGTAAAGGCTGTAGACTATCTTAAGAGTGTAAGTCCAAAGGCCATGCTTTCCAAACTTGAGGTTCAGCGTGCAGCCAGGGCAAGCGTCATGCGATATCGTCCGCGTCATATGTCGACTAAGCCAGGTGCAAAGCGTGGTATGCTTATCAACGACTATCCTTCTATAGGTTCGCCAAATGTGCTCATTATTCTTGTACAGTTCAGCGACATGACATTCGATTGTGAGGATGGCGATCCGTTGGGCTTCTATAAGAATATGTTCACACAGCCAGGTTTCAAGTACAAGAATGGTGCTAACGGCAGTGTGCTCGACTACTTTACCACCTCGTCAAATGGTTTGTTCAACCCTAAGTTTGATATTGTTGGCCCGGTAACTCTGCCAAAATCATATTCGTATTATGGTGCCAACTATAGTGGCAACGACCGTATGGACCGCCTTCAGGAATTTGTAAAAGGTGCTTGCGAGGCTGCATCCAAGGTGGTAGACTTCTCAAAATACGACAACAACGGCGATGGCTATGTAGATAATGTATATCTGTACTATGCCGGATTTGGCGAGGCCGACAGTGAGTACAAGGAGTCGATATGGCCACATGCCTACAACTACAACCAGTTTATGATGGGTTCGCTTAAGTTTAACGGTGTGTCTATTGGCAGCTATACATGTAGTCCGGAGCGTAGTGGTACCTATCCAGAATTGCCTACTGGTATTGGCACCTTCTGTCATGAGTTTAGTCATGTATTGGGATTGCCCGACCATTATACTACTGTATACAATGACGCCTTTACGCCAGGCGAGTTTGATGTTATGGACATGGGTACATACAACAACGAACAGAACACTCCGCCTACCCATAGTGCTTATGAACGTGCCGAACTTGGTTGGCTGGAATATCAGGAACTTACAACTGGAGCCGATACAATAAGTGTGCTTCCTGAACTGCAAGCCTCAAACAAGGCATATATAGTGCCGGTAGAAGGAACAAATGGAAGAGAGTTCTTTGTGCTTGAAAACCGCCAGAAAACAGGTTGGGACAAGTATCTCCCTGGTAATGGCATGTTGATGTGGCACATCGACCAGGACGCTAATGTATGGGCACAGAATACTGTAAACAACGATCCAAACCATCAGCGTGTGGACCTTATAGAGGCTGACGGCAAGTTGACAGCCTTTACACTTGCAGGCGATCCATTCCCTGGTACTGCCAATGTTAAGTCTTACACAATGACAGCATGGGACAATCGCGACATTTTACGTCTTGACAATATCGACGAGGTTAACGGTGAGATACAGTTGCTTGTAGCTAACACCAAGTTTGCAATCTCTGCTCCCGAACTGTCTTATAGCGAAGTTGCCGACAGCAGTTTTGTAGTGTCATGGAAGGCCACCGGCAAGGCTTCGCGTTATGTCCTTAATATATATAAGGTGGTGGGCAGCACACGCGAGGCTGTATCTAAGTATACCAATATTGAGTTTGCTGCTCCTGATACTTTTGTAGTAGAAGGTCTGGAGCCAGACACCCAGTATGATGTAGAGCTTACTGCTTGCATAGGCAGCTACACATCCGAGCCTGCCACTGCTACTATAAGCACATTGCCGTTGGCATTTGCCAAGCGTATGCCGGTGAATCTTGCTGCTAAGGAAATGGGTACCGACCACTTTACAGTGGCATGGGACGAGGTACCTACAGCCGATGATTATATTGTGGAACTTAACATGCAGAATTATAGCACCGAGAGTGTTGACCGTGGTTACGACTTTGCACAGCGTGGTGTAGGTATGCCAGCGTTATGGAAGTACAGTGGAGCATGGATGAATGTTAAGCAATATTGTGGTAAGGCTGCACCTGCTCTGCAGATGAGCAAGGCAGGCCACTTCCTTATGGTGGCTTATCCTGACGCTCAGATAGAGTCTTTGTCGTTCTTCCTTTCAGCTACAAAGGGAGCTTCGGGCAATGTAAGTGTAGAGCGTTACGAGGATGGCAAGTGGTTGCCAATAGAGACAGTAGCTGTAGGCGACGGCTTTACAGCTGATACACACAGTATGAAGTTTGCTGCTTCCGATTCGGTTCGCATAGTATTCAACCGTACACTTGGTTCGGTATTTGTGGATGATGTTGATGTTGTATGTCATGACATCGTGCGCACAGCCGTGCCTGGATATGAGTCGGTATCAACTGGTGGAGTAGCTGAGTGCAAGTTTGCTGGTTTGAATCCAGCCACAAGATATGGCATTGTTGTTACAGCCAAGAATGGTGAGGAGAAGTCAATACGTTCATCAGAGCTTATAGTAACCACTTCTGCTCTATCAGGCATTAAGGGTGTTTCGATGGACAACGGCTCGCAAACCACTGTTTACGACCTTAATGGTTGTCGTGTAAACAATGCAGACGCAGTTCACGGCGTATATATCGTGCGCAAGGGCGGCAAGGCATACAAGATTGTTAAGTAGGCAATACGCTCAATTCAATAAACTCCAGTAAGCATAGCTCTTCAAATATCGTCAGAGCTATATCATTTGCTGGCAATAAATAAAAAAATCAGATTGCAACAACCGTTATAGTGGTTGTTGCAATCTGATTTTGTGTTGTAAAGGTATGTGAAAAGGCATTCATAAAAAGTACAGATTATATTTTGCCGTTCGGATTATTCTCGCTAACTTAGCGTCATAAAATCCTAACATCCACACTTATGGCACTTAAGTTATATCCTATCGGTATGCAGACCTTCTCGGAAATTCGTGAGAAGGACATGTTGTATGTAGACAAGACAGAGTATGTGTACCGTATGTCGCACGGTAGCGGTAAGTTCTTTTTCCTGAGTCGTCCAAGACGATTCGGTAAGTCGTTGTTGGTATCAACTATGAAGAGCTATTTCGAGGGATGCAAGGAACTGTTTAAGGGTCTTGCCATAGAACGTCTCGAGACAGAATGGATTAAATATCCCGTGCTTCACTTCAGTATGGCTGGTGGTAAGCATATGGATAAGGAATCTTTAGAGGATTTTTTAGGCCACCGTCTTTTGGACGAAGAGTTACGGTTCGGTATTATAGAACATCCGGCGAATGCTAACGACCGATTGATAAATCTCATCAGGACTATCTATAACAAGACTGGCAAACCCGTTGTTGTGCTTATAGACGAGTATGACGCTCCGTTGCTTGATGTTGTGCATGAGGATGATCATCTGCCTGTACTTCGCAATGTGATGCGCAATTTCTTTAGTCCGCTTAAGGATTGCGACCAGTATCTACGATTTGTTTTTCTTACTGGTATTACAAAGTTTTCGCAGGTTAGCATATTTAGTGAGCTGAACAATATTATCAACATAAGTATGGACCCTCGTTATGATGGAATATGTGGTATTACCAAAGACGAGTTGATTACATATATGTCTGAGGATGTGGATAGTCTTGCCCAACGTCTTCAGTTCACCCACGAGCAAACTCTGCAACGTCTTACCCTACAATATGACGGCTACCACTTTACATGGCCGTCTGCCGATGTTTTTAATCCGTTCAGTTTGCTCAACTGTTTAGATAGTGGAAGGCTTGGGTCTTACTGGTTCGAGTCGGGCACTCCTACGTATCTTATAGAGATGATGCGCAAGTTTAATCTTAAGCCTTCAAATATTGGAGGTATGCGAGCCGACTCTGCCTCTTTTGATGCGCCAACAGAAAGAATGGCATCTATAGTGCCGTTGCTATATCAGAGTGGCTACCTTACAATAAAGGATTACGATGAGGACATAGACCTCTATACTCTTGATATTCCAAATAACGAGATTAGGGTAGGGCTTTACAGTAGTTTGTTGCCTAATTTCCTCGGTGAAGAAGTGGTGGAGGGACGTGTTGTTATAGCCAATATGTCGCGCTGTATAAATAATGGTGACATGGATGGCGCATTAGAGTTGCTTAGGACCTTCCTTGAGACGGTGCCTTATTGTGACAATACCGCATATGAGGGACATTATCAGCAGATGATGTATGTGGTATTTTCGCTTCTCACTCCATATCGTATAACTGTAGAGCAGCGCACGTCGCGTGGTCGTACCGATATGACATTAGAGACAGAACGTTATGTATATATTATGGAGCTGAAGTTCGGTAAGTCGACTGATGAGGCTCTTGCGCAGATTGAAGACCGAAAATATGCCAAGGCTTTTGCCTTAAGTGGAAAGGACGTGATAAAGGTTGGCATAAACTTCGATGTGGACAAGGAACATAATATTGTTGATTGGAAGGTCTTAGGTGCACAGACAAATAATTATAACAATGACTGATTTAGTACATTCTTTAGATACGGATATTCTTCCGCCCCGCCAATTTACTTACCCCTTTTGCTACGAACCGCATCCGCTATGTATTGCTGCCGCCAAGGAGGTGCAGCGATATATAGAGAAAAGTGGTGTGTGGGCAGAAGAGAAAGGGCCAGGAAAGATGTTCGGAGTGCTCTGTGTAAGAGTAAGTGAAAAGGGAAAAGAGAAAAGTGAAAACTATGAGGAAGGTGAAAAGGAGAAAATAGGTTTCCTTGCAGCCTACTCAGGGCTTCTTGCCGGACGTAATGACTGGGATTATTTTGTGCCTCCAGTGTTTGATGCACAGCAGCCGGATGGATACTTCAAGACAGAGGAGATGGCAATATCGGCCATTAACAAGGAGATAGAGGCAATTCTGAAATCGGATACATATATTACACAACGTTCGTTATACGAGAGCACTAAGCAGACTGTAGACCTTGCTTTGCAGCAGATGCGCTGTCGTGTAGCTGAGGCTAAACAGAAACGAGATACACGCAGACGTGAGGCTGAACATGATGGTAGGCCTTTGACTGTTGAAGAGCAGGCAGAGATGGTGCACGAGAGTCAGCACCTAAAGGCAGAACAACGCCGACTGAAACAACAATGCTCCACAATGCTTGAAGAGTTGCATCGCCCGGTGGTAGAGCATGAGGAACGTGTGGCAACCTTGCGTCGCCAACGTCGCGAGAAGAGCGATGCCTTGCAACAATGGTTATTCCGTCAATATCGTATGCTTAATGCCAATGGCGAGGAACGCGACCTAATCGACATATTTGGCGAAACTATTAATGCAATGCCACCGGCTGGATCGGGCGATTGTTGTGCACCAAAACTGTTGCAGTATGCCTATGCCAATGGCTTGGAACCAGTATGTATGGCTGAATTTTGGTGGGGCGATTCGCCAAAGCAAGAGATACGCCACCATCTTCATTATTATCCGGCATGCCGCTCCAAGTGTTTGCCTATACTTACACATATGCTTTGCGGACTGGATGTGGAGCCTAATCCATTGGCAAAACCCAAGACAAAGAATGTGCCAAGCATAGTGTACGAGGATGATACTATAATAGTGGTAGACAAGCCTGCAGGCATGTTGTCGGTTCCTGGCAAAGCTGTTGCCACCGATGATGCTGCATCGTGTGAGTTAGATGATGCAACGCACGATGGGGACAACATGCCTATATATAATAATGTAGAGGAATATGTACGTCATTATCTCGCTAAAAACTCCCAACTCCCCAAAGCTGTCCACCGTCTTGATATGGACACAAGCGGACTACTTGTGCTTGCCCTTAACGATGAGGCTTACGTAGAGTTGCAACGACAGTTTGCCTCGCGTGAGGTTAGCAAGCGTTACGAGGCTGTGCTTGATGGCAAACCGTCGGTGTTATGTGGCGCTCCCGGCTCTAAGTGGCTCACTATATCGGCTAATGGCAGAGAAGGCAGAATATCGTTGCCCATAATAGCCGACATAATGGACCGTCCACGTCAGCGGGTAGACTTTGACAATGGCAAGACAGCCGTTACCGATTATCGCATAGAACGTGTGTTGCCTAACGGACACACACTTGTGTCGCTGTATCCGCTTACTGGCAGAACGCATCAGTTGCGTGTGCATTGTGCCCATAACTATGGATTGGGATGCCCAATTCTTGGCGATCCTATATATGGTCATGGCTGTCATACGTCGCGAATGTACCTGCATGCGGCAATGGTGGAGCTACGACATCCGGTGACGGGAGAAAAGATGAGGTTTCAGACGGAGAGCGGATTCTAACATGCTTCTGTCTTTATGTATCGTTAAAGAATTCTATTCTTTTTGCCATGTTGCTAATTTTCAGTAACTTTGCAAATTAAAATTGTATATACAAAAGAAACAGATGAAAGATATTTGCTGCATAGGCCACATTACTAAAGACAAGATTATAACGCCGCGCCAAACCGTTTATATGGCTGGCGGTACATCGTTCTATTTCTCTTATGCGTTCAGTCATCTGCCTCAGAATGTCTCATTCCAGCTTGTGACAAAGTTGGGTGAGGGCGAGATGAAGTCGGTTGAAGACATGCGTCAGGCAGGCATCGATGTACAGGTATATCCAAGTAGTCATACTGTATATTTTGAGAACAAGTATGGTGATAACCAGAACGACCGCACACAGCGCGTATTAGAGCGTGCCGATCCTTTCACCGTTGACGAAATGCGTGAAGTTAATGCCGGTGTTTATCACCTTGGATCGCTTCTTAGCGACGACTTCTCTACAGAGGTAGTGAAGTATCTGTCAACAAAAGGTAGAATTTCTATCGACGCCCAAGGCTATCTGCGCGAGGTGCGTGGCGAGAAGGTTTATCCAATCGACTGGGCTGAGAAGCTCGAGATACTTGCACATACCGACATAATTAAGGTAAACGAACACGAGATGGAGGTAATAACTGGACTTACTGACCCGCGTGCTGCGGCCAAGTGTCTGGCAGAATGGGGCGTAAAGGAAGTTTGTGTTACGCTTGGAAGCGAGGGTAGCATAATACTTGCCGAAGGTAAATTCTATGACATTCCGGCTTATGAGCCTAAGGAGATAGTAGATGCCACGGGATGTGGCGATACTTACTCGGCTGGCTATCTATGGTGCCGTGCCCAGGGTATGGGTTTTGAGGAATCGGGCAAGTTTGCAGCGGCTATGTGTACGCTTAAGCTTGAACACAGCGGACCGTTTGATGGCAGCATCGATGATGTTAGACGCGTGATGGCAGAATAAAACATGTTGATACTGGCGAAGGTATCCCCGTGGGACAGGCTAAGGAGATATTCCAGCGCTACAAGAAGGCAAACAATCTTGTACAAGGCTCGGGACTCGGATTGCATATCTGTTGCACCATTGCTAAAAAGCTTGGAGCAGAGATAAAACTCGATGAGAATTATAAGGAAGGCGCACGCTTCCTTATGATATTATAGATGGACTCAATAATTAATATATATTACTTTGCCATTTAATATAATTTACTTTGCCATTTAAATTATATTACTTTGCCATTTAAATATAATTTACTTTGCCATTTAATATATATTGCTTGTCCATCTCAGATTATACCCCTTTAGAAAGCATAATACAATACCTTATGGATAGCATAAGATAAGCCTATAACAAAACAACGGGACCTCCGCCTCAATCGGCGTTGGTCCCGTCCACGTATGGCTGCCATTGCCTTTCGTGATAGAAAGGAAAGGCAAATGAAAAGAAAATTACTTCGATAGGAACTTGTCTACTTCGGCAGCCGTCTTCTTGCCGCTTGCCATTGCACGTACAACCAACGAAGCACCACTTGCGGCATCGCCAGCTACGAACACATTAGAGGCAAACTTAGGTTGCTCGGGCTTTAGGAAGCCCATTGCGAGCAAAACCATCTCACACTTTATTATCTCTGGCTTGCCTACCGGCTCCATAAGCGGACGACCGCCTTCGGGGTTGGGCTTCCATGTTATTTCTTGAACGCGCACACCGGTAAGCTTGCCGTTCTTGTCGCCAATGAACTCAAGCGAGTTGATATTCCATCGACGTGTGCATCCTTCTTCGTGCGACGAAGTGGTTTTAAGGGTGCGTGGCCAATTAGGCCATGGATTCTTGGGGTCGTCGGGTCCGTCGACTGGGCGTGGCATAATTTCAATCTGTGTAACCGACTTGCAACCCTGACGATGGGCTGTACCTATACAGTCGCTACCGGTATCGCCACCACCGATAACAAGTACATCCTTGCCCTTGGCGTTTACAAGCTCGTCCTTCTTGAACTCCATGCCAGCAAGCACTCTATTCTGTTGTGAGAGCATTTCAAGGGCAAAGTATACACCCTTAAGCTCGCGTCCAGGTATAGGCAGGTCGCGTGCGGTAGGTGTACCAGTAGATACTACGTATGCGTCGAAGCCGTCAGGCAGATGCTCTACATCTACAGGAGAGTTGTACTTAAACACTATGCCTTCCTCTTCGAGCAAAGCAATACGGCGGTCGATGACAGCCTTGTTGAGCTTGAAGTTAGGAATGCCGAAACGCAGCAGTCCGCCTGCGCTCTCGTTTTTCTCCATCACCGTGACAGAGTAGCCCATATGGTTGAGTCGGTTGGCCGCAACAAGTCCGGCAGGTCCAGCGCCGATAACGCATACTTTCTTACCGTTGCGTTCGGGCTGTTCTACACGTACATAATCCTCTTGAAATGCATGTTCGGTAATGGCGCATTCATCTTCGCGGTTGGTTGTAGGTTCGTGCTCAACAAGGTTTAATACGCAAGCCTTCTCGCAGAGAGCAGGGCAAATACGTCCGGTGAATTCGGGAAAGTCGTTGGTAGAGTTAAGTAATCTGTATGCCAGTTCCCAATCTCCTTTATATAGAGCGTCGTTCCATTCGGGAGCCTTATTGCCAAGAGGGCAAGCCCAATGGCAGAAAGGAACTCCACAATCCATACAACGTGATGCCTGCAGACGGCGGTCGTTGCTGTTAAGTGTTTGTTCTACTTCGCCAAAATCGTGAATACGGTCGTGTATCGGGCGATAGCCCGCTTCCTTGCGATGTATAGTGAGGAATGCTTTTGGATTTCCCATAATTTAAGTGAAAAGTGAAGAGGGAAGAGTGAAGAATCCAATACTATTGTAAATATAGTAGGATTGCAATGACATCATTCTTTCCCTTGGTTGTTGTTATGTTTAATTTTATAGTTTGAAGAAGAGGCAAGACAGAAGAATCGTTGTTGTCGATTCAGACGAATCATTGTTTACTATATGATTCTTCACTCTTCCCTCTTCGTTCTTCACTTTAATAATCGCGTTGCATGTCCGCAATTTTCTGTTGCAGCTTGCGTACCTGCTCTTCCTGTAGTACTCGCTTATATTCAATCGGGACAATCTGTATGAAGTCCTCGACATAGCGGTTCCAGTCGTCGAGCATTGTGCGTGCAAGCTTAGATCCAGTGTATAGATAGTGCTGGCGTATCAACTCGTGCAGCTCCTTGCGGTAGTTGCTGTCCTCAACGAGATTAATCTCCACCATATCCATATTACAGAAGTAATCGAAGTTGTGGTTTTTATCCCATACGTATGCAACGCCACCCGACATACCAGCAGCAAAGTTGCGGCCAGTCTCGCCAAGCACAACAACACGTCCGCCAGTCATATACTCGCAGCAATGATCGCCTGCGCCCTCGATTACAGCTGTGGCTCCAGAGTTGCGCACACCAAAACGTTCGCCAACCTTACCATTGATATACAGCTCGCCACTTGTGGCTCCATAGAGTCCGGTATTGCCTGCAATGATATTGTCTTCGGCAGAGAAGTTGCTTCGGATAGGAGGTAGTATGGATATGCGACCACCTGAGAGGCCCTTGGCAAAGTAGTCGTTTGCCTCGCCCTCAAGCTTGAAGTCGACACCCTTTACAAGGAAAGCGCCAAAGCTTTGTCCGGCTGAGCCTTTAAACTTAACGTTGATAGTTTTGTCGGGCAAACCTGCCTCGCCATATTTTAGGGCAATCATACCGCTGAGCATAGCGCCAACGGCACGGTCGGTATTCTTTATAGCAAAGTCGAGCGACACTTCATCCTGGCGTTCAATTGAATTTTGCGCGCCACGTATTATATGCTGGTCGAGCACGTCGCCAAGCTCATGGCGTTGCTGTGCTGTATGATACAATGAGCAACCATTAGGCTCCTTGAACAGAAGACGACGGAAGTCGAGCAAGGCCGACTTAGGATTCTTCTCGTCCTGCTTAGTGATTATAAGCTCGGTATGGCCCACTATGTCGTTAAGACTGCGGTATCCCATCTGTGCCAAATACTCGCGCACCTCTTGGGCAACAAATGTGAAGTAGTTGACCAAATATTCTGCCTTGCCGCGGAACAGTTTGCGAAGCTCAGGATTCTGTGTGGCTACACCCATAGGACATGTGTTTAGATTGCATTTGCGCATCATAACACAGCCAAGAACAATAAGTGCTGCTGTACCAAAACCAAACTCCTCGGCGCCAAGCAAAGCCATGAGCACTACGTCGCGACCAGTCTTAAGCTGACCGTCAACCTGCAGACGCACCTGACCACGTAATCCGTTCTTAACAAGAGTCTGCTGTGTCTCCGAGAGTCCAATCTCAGGAGAAATGCCCGCAAAGCGCATACTTGATGCAGGTGATGCACCAGTACCACCCTCGGCACCAGATATTACAATAAGGTCGGCCTTAGCCTTGGCAACACCTGCAGCAATGGTACCAACACCACTTTCGGCAACCAACTTAACGCTGATGGCAGCCTTAGGATTGACGTTCTTAAGGTCGAAGATGAGCTGAGCCAAATCCTCGATAGAGTAGATATCGTGATGAGGAGGAGGCGAGATAAGCGAGATGCCAGGTATAGAGTGACGAGTCTTGGCAATCACTTCATTAACCTTGAATCCAGGAAGCTGTCCGCCCTCACCTGGTTTTGCACCCTGGGCTACCTTAATTTGAATTTCCTCGGCATTGACAAGGTATTCTGTTGTAACACCAAAGCGGCCTGAAGCTACCTGTTTTGTTTTGCTCGAAAGCGATACGCCATCCACAGTCTCATGGAAGCGTTCGCTTAGTTCGCCACCCTCACCAGTATTAGAGCGTGCGCCGAGCTTGTTCATGGCAAGAGCCATCGCCTCGTGAGCCTCCTTAGACAAGGCTCCGAACGACATGGCACCCGTCACGAAGTGTTTTACAATGTTTTCGACGGGCTCTACCTCGTCGACTGGTATCGGATTATGTTTGAAGTCGAAGAAGTCGCGAATGAAGATAGGATCTTCCTTTTCATCGACAAACTTCGTGAATTCCTTATATTTAGCATAGTTGCCAGTGCGTGTGGCAAGCTGCAATGTTGCGATAGTCTCTGGGTTCCATGCGTGGCGTATACCATCTTTGCGCCAATGGAACTGTCCGAGGTTAGGCAAGAAATCGAGCTTCTTCTTGTTGTTGAATGCCTTGTCGTGCATGGCTATGGCATCGCGAGCAATCGTTTCCAAACCTACACCGCCAATGGTACTTACCTCTGTTCCGAAATATGCTTTCAAAAGAGCTTCGGACAGACCAATGCTCTCGAATATCTTGGCACCGCGGTATGAGCGAATGGTAGATATACCCATCTTAGCCATAATCTTAAGCAAACCTTTCTTTACGGCCTTGATATAATTGGCCTCGGCTGTGGTATAGTTTTCCTGAATCTTTCCACGCTTAACAAGGTCGTCGAGTATGGCGTATGTCATATATGGACAAAGGGCAGATGCACCGTAGCCAAGAAGCAATGCGGCGTGCATAACCTCACGAATCTCGCCACTCTCAACAATAAGGGCTGTCTGTACACGCTTGCCTACAGATATAAGATAATGGTGTACGGCGCTGACGGCGAGCAATGAAGGAATGGCTGCATGTTCCTTGTCAACATCGCGGTCGCTGAGTATAATGTAATTGTAGCCTTCGTCTACGCTGCGCTCGGCTTCTTTGCAGAGCGCTTCAAGCGATTCGCGCAGTCCTTCTTCACCTTTGCTGCACTCGAAGAGCATAGGAAGCTTGACGGTGTTGAATCCCTTATAACGAATGTTGCAGAGAATATCAAGCTGCGTATTTGTAAGGATAGGGTGGGGCAGACGCACCATCTTGCAGTTAGATTCGTCGGGCGAAAGGATTCCAGAACCAACACGACCGATATATTCGGACAAAGACATTACCAACGATTCGCGGATAGAGTCGATGGCAGGGTTTGTTACTTGGGCAAACTGCTGGCGGAAATAGTTGAAGAATACCTGAGCATGGCCAGAGAGTACAGCCAATGGAGTGTCGTTACCCATTGATGCTGTAGGTTCTTGACCATTTGTAGCCATTGGTACTATTGTGCCGTCGACATCCTCCTCGCCAAAGCCAAACATAAGTTCCTTGCGAGTAAGGTCGTCAACAGAGTTGTCCACTTTACGACCCGAGTGTAATTTCTCGAGCTGTATACGGTTTGTAGATAGCCACTGACGGTAAGGATGCGCATTGGCAAGGCGCTCCTTGATTTCTCCGTCGTAGTAGATTTTACCCTCCTGAGTGTCGATAAGGAGAATCTTGCCTGGCTGCAGGCGTCCCTTTTCGGCAATCTCAGTTGGGTCAAAGTCCATGACACCCACCTCGGATGCCACGACCATGGTGTCGTTCTTGGTAATAGTATATCGTGCAGGGCGCAGACCGTTGCGGTCGAGCATACCTCCAGCGTAACGTCCATCGCTGAAGAGAAGAGCTGCAGGTCCGTCCCATGGTTCCATAAGGATAGAATGATACTCGTAGAAAGCCTTGAGGTCTTCGGGTATAGGGTTCTTGTCGTTGAAGCTCTCTGGCACCATAACGGCCATGGCATGTGGCAATGAAAGCCCACTCATTACGAAGAACTCGAATACATTGTCAAGACTTGCCGAGTCGGACATATTGGGCTGAATGATAGGAGATATATTTCGAATGTCACCCAATGCGTCGCTTGAGAGCACCGATTCGCGAGCTTTGAACCACGAACGGTTGCCACGAATAGTGTTTATCTCGCCGTTGTGGGCAAGAAGACGGAACGGCTGAGCAAGACTCCATGTAGGGAATGTGTTGGTAGAGAAACGAGAATGGACGAGAGCCAAACCCGATGTGAAATAGTTGTTTGTAAGGTCAGGATAATACTGACGTACCTGCATAGACGAGAGCATACCCTTATATACAATGTTGCGGCTCGAAAGTGAACAGATATAGAAATCCTTATCATTGACGCGGTTCTCTATCTTCTTGCGTATTGTATATAAGGTACGTTCGAAGGTTGATACTTTGTCATCGGTAACGCCAGTGATAAACACCTGCTTAATAGTAGGCTCTGTCTCTAATGCCGACTCGCCAAGGCAGTCGGGATTAGTTGGCACGGCACGAAGGTGCATAAGAGATAAACCCTCGCGCTCTATCTCTTCAATCATAATAGATAGAATGGCCTGCTGTTTTTTCTCGTCTTTTGGAAGAAAAACGAGACCGGTGCCGTATTTGCCTTTTTCCGGTACAGGTATGCCTTGCAACAATATGAACTCGTGAGGTATCTGAAGCATGATACCTGCACCATCGCCTGTCTTGTTGTCGGCACCTTCGGCTCCGCGGTGACGCATGTTCTCAAGTACGCGCAGGGCATTGTCTACTAATTCGTGGCTCTTATTACCATGAATATTCACTACCATACCTACACCGCACGCATCGTGCTCATAGGCGGCATTGTAAAGTCCTGAAAATCTCTTGCCTGCCAACGCATGGCTGGCTTGATGGTCTTGTGTTTTTCCCATCTTGCATTACGTTTAATTAGTAAACTATTAAAATTCCTATCAAAGTGCTTGCAAATATACTAATTATGTTTCAAAAAGTAACATGTTATATAGCTTAAATTGATTATTTTTTGATGTAGGACAAGTATTTGATTACAATATAGCACAATAATATCCAATATCGTGTTATATTGTAATCAAATATTGATATATTGCTTTTGAATCGTAAATTATTGAATGTACAAAATAAAAAATATTCAATTATCCACTATAAATGCTTTCTGGTTTCAATCTATTTGCCTAATTTAACTGTTTTCTGTGCTTCCCATATCTCCCAGCTGTTTATGATATTCTGCCATAGAATGTAGCAACCGGGACCAACAGACGATAATGGAGATAGGTAGGTAGAGGCAATCCATATTGCAAAGGCTGTGTTCTTTTGGCCTAATGCCTGCCCGGCGTTGACTGTTTGGTTGAATTGTGAGCCTATGGCTCGTCCGCATCCAAATTGGAACAGACACAGTGCCCATGAACTTACGGCTATAATGAGGAGGAATGTAATGCTTGTATCGGCATGCAATATGTTCTTCATTGTAGTGCCCGATACAATCAGTAGTGAGCATCCCCAGAGATAATAAGATAGATCTTTAATGGAAATAATACGTTGGCATATGTTCTTGGCGTAATGTTTGACAATGTAGGCAAGAATCATCGGCACAACAAGCACGGTGAATACCTTATATAATATAAGGGCAAAGGCTTCAAAGAAATGAATGTCTGCTGCCTTGTCTATCATAGGAAAGCAGATAGGGATGAGTAGGGCGGTGATGAAGTTGGAGATAAATGTGTATGTGGTCATCTCCTCAAGATTGCCTCCAAGCTTCTGTGTTACAACAGCGGCTGCCGAGGCACATGGGCAGATAATGCAGGTGAGCACGGCTTCGGCAAGTATAAGGTTTTCGCCAGTAAGGTTAAAGCAAATTATAAGAGCCATTATTGCTCCAACGGTAAGAACTTGGAAAAGGCCTATCCACCAATGCCATGCTACAGGGTGTAACTTATGAAAGTCTACCTTGCAGAAGGTGACAAATAGCACCAAAAACATAAATACCGGTAGCAATTGCTGAAATACAGGGTTGACAGCAGTTGCAAATCCGTCAAGCACAGGGATGAGGGCAAATACCAGATAAATTATTATGCCCGTGGCTATAGCAACGGGTAGAGTCCAATCTTTTATGAAGCGTAATATCTGCATAACATAATCTTTTGAAACATTACGAAGACAAAATTACAAATTTTTGTTTGTATAATTTGCAGATTTCCATATAATATGTTATCTTTGTAACACAATTAAGAGGCATTAACGGCGGAAAGGCAATCTAAATCATTGTCTACCAATGTATGCCAACCTTTTTTAATATAAACCTAAACATTAAATAAAAATGGCAGAAAACAACAACCAACAGCCCCAAGGACTTCAGATTGAACTGAAGCCGGAAATCGGAGTAGGCGTTTACGCTAACCTCGCACTTATTACTCACTCTTCGAGCGACTTTATCCTCGACTTTACATGTATGCTTCCTGGCATGCAGCAACCTCAGGTTCGTAGTCGCGTAGTTATGGCTCCTGAGCACGCTAAGCGTCTTCTTATGGCTTTGAACGACAATATTCAAAAGTATGAGCAGCAGTTTGGTAAGATTAATCTTCCTGAACAGCAGCAGCCACGTACTGCAACTCCGTTTGATCATCCGGCAGAGGCTTAATATAGAATTTCAAATACATAATTATAAGGCAGGCAGATCGCATAGATTTGTCTGCCTTTTGTTTGTTGTGGGTTAACTGTATTACAGCTAAGTTCTGGACTTTAGGTGTTGTATTTATAGTGAACAAGTGTTAAAACTTCCTGTTTTTTAATAAATTGGGCTTCTTGGGAAAATAATAGTTTTTATATGTTAGGTAGTTTCAAGAAAAGTTTGTACCTTTGCACCCCGAAAACGGCTTGTAATTAAGCTGTTTTGTTGGATACGACAATTAAAAAATAAAATATATAAATTAAAAAGTAAAATTATGCCTACAATTTCTCAATTGGTAAGAAAAGGCAGAAAGGTGCTCGTAGACAAGAGCAAGTCACCGGCTTTGGATTCATGTCCTCAGCGTCGTGGTGTTTGTGTTCGTGTTTACACAACTACACCTAAGAAGCCTAACTCGGCAATGCGTAAGGTTGCCCGTGTACGTTTGACAAACTCTAAGGAGGTTAACTCCTACATCCCGGGAGAAGGTCATAACCTTCAGGAGCACTCAATCGTGCTTGTTCGCGGTGGTCGTGTAAAGGACCTTCCAGGTGTTCGTTATCACATCGTTCGCGGAACACTCGATACAGCAGGTGTTGCCAACCGTACACAGCGTCGTTCTAAGTATGGTGCTAAGCGTCCTAAGGCAAAGAAGTAATCAATATTAAAATTTGATTGTCGGACGAAAATTTTTTAAACGTTTTGCTGGAGAATTGTTAATAGACAGGTTGAGTAAATGCCCAAGAGAGGGCGTTGAAGAACAGTAAGAGACAACCCCACGCAGACACTTTTTTTCAAAAAACAACATGAGAAAAGCAAAACCAAAGAAGCGCGTGATCCTTCCGGATCCGAAATTCAACGACCAGAAGGTCTCTAAGTTTGTAAACCACTTGATGTATGATGGTAAGAAGAATACCTCATACGAAATCTTCTACAAAGCACTTGATACTGTTCAGGAGAAGATGTCTAAGGAAGAGAAGACTGCTCTTGAGATTTGGAAGCAGGCTCTCGATAACATCACTCCTCAGGTTGAGGTAAAGAGCCGCCGTATCGGTGGTGCTACTTTCCAGGTTCCTACAGAGATTCGTGCAGAGCGTAAGGAGAGTATCTCAATGAAGAACCTTATTGCTTTCGCTCGCAAGCGTGGCGGTAAGACAATGGCTGATAAGCTCGCTGCTGAGATTATGGATGCCTACAACAATCAGGGTGGTGCTTTCAAGCGTAAGGAAGATATGCACCGTATGGCCGAGGCTAACCGCGCATTCGCTCACTTCAGATTCTAATATAATAATAAGGTAAAAGGAAAAATGGCAAATCGCGATTTACATTTGACTCGTAACATCGGCATTATGGCTCACATCGATGCCGGTAAGACCACTACTTCTGAGCGTATTCTGTTCTATACAGGTAAGACTCATAAGATTGGTGAGGTTCACGACGGCGCTGCCACAATGGACTGGATGGCTCAGGAGCAGGAGCGTGGTATCACTATCACATCTGCTGCTACTACTTGTAATTGGAACTATCTTGGCAAGTCGTACAAGATTAACTTGATCGACACTCCGGGACACGTTGACTTTACTGCTGAGGTAGAGCGTTCATTGCGCGTTCTCGACGGAGCTGTTGCTACATACTCTGCTGCTGACGGTGTTCAGCCACAGTCTGAAACTGTATGGCGTCAGGCTGATAAGTACAACGTACCTCGTATCGGTTACGTAAACAAGATGGACCGCTCAGGTGCTGACTTCTTTGAGACAGTACAACAGATGAAGGACATTCTTGGTGCTAATCCTTGTCCAATTCAGATTCCTATCGGAGCTGAGGAGAACTTTAAGGGTGTTGTAGACCTTCTCAAGATGAAGGCTATCCTTTGGCACGACGAGACAATGGGTGCAGAGTACGACGTTGAGGATATTCCCGCCGACCTCGTTGACGAGGCTAATGAGTGGCGCGAGAAGATGGTTGAGTCTGCAGCCAACTACGATGACGCTCTTATGGAGAAGTATCTTGAAGGTCAAGAAATCTCAGAGGAGGAACTTATCGCTGCTATCCGCAAGGGTACAATCGCAATGGAGCTCACTCCTATGCTCCTTGGTTCTTCATACAAGAACAAGGGTGTACAACCGCTTCTTGACTACGTTTGCGCATTCCTTCCTTCACCACTCGATACAGCTGCTATCGTTGGTACCAACCCTGAGACAGAGGAAGAGGAGGATCGCAAGCCTTCTGAGGACGAGCCTACTTCAGCTCTCGCATTTAAGATTGCTACCGACCCATTCATGGGCCGCTTGGTATTCTTCCGCGTTTACTCAGGTAAGGTTGTTGCCGGTTCTTACGTTTACAACCCACGTTCACGCAAGAAGGAGCGCATCTCTCGTCTGTTCCAGATGAACTCAAATAAGGAAATTCCTATGGAGTCGATCGACGCTGGTGATATCGGCGCTGGTGTAGGTTTCAAGGATATCCGCACAGGTGATACTCTTTGCGACGAGGCACACCCAATCGTGCTCGAGTCAATGACATTCCCTGATACTGTAATCTCTATCGCTGTTGAGCCAAAGAGCCAGGCTGATATCGCCAAGCTCGATAATGGTCTCGCTAAGCTTGCTGAAGAGGACCCAACATTCACAGTTCGTACGGACGAGCAGAGTGGTCAGACCATTATCTCTGGTATGGGTGAGCTTCACCTCGATATTATTATCGATCGTCTGAAGCGTGAGTTCAAGGTTGAATGTAACCAGGGTAAGCCACAGGTTAACTATAAGGAGGCAATCACTAAGCCAGTTCAGCTCCGTGAGGTTTACAAGAAGCAGTCTGGTGGTCGTGGTAAGTTCGCTGACATCATTGTTACAATTGGTCCTAAGGACGAGGATTACAAGGAAGGCGACTTGCAGTTTGTTAACGAGGTTAAGGGTGGTAACATTCCTAAGGAGTTCATTCCTTCGGTACAGAAGGGCTTCGAGAACGCTATGAAGAATGGTATTCTCGGTGGCTACCCAATGACTGGCTTGAAGGTTGTCCTTACTGACGGTTCTTTCCACCCAGTTGACTCTGACCAGTTGTCATTCGAGCTTGCTGCCCTCAACGCTTATAAGAATGGTTGCCCGAAGGCAGGTCCAGTTCTTATGGAGCCTATCATGAAGGTAGAGGTTGTTACTCCTGAGGAGAACATGGGTGACGTTATCGGCGACTTGAACAAGCGTCGTGGTCAGGTAGAAGGTATGGAAGAGGCTCGCTCAGGTGCCCGTATCGTTAAGGCACAGGTTCCTCTGTCAGAGATGTTCGGTTATGTAACCGCTCTCCGTACTATCACTTCTGGTCGTGCTACAAGCTCTATGGAGTACGATCATCACGCTCCTCTGTCAAGTGCTATCGCTAAGGCAGTGCTCGAGGAGGTTAAGGGTCGCGCAGACCTCGTGTAATCAGCACGTTAAACGAGAAGATTCCAGAATTGTAGAATATAGAAGTTAAGCCAAATGTTTGGCAAACCAAGCAAATGGCTTAACTCTTGACACCACTCTCCTGGTTTATCTCACAAGATAAAAAAATTAAAGGGACATGGGGCGTCGCTTAGCGAATGACTCTTAAGTGACGTACCCCACCTCCTTTTTTCGGCTGTTCAGCACTCCAAGTTGAGACCATAATCACGCTGAATGTGCCATCTAAGAATTGCATTATAAACTTTAAATACAATTATGAGTCAGAAAATTCGTATCAAGCTGAAGAGCTACGACCACAAGCTCGTAGACAAGTCGGCTGAAAAGATCGTGAAGGCTGTAAAGGCTACAGGTGCTATCGTTAGCGGTCCTATTCCATTGCCTACACACAAGCGTATCTACACTGTAAACCGCAGTACTTTCGTTAACAAGAAATCTCGTGAGCAGTTCCAGCTCTCAGACTTCAAGCGTCTTATCGACATCTATAGCTCAACAGCTAAGACAGTTGACGCTCTTATGAAGCTCGAACTCCCAAGCGGTGTAGAAGTAGAAATCAAAGTATAGTAATTTTCATTTTTAATATTCATTGAAATGCCAGGATTAATTGGAAAAAAAATCGGAATGACATCCGTTTTCAGTGCCGACGGTAAGAATGTTCCGTGCACTGTTATCGAAGCTGGTCCATGTGTTGTAACACAGGTCAAGACCGTTGAAACAGACGGTTATAAGGCAGTTCAGCTGGGTTATGGTGAGGCTAAGGAAAAGAATACCACCAAGCCTATGATGGGCACCTTCAAGAAGGCAGGTACAACACCTAAGAAGCACTTGGCCGAGTTCAAGTTTGACGAGGAGTACAATCTCGGTGACGTTATCACCGTAGATCTCTTTGCCAATACAGAATACGTTGACATTGTAGGCACATCTAAGGGAAAAGGTTTCCAGGGTGTTGTTAAGCGTCATGGATTCGGTGGTGTAGGTCAGAGCACACACGGTCAGGACGACCGCGCTCGCAAGCCGGGTTCTATCGGTGCTTGTTCTTACCCAGCAAAGGTATTCAAGGGCATGCGCATGGGCGGCCAGATGGGCGGCGACCGCGTAACAACCCAGAATCTCAAAGTGTTAAAGGTAATCTCGGACAAGAACCTTATTATCGTTAAGGGTTCTGTAGCCGGATGCAATGGTTCAACCGTATTAATCAAGAAATAATGGAAGTTAGCGTATTAAATATCAACGGTCAGGAGACCGGAAGAAAGGTTCAGTTGAACGACGCAATCTTCGGAATTGAGCCTAACGATCACGTTCTTTATCTCGACGTTAAGCAGTATCTCGCTAACCAGCGTCAGGGTACAGCAAAGTCAAAGGAACGCAGCGAGGTTAGCGGTTCTACCCGTAAGCTTGGTCGCCAGAAGGGCGGCGGCGGTGCTCGCCGTGGTGATATCAACTCACCAGTGCTCGTAGGTGGTGGTCGCGTATTCGGTCCGAAGCCACGCAACTATAGCTTCAAGCTCAACAAGAAGGTTAAGTCTCTCGCCCGTAAGTCTGCTCTGTCTTATAAGGCTCAGGAGGCTGCTATCGTCGTAGTAGAAGACTTCAACATGGAGACTCCAAAGACTAAAGATTTTGTAAATATTACTAAAAATCTTAAAGTTGAGGGCAAAAAGCTTTTGCTTCTTTTGCCAGAAGTAAATAAAAATGTATTTTTGTCGACCCGTAACTTGCAGCGCGCTGAGGTTATGACAGCATCAGCTCTCAATGCCTACAAGGTTTTGAACTCTGATGTGCTCGTAATCACTGAGAACTCGCTCAAGGCTATCGACTCAATCTTAACAAAATAATAGGAGGCAACAGACATGACATTCATCGTAAAACCATTGGTTACCGAGAAGATGACCAAGCTCACAGACAAGTCTTCTGTAGCCAAAACATATAAAGTTAAGGGTCAGGAGCGCACAAAGAAGGCCGAGACAAAGTATGGCTTCATCGTGCTTCCTGAGGCAAACAAGCTTGAGATAAAGAAAGAGATCGAGGCACGCTACAACGTTACCGTTCTTGATGTGAACACAATGGTTTATGCTGGCAAGCGCCAGAGCCGTTACACACGCAAGGGTCTCGTTCGCGGACAGAAGAACTCGTTCAAGAAAGCTATCGTTACTCTTAAGGAGGGCGATGTAATTGATTTTTACAGCAATATCTAAAATAAAAAATGGCAGTACGTAAATTTAAACCGGTTACTCCGGGACAAAGACACAAGGTTATTGGCACGTTCGAGGAGATTACTGCATCCGTGCCAGAGAAGTCTCTCGTTTTCGGTAAGCGCTCTACTGGTGGCCGTAACAACACTGGTAAGATGACAGTTCGCTACATGGGCGGTGGTCACAAGCGTAAGTATCGTCTCATCGACTTCAAGCGAGAGAAAGATGGTGTTCCAGCTGTAGTAAAGACAATCGAGTATGATCCGAACCGTTCGGCTCGCATCGCTCTGTTGTTCTATGCAGATGGTGAAAAACGTTACATTATTGCTCCTAACGGACTGGAAGTTGGCGCAACTTTGATGTCAGGTGCAGATGCTGCTCCTGAGATTGGCAACGCTCTTCCACTCGCAAACATTCCCGTTGGTACTGTGATCCACAACATTGAGTTGCGTCCAGGCCAGGGTGCTCTGCTCGTTCGTTCGGCTGGTAATTTCGCTCAGTTGACTTCTCGTGAAGGCAGTTACTGTGTTATTAAGCTCCCTTCTGGCGAGACTCGCCAGGTGTTGAGTGCTTGTAAGGCAACCGTAGGTAGTGTTGGCAACTCTGACCACGCTCTTGAGCAGTCTGGTAAGGCTGGTCGTTCACGCTGGTTGGGACGTCGTCCTCACAACCGTGGTGTAGTTATGAACCCTGTCGATCACCCAATGGGTGGTGGCGAAGGCCGTCAGTCTGGTGGACACCCACGTTCACGCAAGGGCTTGTATGCTAAGGGTCTCAAGACACGTGCACCTAAGAAGCAGTCTAACAAGTATATCATCGAAAGAGCTAACAAATAATCAAACAAGAGTAAATTATGAGTCGTTCATTAAAAAAAGGTCCATATATCAACGTGTCGCTTGAGAAGAAGATTCTCGCCATGAACGAGAGTGGCAAGAAGACAGTTGTCAAGACTTGGGCCAGAGCATCAATGATCTCACCTGATTTCGTGGGACACACTGTTGCAGTTCATAACGGAAACAAATTTATCCCTGTTTACATTACTGAGAACATGGTAGGTCACAAGCTCGGTGAGTTCTCTCCGACACGTCGTTTCGGCGGCCACTCAGGTAACAGAAAGTAAGCGGGTTTAAACCATTTTAAATCAAGAAATAAATAATGGGAGCAAGAAAACATATATCGGCTGAAAAAAGAAAAGAAGCCCGTAAGAACTTGTACTTCGCAAAGCTCAACGGCGTTCCTTCTTCACCACGTAAAATGCGCTACGTAGTAGACATGGTTCGTGGCATGGAGGTTAACCGCGCGCTCGGTGTTCTGCGTTTCTCTAAGAAGCAGGCTGCCGCTGACGTTGAAAAGTTGTTGCGTTCGGCTATTGCAAACTGGGAAGCTAAGAATGACCGCAAGGCAGAGGATGGCGAACTCTTTATCTCTAAGGTGTTCGTTGACGAGGGTGTAACAATGAAGCGCATGCGTCCTGCACCTCAGGGTCGTGGCTACCGCATCCGCAAGCGCAGCAATCACGTGACTCTGTTTGTTGATACCAAAACTAATGACGAAAAATAATAAGTAGAATGGGACAGAAAGTTAATCCAATAAGCAACCGCCTTGGTATTATCCGCGGCTGGGATTCAAATTGGTTCGGTGGAAAGAGCTTCGGTGACAACCTCGTTGAGGACAAGAACATCCGTACTTACCTCAACAAGCGCCTTGAGAAGGCAAGCGTTTCACGTATCGTTATTGAGCGTACACTGAAACTCATCACTATCACAATCTGCACAGCCCGTCCGGGTATCGTCATTGGTAAGGGTGGTCAGGATGTAGACAAGTTGAAGGAAGAGCTCAAGAAGCTCTACAAGAAGGACATCCAGATCAACATCTTCGAGGTAAAGAAGCCTGATCTCGACGCTACTATCGTGGGCAACAATATCGCTCGCCAGGTAGAGGGCAAGATCGCTTATCGTCGTGCTATCAAGATGGCTATCCAGAATGTTATGCGCGCTGGTGCTGAGGGTGTTAAAATACAGATCACTGGCCGTCTGAACGGTGCAGAAATGGCACGCAAGGAAATGTACAAGGAGGGTCGTACTCCGTTGCACACATTCCGTGCAGATATCGATTACTGCCAGGCAGAAGCCCTTACTAAGGTAGGTCTTCTTGGCATCAAGGTTTGGATTTGCCGTGGCGAGGTTTACGGTGATCGCGACCTCACTCCTAACTTTGCTCAGGAGAAGCAGAACGGTGGCTCTAACAATGGCCGTGGTAACCGTGGTAATCGTAAGAGAAACAATAACCGTTAAAAGTAAGAGACTACAATGTTACAGCCAAAAAGAGTAAAATATAGAAGACCTCAAGATGGACGCGGCAACAAAGGCAACGCTCACAGAGGCACACAGTTGGCTTTTGGTTCTTTCGGTATCAAGACTCTTGAGCCGAAGTGGATTGATAGCCGTCAGATTGAGGCTGCCCGTGTAGCTGTTAATCGCTACATGCAGCGTCAGGGCCAGGTATGGATCCGTATTTTCCCAGACAAACCTATCACACGTAAGCCTGCTGACGTACGTATGGGTAAGGGTAAGGGTGATCCCGCAGGATGGGTAGCACCGGTTACTCCGGGTCGCATCCTCTTCGAGGTAGAAGGCGTAAGCTTCGATATCGCTAAGGAGGCTCTCCGCCTCGCTGCTCAGAAGCTGCCGGTTAAGACTAAGTTTGTTGTAAGACGTGACTACGATAAAAACGCTTAATTAAAGTATGAAGATCAAAGAAGTAAGAGAAATGGATGCCAATACTTTGGCAGAAACAAAGGAGAATCTCCAGGCTAAGCTCGCACAGTTGAAGCTCAACCATACAGTTACTCCACTTGAGAATCCATCAGAGATTAAGGCTGTTCGTCGTGACATCGCACGTCTGAATACTGAAATTCGCCAGAGAGAACTTAACAAATAACAATGGTCCAGATGGAAACAAGAAATTTAAGAAAAACAAGACAGGGTGTCGTAATTAGCAACAAGATGGATAAAACCATTGTTATCGCAGCTAAGTTCAAGGAGATGCACCCTATTTATGGTAAGTTCGTCCAGAAGACAAAGAAGTACCATGCTCATGACGAGAAGAACGAGGCCAACATCGGTGATACAGTGCTTATCATGGAGACTCGTCCTTTGAGCAAGACCAAGAGATGGAGATTAGTACAAATCGTAGAAAAAGCTAAGTAAAATATGATACAGGCAGAATCAAGACTTACAGTATGTGATAACAGCGGCGCACGCGAGGCTCTCTGCATTCGTGTACTCGGTGGCACACGCCGTCGTTACGCAAGTGTTGGTGACGTTATTGTCGTAGCAGTCAAGAACGTTATCCCATCAAGTGATTTGAAGAAAGGTGCGGTATCTAAGGCTTTGATCGTTCGCACAAAGAAGGCAATCCGTCGTGCTGACGGCTCATACATCCGCTTTGACGACAACGCATGCGTACTGCTTAACAACGCTGGTGAGCTCCGCGGAAGCCGTATCTTCGGCCCAGTTGCTCGTGAGCTGCGTGCCGTAAACATGAAGGTCGTTTCTTTGGCACCTGAGGTTCTTTAATCGTTAAAATCGAATTCAAGTAATGAGTAAGTTACATATTAAGAAAAATGATACAGTCGTTGTCCTTGCCGGTGAGGATAAGGGCAAGACTGGTAAGGTGCTCAAAGTGCTGGTTGAAAAGAACCGCGCACTTGTTGAAGGTGTGAACATGGTTTCAAGGAGCACCAAGCCTTCTGCTAAGAACCCTCAGGGTGGCATCGTTAAGCAGGAAGCTCCGATTCACATCTCTAACCTGAGCCTTATCGACCCGAAGAGTGGCAAGGCTACTCGCGTAGGCATCAAGGTTACCGAAGATGGTAAGAAAGTACGCATCGCTAAAAAGTCAGGGGAGGAAATCAAATAATGGATACAGCACAGTTAAAGAAGTTCTATGCTGAGAGCATCGCTCCAGCACTGAAGGAGCAGTTCAACTACTCTTCAGCAATGCAGATCCCAGTTCTGAAGAAGATTGTCATCAACCAGGGTCTTGGCGACGCTACACAGGACAAGAAGATCATCGACGTAGCCATCAACGAGATTTCGACAATCGCTGGCCAGAAGGCAGTTGCTACATATTCTAAGAAGGATATCGCCAACTTCAAGCTTCGTAAGAAGATGCCTATCGGCGTTATGGTGACTCTCCGTCGCGAGCGCATGTACGAATTCCTTGAGAAGCTCGTTCGTATCGCTCTTCCTCGTATCCGCGACTTCAAGGGTATCGAGAGCAAGTTCGACGGCCGTGGTAACTATACACTGGGTATTCAGGAGCAGATCATCTTCCCTGAAATCAACATCGACCAGATCGACCGCATTCAGGGTATGAACATCACATTCGTGACCTCTGCCAACACTGACGAAGAGGGCTACGCTCTCCTCAAGGCATTCGGTCTTCCATTTAAAAACGCTAAAAACGATTAAGCAATATGGCAAAAGAATCAATGAAGGCTCGTGAGGTAAAGCGTGCCAAGCTCGTTGCTCGCTATGCTGAGAAGCGTGCCGCTCTGAAGAAGGTCATCGCTACATCTGAGGATCCTGCAGAAGCTTACGAGGCTGCTCGCAAGCTTCAGGCTATCCCTAAGAATGCCAACCCTATCCGTCTGCACAACCGTTGCAAGATCACCGGTCGTCCAAAGGGTTACATCCGCCAGTTCGGCCTTTCTCGTATTCAGTTCCGTGAGATGGCTTCACAGGGCCTAATCCCGGGCGTTAAGAAGGCAAGCTGGTAAACCACGCGCCACAATTAAAAGCTGGTAATTATATTTTTTCACTTTAATATTGTCGGGGTAGTCCCGATTAATTAAACATTTTTTTAAAATGACAGATCCAATAGCAGATTTTCTGACAAGACTCAGAAACGCAATCATGGCTCATCACCGTGTTGTAGAGGTGCCTGCATCTAACTTGAAGAAAGAGATCACCAAGATCCTCTTCGAGAAGGGTTACATCCTCAACTACAAGTTCGTTGAGGACGGTCCTCAGGGTACAATCAAGGTAGCTCTCAAGTACAACGCTGCCACAAAGACCAACGCTATCACTTCTTTGAAGCGTGTGTCTACTCCTGGTCTCCGCAAGTATGTCGGTTACAAGGACATGCCGAGAGTAATTAACGGATTGGGTATCGCAATCCTCTCAACTTCTAAGGGCGTTATGACCGATAAGGAAGCAGCTGCCCAGAAGATAGGTGGTGAGGTTCTTTGCTATGTTTATTAATTGGAGGATTTAGAATATGTCAAGAATAGGAAAATTACCAATTAGTATCCCTGCTAACGTAAATGTAACATTCGCTGGTGGCGTTGTTACCGTTAAAGGTCCTAAGGGCGAGATGTCACAGAAGATTGACCCGTCTATCATCACCAAGATTGAGGATAACACTATCACATTCGAGGTAGATGAGAACAGCCCTGTAAACTATAAGCAGAAGTCGGCTTTCCACGGTCTTTATCGTTCACTCGTTAACAATATGGTTATCGGTGTAAGCGAGGGCTATAAGAAGGTTCTTGAGCTTGTCGGAGTCGGTTATCGTGTTTCAAACCAGGGCAACCTCATCGAGTTCTCCCTCGGTTATACTCACCCTATCTTCCTCGAGCTTCCGGCAGAGGTTAAGGTAGAGTCGAAGAGCGAGCGTAACCAGAACCCAATTCTCACTCTGGAGTCTTGCGACAAGCAGTTGCTCGGTCTCATTTGTGCAAAAATTCGTTCTTTCCGCAAGCCTGAACCTTACAAGGGCAAGGGTATCTTGTTCAAGGGAGAAGTCATCCGCAGAAAGTCTGGTAAGTCAGCTTCAGCTAAGTAACATTTTAAATTTTACGATCATGACAACAAAGAAAGTAGAAAGACGAATCAAAATCAAATATAGAGTTCGTAAGCGCATCAGCGGTACTGCTGAGCGTCCACGTCTGAGCGTGTTCCGCAGCAACAAGCAGATTTATGCTCAGGTTATCAACGACCTTACCGGCACAACACTTGCTTCTGCTTCTTCACTTGGCCTCGAGAAGATGCCTAAGAAGGAACAGGCTGCAAAGGTAGGCGAGCTTGTAGCTGCAAACGCTATCGCAGCTGGCATCTCTTCTGTAGTGTTCGACCGTAACGGTTATCTCTATCACGGACGTGTAAAGGAGCTTGCTGACGCAGCTCGTAACGGCGGTCTCAAATTCTAAACGATTATGGCAATGAATAAAGTAAAAAATTTTAATGACGCTGAGTTGAAGGACCGCCTCGTGGCTATCAACCGCGTAACTAAGGTTACAAAGGGTGGTCGTACATTCACATTCGCTGCTATCGTCGTTGTTGGTGACGGCAAGGGCGTTATCGGCTACGGTTTGGGTAAGGCCGGCGAAGTAACTGCTGCCATCGCTAAGGGTGTAGAGGCAGCCAAGAAGAACCTCGTTAAGGTTCCTGTACTCAAGGGTACAATTCCTCATGAGGTAGAGGCTCGCTTTGGCGGTGCCCAGGTGTTTATGCGTCCGGCTGCTGCCGGTACCGGTCTTGTTGCCGGAGGTGCTATGCGTGCCGTTCTCGACAGCGTAGGCGTAACAGACATCCTTGCTAAGTCAAAGGGTTCTTCTAACCCTCACAACCTCGTTAAGGCTACAATCGAGGCTCTTTCACAGCTTCGTGATGCTTACACAGTAGCAGGCCAGCGCGGTATCACCATGGACAAAGTGTTTAACGGTTAATAGGAGATTCATACAATGGCAACAATAAAAATACAGCAGATTAAGAGCAAAATCGGTTATCCAAAGGATCAGAAGGCTACTCTTCAGGCTCTTGGACTCCGCAAGATCTCTCAGATTGTTGAGGTTGAGGACACTCCGAGCACACGTGGTATGATTCGCAAGGTTCATCACTTGGTGACTGTAGTTGATTAATTAAATCTTTAAAGGAACAGATTATGAAATTAAATAGTTTAAAGCCTGCTGCAGGTTCTACCCACTCACGTCGTCGTATCGGTCGCGGTCCTGGTTCAGGACTCGGTGGTACTTCTACCCGTGGTCACAAGGGTGCCAAGGCACGTTCAGGTTACAAGAGAAAGATCGGTTTCGAGGGTGGTCAGATGCCTTTGCAGCGTCGTGTACCGAAGGCTGGTTTCAAGAACATCAACCACAAGGAGTACTTCGCTGTGAACCTCTCTACACTTCAGAAGCTTGCTGAGGCAAAGAACCTCACCAAGATCGGAATTGAGGAGCTTAAGGCAGCTCACCTTACCAATGGCAAGGAGCTTGTTAAGGTTCTCGGCAACGGCGAACTCACAGCTAAGCTTGAGGTAGAGGCTCATGCTTTCTCTAAGACTGCTGAAGAGGCTATCAAGGCAGTTGGAGGTAACACAACTATTATCTAATAAAAGTAGATGAAAAAGTTTATTGAGACACTAAAGAACTGTTGGAGAATTGAGGATTTGCGTCAGCGACTCCTCATAACTCTCCTGTTTACGGCTATTTACCGTTTCGGCTCGTTCGTTGTGCTTCCTGGCATTAACCCGGGCAAGTTGGATCAACTTCAGTCGCAAACAGCGGGTGGTCTTATGTCACTGCTCGACATGTTCTCTGGTGGTGCATTTTCCAATGCGTCTATCTTTGCGCTTGGAATTATGCCATACATCTCAGCTTCCATCGTAATGCAACTTCTGGCGGTGGCTGTGCCTTACTTCCAGAAGATGCAGCGCGAAGGCGAGAGCGGCCGTAAGAAGATCAACTGGTACACGAGAATCCTGACAGTGTTCATCCTTCTCTTCCAGGCTCCTTCTTACTTGCTCAACCTTAAGGCTCAGGCTGCTTCAGCCCTTGCCTCAGGTTTGTCATGGGCATCGTTCATGATTCCTGCAACGATTATCCTCGCTGCAGGTTCAATGTTCATTCTGTGGCTCGGCGAGCGCATAACTGACAAGGGAGTTGGAAATGGTATCTCAATGATCATCATGATTGGTATTATTGCACGTCTGCCCCAGGCTTTCGTGCAGGAACTGGGCTCACGATTCACAGCCATCTCTGGCGGTGGAATCGTGATGTTCATTATCGAGATCCTCGTTCTGTATTTCGTAATTTTAGCTTCAATCATGCTTGTTCAGGGTACCCGCAAAATACCTGTACAGTACGCAAAGCGTCTTGTAGGTAATAAGCAGTATGGCGGCGCCCGCCAGTATATACCTTTGAAGTTGTTTGCTGCAAACGTAATGCCTATCATCTTCGCACAGGCGTTGATGTTTATCCCTCTCGCCTTTGTGCGCTACAGCAGTGATGGAGCTTCGTCTTGGGCATCTGCCCTTATGGACAACCGTAGCTTGCCTTACAACTGCATCTATGTATTCTTGATCATAGCCTTTACGTATTTCTATACGGCTATCACCTTGAACCCAACTCAGATGGCTGAGGATATGAAACGCAATAACGGCTTCATACCGGGCATCAAGCCAGGTAAGGATACTGCCGATTACATCGACACTATCATGACCCGCATTACATTCCCAGGTTCATTGTTCATAGCATTTATCGCTGTGATGCCGGCACTTGCCGGTCTGCTCAATGTGCAGCAGGCATTCTCGCAGTTCTTTGGTGGTACGTCACTCCTCATCCTTGTAGGTGTTGTGATAGACACTATACAGCAGATAGAGAGTCACATGCTCATGCGCCACTATGACGGCCTTCTCAATTCTGGTCGTACTCGCGGTGCAGGTGTTTCTGCTTATTGATTTTATCTTGCTAATGAAGATATTTCTAAAGACAGAAGACGAAATAGAGCTAATGCGCAAGGCTAACCGACTTGTCGGCGCAACCCTTGCAGAATTGGCCAAGCATATTAAACCCGGTGTAACGACCCTTCAGTTGGATAAGGTGGCTGAGGAATTCATCCGAGATAATGGAGCAGTTCCGACGTTTAAGAATTTCCCCAATCCATTTGGAGGGCCGTTTCCCGCAAGTATTTGTACATCGGTTAACGATGTCGTAGTACACGGAATCCCCGACGACAAGACAGTTCTCAAGGATGGAGATATTATTTCTATCGATTGTGGCACACTTCTTGCTGGTTATAACGGAGACTCCGCTTACACGTTCTGTGTCGGTGAAGTAAGCCAAGATGTCAGAGATTTACTGACAGTGACATGTCAGTCACTGACAAAAGGTATAGAAATGGCAGTGGCCGGAAATCATGTCGGCGATATAGGCGATGCAGTACAATCTTTTTGTGAATCGCATGGTTATGGCGTGGTGAGGGAGCTTACCGGTCATGGCATAGGAAAGCAAATGCATGAGGATCCCTCGGTTCCCAATTATGGTAGTCGAGGTAATGGTGTCATGCTTAAGGAAGGTATGTGCATAGCCATTGAACCTATGATAACAATGGGCGATCGCAAGATATGGCTAATGCCCGACCGCTGGGGAATATGCACCCGTGACGGAAAGCCCGCCGCTCACTTCGAGCATACCATTGTTGTAAGACGCGGTAAGGCGGAAATCTTGTCAACGTTCGAAGAAATAGAACATTCCTAATTAAAGAAGCAAATATAAATTTATGGCAAAACAATCCGCAATTGAGCAAGACGGCACAATCGTTGAGTCGTTGTCCAATGCAATGTTCAGAGTCGAGCTTGAGAACGGCGTACAGATTATCGCCCACATCTCAGGCAAGATGCGAATGCACTACATAAAAATCCTTCCCGGCGACAAGGTTAAGGTCGAGATGAGTCCTTACGACCTGACAAAGGGCAGAATCGTTTTCAGATACAAGTAACATTTTAAATATATGAAAACAAGAGCATCATTAAAGAAACGTACACCCGACTGCAAGATCGTTCGTCGTAAGGGTCGTCTGTTCGTTATCAACAAGAAGAACCCTAAGTTTAAAATGCGTCAGGGTTAAAAAACAAACACCCGAGAGAAGGCAAGACTTGTGAAAAGTTCTTCCGGTTCTCACACTAACTAAAATTATTAATTTATCAATTTTTTATTTTAACAAATGGCAATAAGAATTGTTGGAGTAGATTTGCCCCAGAACAAGCGTGGCGAAATCGCATTGACCTATATCTATGGTATCGGTCGAAGTAGTTCAGCAAAGATATTGGATAAAGCCGGCGTTAGCCGCGACCTGAAGGTTTGCGATTGGAACGACGAGCAGGCTGCCAAGATCCGCGAAATTATCGGCGCTGAATTCAAAGTAGAAGGTGATCTCCGTTCTGAGATCCAGATGAATATCAAGCGACTGATGGATATTGGTTGCTATCGTGGAGTTCGTCATCGTAACGGTCTTCCTGTTCGCGGTCAGAGCACAAAGAACAATGCCCGCACTCGCAAGGGAAAGAAGAAGACTGTTGCTAACAAGAAGAAGGCTACTAAGTAAAATTTAGTTGAAAGCAAAGCCGTCGTTCGGTCAGTGATGATCACGTGTGGCTTTTAACTTTTAACTTTTAACTAAACAAAATCATGGCAAAGAAAACAGCAACATCTAAGAAAAGAAATGTAAAGGTTGACGCTATTGGACAGCTCCATGTTCACAGCTCATTCAACAACATCATTGTATCTTTAGCAAATAGCGAGGGACAGGTAATTTCATGGTCATCTGCAGGTAAGATGGGCTTCCGTGGTTCTAAGAAGAACACACCGTACGCAGCCCAGACAGCAGCAGAGGATTGCGGCAAGGTCGCTTTCGATCTTGGTCTGCGCAAGGTAAAGGCATACGTTAAGGGTCCGGGTAACGGTCGTGAGTCTGCAATTCGTGGCGTACACAGCTGCGGTATTGAGGTAACAGAGATTGTTGACGTAACTCCGCTTCCCCACAACGGCTGCCGTCCTCCGAAGCGTCGTAAGGTCTAAATTTCCCTTTGCAGGCTCTTTTTATCATCCTTGAGCCTGCATACATATAAAGATACAAACAACAATAAAGCATATTATTTATTATGGCTAGATATATAGGTCCGAAATCTAAAATTGCACGCCGTTTTGGTGAACCCATCTTCGGCGCTGACAAAGTTTTGTCCAAGAGAAACTTCCCTCCTGGACAGCATGGCAATAACCGTCGTCGTAAGATGTCTGAGTACGGTGTCATGTTGGCAGAGAAGCAGAAAGCTAAGTACACTTATGGTGTATTAGAGCGTCAGTTCCGTAATATGTTTGATAAGGCTGCTAAGGCTGATGGTATTACTGGTGAGGTTCTTCTTCAGAATCTCGAGTGCCGTCTTGATAACGTTGTTTTCCGTCTTGGTATCGCTCCAACACGTGCTGCTGCGCGTCAGTTGGTTGGTCACAAGCACATCGTTGTTGATGGTAAGGTAGTTAATATCCCTTCATTCGCAGTTAAGCCTGGTATGGTTGTTGGTGTTCGTGAGAAGTCTAAGTCTCTCGAGGTTATCGAAGCAGCTCTTGCAGGTTTCAATCATAGCAAGTACCCATGGATTGAGTGGGACGATAATTCAAAGAGCGGTAAGTTCTTGCACAAGCCAGAGCGTGCCGACATTCCAGAGAATTTTAAGGAGCAGTTAATCGTTGAGTTGTACTCTAAATAAATCATTACATTAATGGCGATATTAGCATTTCAAAAACCTGATAAAGTAGTAATGTTAGAGGCTGATAACAAGTTCGGTAAGTTTGAATTCCGTCCTTTGGAGCCTGGCTTCGGTGTTACCATTGGTAACGCCTTGCGCCGCATTCTCCTTTCATCATTGGAGGGTTATGCTGTTAACACGATCCGCATTGCGGGTGTTGAGCATGAGTTCTCTTCAGTTCCTGGTGTAAAGGAAGATGTTACTAACATTATCTTGAATCTCAAACAAGTTCGATTCAAGCAAGTAGTAGAAGAATTCGAGAATGAGAAAGTTAGTATCACCGTTGAGAATTCTACAGAATTCAAAGCAGGTGATATCGGTAAGTATCTGACTGGATTTGAAGTGTTAAACCCTGATTTGGTGATTTGTCATTTAGATGCCAAAGCTTCGATGCAGATAGACCTCACAATCAATAAGGGTCGTGGCTACGTCACAGCAGACGAAAACCGCGCATTCTGCACCGATGTCAACGTAATTCCAATCGATTCTATCTACACCCCAATCCGTAACGTGAAATACGCAGTGGAGCCTTATCGTGTCGAGATGAAGACCGACTACGACAAGCTCGTGCTCGAAGTCACAACGGACGGTTCCATTCACCCGAAGGACGCACTTAAGGAAGCTGCCAAGATCCTCATCCAGCACTTTATGCTCTTCAGCGACGAGAAGATCACTCTCGAGAGCCCAGAGCACGAGGGCAACCAGGAGTTCGACGAGGAAGTTCTGCACATGCGCCAGCTCTTGAAGACCAAGTTGGTAGACATGAACCTCTCGGTTCGTGCGCTTAACTGCCTCAAGGCTGCCGATGTCGAGACACTCGGCGACTTGGTACAGTACAACAAGACTGACCTCCTCAAGTTCCGCAACTTCGGTAAGAAATCGCTTTCAGAGCTTGATGATTTGCTCGAGAGTCTGAATCTGTCGTTTGGTACCGACATTTCTCAATACAAATTAGATAAAGAATAAAACAAAATGAGACACAATAAGAAATTCAACCACCTGGGTCGTACTGCATCTCACCGTAACGCTATGCTCGCTAACATGGCTATCTCGTTGATCATGCACAAAAGAATCACTACGACTCTCGCCAAGGCTAAGGCCTTGAAGATGTATGTAGAGCCGCTGATCACACGCTGCAAGGACGACAGCACTAACTCTCGTCGTGTAGTTTTCAGCTACCTCCAAAACAAGTATGCTATCAAGGAGCTTTTCAGCACAGTAGCTGAGAAGGTAGGTGATCGTCCTGGTGGCTATACTCGTGTTATCAAGCTCGGCACTCGTAAGGGTGACGCTGCTCAGATTGCATTCATCGAGCTCGTTGATTTCGACGAGAACATGGCTAAGACAGCTAAGGCTGGCAAGAAGACTCGCCGTAGCCGCAAGTCTACTGCAGAGGCAACAGAGGTTCCTGCTACTGAGGCACCTGCAACAGAGGCTACTGAAGAGGCAAAGGCTGAATAATTCGATTTTATCGACTTTATCTCAATACATAGAAGGTCTGACTGAATTCTCAGTCAGACCTTCTATTTTTACTATGCTTGGCATGAGCATTGTCTAACGGGTGCAAGTCCCGATTAAGCCCCAATAGCGGGAATTACATAGCCAAAGGCAAGGTTGTCCATCGTGAGTTGGAATCTGAAAGAAGCCGGCTGCAAACATCTGACCTAACGGACAGAAGCTTCATATAAGGCATATGACCGTGGGTAAGGCTGCTAAACAAGCCAAAGCCCGATAGCTATTCGGAACGGTCGGTGTAGTTTCCTTGAGCTTGCGAAAAAATGAAGTGGGTATAAGATGGAAAGCCAATGTCCTAATCCGAGGAGGTCTCACGGACCCTTCAAATATATATTTTTTTTCTTTCCGAAAGATGCGGAGTAAAGCTTGCCGTGAGAAGTCAGCAGATGCCATATATTGCAACAGTCGTTAATGTTGCACGAAGGGCTGAACCTAACAATTAAACGATAGTAATTGAAACATATTTCATGAAGGAAAGAATGCAGAAAACATTATCCCAAGTTAATGGCTGCCCCCAAAGAGATAGGTCGGAAACCGAATGGTATGGGGGAGTGCAGACCTTCATGTGGATGTGTGAAGACAACATCGTGTCAAATGTTCTGATTGTGGCATTCATGCCCTATTCATTTTTTCATTAATTTTATAGTGGAGTTTCCTCCAATGATTTAACAACAGGCCTTTAATCCCATTGTTTTACCTAAATCTTCAATGTATATAAGATATGTCTGTGGTCTTGATCTTAATAAAGATAATGTATTTCGTTTAAACACGCACTGTAATCCTCGATGTATGTTAATGTGTGAAATATCTTCAACGACATACAAAGTTTACTTCATAGTAGATTGAAATAAACTTTGTATGCCGTTGAAGATTTCTTTATAAATATAAGATACAATAAACTACTTTTTAAGCATTGCTCTAATAACAAACCAAATGTGCATACCTATGGTGGTTATTGGTCCATAGTGGCGACGCATAACACGGAAGCGTTCTATTAGTGAGGCGCGATGGTTCTTGTTAGTCATACCTCCATCCAAGTAATTTATTACCACTTCGGGTATCTGTAGCAGAGGTAGCCCCTCTTTATCCGCATGCTTCATAACTCTGATGCACCAGTCTACGTCTGCAGAGAATCTGTATCTTAGGTCATATGGCTCTGCTTTGGCTATATCGGTGCGTACGTAGAAAGCCTGATGACAAACAAGCATGCCATGACGGAATGAGCGCCAGTTAAGATTTTCTGGGGGAGATAGACGTCGCGGTCGCAGTAAATTGCCATTGTTGTCTACGATATTAGTGTTTCCGTAGAGAACCGCAGGCAGTAAACCGTCCGAACGTTCATTTACATCATTTGATATGTCTTCTAGTGTTTTTTCGTTTGGCAGAACATCGCCAGCATTTAGGAATACCACGTAATCACCAGTAGCTTTCTTTAGAGCCTTGTTCATGGCATCGTACAGTCCGCGGTCAGGTTCCGAGCTTACTACTATGTCGTGCTGTGTATCTTCCTCAGTATTGCGTTGTCGATATGCGTTGACAAGAGCCATTGTGTTGTCCTTTGATGCTCCGTCTACGATAATATGTTCTATCTGTACCCACGTTTGATTCAGGATGCTGTCAAGTGTGCGTTGAAGCACGCTGCCAGCATTGTAAGTACAGGTTAAAATCGAGAATCTAATCATATATATATTGTCGTGTAATTGACGTTTTAATACTTTATGTCTTATAATTGACGTTAATACTTTATGGAGTAACGTTTTCTTGTCAACATTAGATAATGTAGCGTTTCAGAGCAATCAACTCGTTGTACACCTCGATGTAGCGCATAGCCACACTCTGCTGCGAGTAGTTGTGCGCCACCTTCTTTATGCAAGCAGCAGATAGTGCATTCTTATCGGCATCGTTTAGTGTCCAACGAATACCCTCCGCAAGGTCGGCAGAGTCCTTAAAGTTAGCAAGATATCCCGTACGTTTATGGTCAATCATCTCTGGTATGCCTCCCACTCTGAAAGCCACGCTTGGCACACCACATGCTGTTGCTTCCATTATCGTGTTAGGCAGATTATCCTCGAGTGAAGGCAACACATACACGTCTGCCGAGTTGTATATGCTCACAATCTTGCTGTCGTCGCTAACGTAGCCAAGAGGGTAGGAGGGCATTTGAAGTTGCTGGCATACTTCCTCCGAACATCCTCCAAGCACAGCCACAGCCGTGTTTTCCTTCATTTCAGGATGTTCCTCGGCAAGGCGGTTGAGTGCATCTATAAAATATACCACACCCTTTCTCTCGTCTGTTACCTTTTGCGATACAAATAGAATTATACGTCCCTCTGCAGGCAGTCCGGCCTTAAGTCTGGCTTCCTTTTTGTCGATAGGGCAGAAAATGCGGGTGTCTATAGTATTTGGAATGGCAGTGATGCGTTGTCCGGATAGCAATGCACTTTGCTTAGCCTGATCCTCAAGCCATCTGCTGCAAGTCACGAAGTGGATATTACTGCCTTGATACAGGCGTTTCTTGCGCTCCCATATTTGTCGTGATAGGTCATTTGCAGAACCGTGCAAAGGCAATAGCGTACAGTTGTGGCATCCAGTTCTAAACGAAGGACATGTGCGAGCATAGTGGCATATGCCCGTAGCAGCCCACAGGTCGTGCATGGTCCACACTACAGGTTTGCCGCTTTTCACAATTTTGCGTATGTTGTTCAGCGACAGCATACCTTGGTTTATCCAATTAAGGTGTATTACGTCAGCCTCTTTAAATTCAGGCAGACGTGTGATGTCGCTGCCCGAGTTGGCAATATCTATCTCGAACAGATGTTTCTTCTGCAGATGAAGTCGCAGGAATATCGATAGCCTTTCTCTAAGAAAATGCCACTTCACAGCCCATTTGTGTGGTAGTGGCACAACACTTATCTCGTCGGTTTGTTTATCTCCGACAAGCATCTTGGCTTTCACACCATTGTTTATCAGTGCTTCCATAAGGCGATTGGCTGCAACAGCGGCTCCGCCAGTCTTTTCGCTTGTATTTACGATGAGTACTCTCATAGTTGTTCTTTATATTTCGCAAACTTACTCATTTTTTCTCGATTAACGTTCTGTTGTCGCCATAATTTTGTATTAATAGGGTAAATATGGTATGAGTCTGGATTGTTAGCCAAATCCATTAACAAACTTACAGATTATAACCATAATGATTAAATAAAAGTTAATCAAATAGTTGTGCTCGAACACACAGTTTTGATATAAGTCAATAAAAGGCATATTTAATGAATATTAGTATGATTATTGTTTGTAGGGTGCCGAAAAGTTAGTACCTTTGCATCGTCAAAAGGTTAATAGATTGTTTAGGTTAGTAGTAATAGATTTAGGTTTTTAGTTATTAGGTTTAAGGTAAATTGAACGATTGTTTAACAGGTAGCTATGAGGATTCGTGAGGATCTTCATTAATTACGAAAAGGATTTTTAGTTAAACATAGGCTTTACGGTACTGCTCGTTGAGAGTGGTGCCGTAATTTTTTATGTCCATATTCGTCTAAAGGCATTGGCTATTTGTATTATTCCAATGTCAGATGGCGTTATTCCAATAATTTTGACTAAATTTGCACATCCCGCAGCAGAAATGCACATCCCGCAACAATAATATACATCCCACAACAATAATATACATCTCACAACAAAACAATATATTATGACACAAGAAGAGAAAACAAAGTTGGAAGAGCGCATCGTTGACGTGCTTAAAACAGTATACGACCCCGAAATCCCCGTTAATATATACGACCTTGGTCTTATCTATAAGATAGATGTGGCTAACGATGGCAATGTGGATATTGATATGACGTTCACCGCTCCGTCGTGTCCGGCAGCCGACTTTATCCTTGAGGATGTACGCCAGAAGGTCGACTCCCTGGATGGAGTCAAGTCGTCTAATGTCAATCTCGTGTTCGAACCTGTTTGGGATCAGAGCATGATGACAGAAGAGGCACGTGTAGAGTTGGGCTTCGATTAATGTCGGGCGTTATACCTTTTATTTTACTAATACAATAAATTTATCAATCGCTATGAAGAACGTCTATTTCCTCTCCGATGCCCATCTTGGCTCATGGGCCATCGACCACAGTCGCACGCAGGAGCGCCGACTAGTAAGGTTTCTTGATTCGATAAAGACAAAGGCACGTGCCATATATCTGCTTGGCGATATGTTCGACTTCTGGTGCGAGTGGCGCTACGTGGTGCCCAAGGGCTATACACGTTTCCTGGGCAAGTTGTCCGAACTTACAGATATGGGTGTCGAGGTGCATTTCTTTACCGGCAACCACGACATCTGGACATATGGATATCTTGAGGAAGAATGTGGCATGACGGTGCATACAAAGCCAGAGACAGTAGAGATATACGACCGTGTGTTCTATATAGCACATGGCGACGGACTGGGCGATCCTGACCGTAAGTTCAAGTTTCTTAGCCGTATGTTCCACAACCATACGTGTCAGCGTCTCTTCGCAATGTTGCATCCACGCTGGTCTATGTGGTTTGGTATGACGTGGGCTAAGCATTCAAGGCTTAAGCGAGCCGACGGCAAGGAGCCTCCGTATATGGGCGAGCATCGCGAGTTTCTTGTGCAATATGCCAAGCAGTATATGAATACCCACCCAAATGTAGACTATTTCATGTTTGGGCATCGTCATATCGAGCTCGACCTCTTCCTATCTAAGAAGACGCGCATGATGATATTGGGCGACTGGATATCCCAGTTCACCTACGCCGTGTTTGATGGTGAGCACATGTTCCTTGAGGAATATGTTGAGGGCGAGAGCCAGCCTTAACACTTTGGCTCATATAGTGGGAGGTGCGGCATGTTGACGTACCTCCCGCTTGTTCTTACGCTATATTCTATTTGGCTTAGGCTATGTAAAAAGTAATATATACTACTTGCCCATTTAATATAATTTACTTTGCCATTTAATATAATTTACTTTGCCATTTAAATTATATTACTTTGCCATTTAAATTATATTACTTTGCCATTTAATATATATGGCTTTCGCTCGGCTCTGCCGCTTGCATAGCAAGAACTTCTCTAACTTCTTTAAATTCTTTAACTTCCCCATTTGTGAAAGTTGAGCAATATAATCTTTGTTTCCATTATTGGTGAAATGTCAATTTTTTAGCCGATGTAGAAGAATAGTAATTTGTTTTTCTTTGCGTTTTCAGAAAAAAATATTATTTTTGCTTCTAAAACTAATATATAATTGATATTATGGAACTTGAAATATACCACTACTCGTTATGTGTTTCTCTTACACTGTTACTGTTTTTCAGTTTCAGGTTTTTATTTGGCAAATTGCCAGACAAACAGATATTTAGGCAATACCGTATATCTCGTATGCTTATGGGTATAGCGTTGCTCGACTTGGCTGCCAACTATTCTGTTCATCTTTTTTTGACCCCTCGTCTGGCTGCCCCTATCAATGCCATTCTCATGAATCTTTGTACATATTGGCTTGCCGTATGGCTTTTTGGTAGTGCGCTCATGATGCTTCTCGACAAGAGCTATGTTACCCGAAAGCGATTTATACGCCATATAGCAGGTTGGATGGCATATTGTATAGTTGTCCTCATACTGTGGTGTTATGTCCCGTCGAGCCTTTTGTATAGTATAGTACCTATATTGTTGGCTGTTGCTTTTTGTGTATATGCCGTAGGCGTAGCTCATAAGGTTTTTGCAACGTTTCGCAAGGCAACTTGCAAGCTCGACAATTATTATTCCGACGATGCTGCTGTATACATCCGTTGGATGTCGGTTTTCACATATTGGGCTATTGTGTTTGGAGTGGGGCAGGGTATATTTACTTTTGTTCCAGACCGCTATGTATACTTATGGATAATTTCGGCTATACCTTTTTATATATACTTATATGTTTCGTATGCCAACTATCTGCTCATGTACGAACATGTGGCTGATGCCATTAATACCTATGAGGACAAAGAAGAATATGATATAGAAAACGTTGTAGAAAATCGTGACAGAGATAATGGACAAACCATATCGAGCACCACACGCATATCTAAGCAACAGGAGGAAATGCTCAAGAGCAATATCCAAAAATGGATTGATGACAAAGAATTTACCAAAGGAGGGCTTACCATTGAGGATATAGCTCGGCAAACAGCATCTAACAGGACATATGTTTCCCATTTTGTGAACACTCATTATGGCATGTCGTTTCGTGAATGGATCAACTACTTGAGACTTCAGTATGCTAAGGATATTATGCTCAAGTCGCCCGACAAGTCGGTTGCCGATATTGCTCTCGAGTCAGGCTATTTGTCTACCAGCTATTTTAGCCGTATATTTAAGGAGACAGAAGGACTTGCTCCTGGTAGATGGATTGAAGAGATGTGTCATTAAGAATAGTTTCGGCAACACCTGCTTACAGTAATATTGTTATATACAAGATTAATGATTGTTCAAACCGCAATCAGAATGTTGTATTGACAATTCTATTGTGTTAAAACAGCAATTTTCTCAGGTTTTGTTGTTTGTGTAAATCTTGTTTTCATGGTTTTTATAATTTTGCAGAACATTTAATAATTAGGTATCCTCGTACCTTGTATAGCAGCATGAGGATTTCTGAGATTTAACCTGCGAGTTATATTAATCCATTTTAAATCATATTTTGCATGAAAACAAGACTACAGTATTTCTATCGGCCATGCTACTTTGCAGTGGTATTGCTATTGGCTTTTCTAACACCAAAAGAGTGCATAGCACAGCAGAATGAACAAATTGTATACACTGTACTTAGCGATTGTAGCGATACCGGTTATGACGACCGTCAGACTCCAAACTTTCTTTTTGACGGTGATACATCCACCAAGTGGCACATGAACAGATTTAGAAGCAGTGGATACAAGCGTATCATCACTTTTCAGACGAGTGTAGCCGTAAATGTTTGCGGATATAAGATCAGCACCTGTGATGATACAGAAAATATCAACATGGCTCGAAACCCAAAAACATGGAAACTGTATGGACGAACCGACAAACCTACAAGTAAGGAGAATATTGACGGTTGGACTCTTATCAGTGAAGTCAATGAAGATGACAAACTCACTGGCAAACAGTTTATGACAGCCACATATACTTGCAATACTTCTGATAAGTATAACTATTTCAGATGGGAAATAACAGATGTGCGCGACCGTAGCAACGACTGTGTGCAGGCATCAGAGTTCTCGCTCCTTCAGGCTGTACCTTTTGTAGAATGGAACACTACGACTAATAATTTAACCTTCAAGTATGGCAACAAACCTGCTGACATTGCTGGAGAATATAGTTGTTTCGACATTAACGGGCAGACTGAGGGGCATCCCGAATGGTCTGAGATCTTCAAAAAGCCAGAGGTGACAACGGTTGTTTTTGATGAGAGCTTCAAGTATTTTTATCCTACATCTTGCCGCGAGTGGTTTTCAACAGGCTACTATCTGAAGAATATAGAAGGATTGGAATACCTTAATACCAACGAAGTCACTGATATGAGTCAGATGTTTAAGGCGTGCTATAGTCTGCCAAATATCGACTTGACGCATTTCAATACCGACAAAGTGACCGAGATGGATCAAATGTTCTATGCGTGTTGGTCGCTTACCACGCTTGACCTTTCAGAATTCAATACTTCAAGTGTTGCTACCATGTACCAGATGTTCATGTCGTGCAACTCTCTTCAGACAGTTTATGTGAACTGCAATTTCACTACTGAAAACTGTAACGATAACGATAACCAGATGTTTGCACAATGTGCAAAACTTGCAGGTGCTACAGAATGTGATGGCACCAGCGACATCGGTACAAACCGTGCCAACTATGTTGATGGTTATCTTACTGATATTGCTTATGCCCGTTGGAGCGATGACGGCAAGACCTTGACATTCTACAGCAACCACGACCGCCAGTCAGGCGACTTTGGTGTACTTCATAGCGGGTATCCGTCATGGCTTGATGATGAAAACGAAAGGTATGCCACCGCTACACATGTGGTATTTGACGAGAGCTTCTCGAATGCTCGGCCTACTTCGTGTGGCTATTGGTTTATTTCTTTCCAATCTCTCGAAGGCATCGAAGGTATTGAGCATTTGAATACATCAGAGACGACAAGCATGGAGGGTATGTTTTATGGATGTGTTGTCAAAAATAAAATGAATCTTTCTGCGCACAACACTTCCAAGGTAAAGAATATGAGCAATATGTTCTATAATGCTCAAATTCCTTCTGTAAGTTTATCCGGTCTCGACTGTTCTGAGGTTACTGATATGGAGGCTATGTTCATGAATGCCAGTATATCCCAGATAGATTTGACAGGACTTCGTACATCCAAACTTACCAGTATGGGAAGTATGTTTGAAGGTTGCCAAATCAAAGATAATCTTGATTTGTCGGGTTTCAATACTGAAAAAGTAACGAGCATGTCGAGCCTTTTCAAAAATTGTACTGCAACGGATATCTGTCTGACAAGTTTCACAACTCCTAATGTTACTGATATGAGCAGTATGTTTGAAGGTTGCCAAATCAAAGATAATCTTGATTTGTCGGGTTTCAATACTGAAAAAGTAACGAGCATGTCGAGCCTTTTCAAAAATTGTACTGCAACGGATATCTGTCTGACAAGTTTCACAACTCCTAATGTTACTGATATGAGCAGTATGTTTGAAGGTTGCCAAATCAAAGATAATCTTGATTTGTCGGGTTTCAATACTGAAAAAGTAACGAGCATGTCGAGCCTTTTCAAAAATTGTACTGCAACGGATATCTGTCTGACAAGTTTCACAACTCCTAATGTTACTGATATGAGCAGTATGTTTGAAGGTTGCCAAATCAAAGATAATCTTGATTTGTCGGGTTTCAATACTGAAAAAGTAACGAGCATGTCGAGCCTTTTCAAAAATTGTACTGCACCGGGTATCTGTCTGACAAGTTTCAAAACTTCTAATGTTACTGATATGAGCAGTATGTTTGAAGGTTGCAGCAAACTGACATCACTTGACTTGACAACATTCAATACCGAGAATGTACAAAACAATTGCAGCATGTTCAAGGACTGTTCGTCGCTCACCTCTCTCACTCTTGGCAATTTCTCCGTTGGTTTCTCTACCGATCTTTCTGCTATGTTTCAAGGGTGTTCTGCCTTGACTTCGGTCGATCTGTCTAAATTCAATACTGCCAATGTAATTGATATGCAATATATGTTTGACGGTTGCAAGAGCCTCGCTTCGCTCGATGTATCAATGTTTGATACTGGAAATGTATTGAACATGTGCAACATGTTCAGCGGATGCTCAAGTTTAACCGAACTTGACCTCATGAATTTCAGTACTTCCAACGTGCAGACTATGGACAACATGTTTGCTGGCAATTCATCTTTAGTATGGATATTTGCCGACAGCAAGTTTTCGACAGCATCTTGCACAAGAGGCAATGGCATGTTTAATGGCTGTGAGTCATTGCTTGGCGCAATTAACTATGATGCCTCCAAGACTGACAAGAATTACGCCAACTGCTCCACAGGCTACTTTGCCGACAAAAACAAAGGGCGCAACACGTATGTGCGTCTGAAAAATCGTGTGCTTACCTTCTATTATAGCTACTACAAGCAAAGTGGTGATTATGGATTGAATTCGGGAGCTCAAGTTCCAGGATGGAATGGTAAGTCTTTCACCAAGGTTGTATTCGACAAGAGTTTCAAAGACCAATCGCCATGGACTTGCCGATGGTGGTTCTATAAAGCATATTCCTTAACTTCGATAGAACAATAGTTCGTTAAAATTTGAGATAATGGCTAAGCAGCTTTACGTTGCCAGCCAA
>OOBS01000024.1_pt1 | contig 110083 bp, 93 predicted proteins | sample 1671381 | NCBI WGS metagenome assembly OOBS01 (sample SAMN06348151, study PRJEB24527) | human gut metagenome | biome: human gut; feature: ankylosing spondylitis patient; material: feces | host: Homo sapiens | place: China | collected 2015-10 | reverse complement strand
TAATCATTTTCCATCAGTTTTCCACCTTTCTGTGTCTACTTTTTGAGGGGCAGCACATTAAGGGTTTGAGCTTTCATATAAGCTAAGAAAAAGCCGCTAGGATATCGTGTGAGAATATCCTGGCGGCTTTATATGGTAGCTTGAAAAAACTTTATTTCTTGTCGTAAGCATGAACAGGATAGTCGATGGTATAGTGGAGACCACGGCTCTCCTTGCGCTCTATCGCCATGCGGGTGATGAGATAACCCACGTTAATCATGTTGCGGAGCTCGCAGAGTTCCTTGCTTACCTTTACACGCTTGAAGAGATTTTCTGTCTCTTCGTAGAGAAGGTCGAGACGGTCCCATGCTCGCTTCAGACGGAGGTCGCTGCGCACGATGCCTACATAGTTGCTCATGCATTCGCCCACCTCTTTCACGCTCTGTGTAATCAGCACCTTCTCTTCGTTGGTCAAAGTACCTTCATCGTTCCATGCTGGTACCTTCTCATTGAAGTCGTATTCATCTACATGTTCAATACTGTGCTTGGCAGCAGTCTCGGCATAAACCACAGCCTCGATGAGCGAGTTGCTGGCAAGACGGTTACCGCCATGCAGACCGGTGCATGAACACTCGCCCAGGGCATAGAGACGGTTGATGCTTGAACAGCCGTTCAAATCTACCTTGATACCACCACACATATAGTGAGCGGCAGGACGAACAGGGATATACTCCTTGGTAATGTCGATGCCGATACTCAAACACTTGGCGTAGATATTAGGGAAGTGACGCTTGGTCTCCTCTGGATTCTTATGGGTTACATCGAGACAGACATGATCCAATCCGTGAATCTTCATCTCCTTATCGATGGCACGAGCCACGATGTCACGAGGAGCCAGACTCAATCGCTTATCATATTTCTCCATGAAACTCTCGCCGTTAGGCAGACGCAAGATGCCACCGTATCCACGCATCGCCTCGGTGATGAGGAAGGCAGGATGAGTCTCGCCCGGATGATAAAGAGCGGTTGGGTGGAACTGGACAAACTCCATGTCGGCTACAGTTCCCTTGGCACGGTAAACCATCGCCTCGCCATCACCCGTAGCGATGACAGGGTTGGTGGTAGTCTGATAAACGGCACCACATCCACCGGTACACATCACGGTAACCTTACTCAGATAGGTATCCACCTTCTGGGTATCAGGATTCAATACGTATGCACCGTAACAGTTGATATAAGGAGTGCGGCGAGTAACACGGGCACCGAGATGATGCTGAGTGATAATTTCTACGGCGAAATGATTTTCCTTGATATCGATATCCGGACAGTTGCGCACAGCTTCCATCAGACCGCGCTGGATTTCTGCACCCGTATCATCGGCATGATGAAGGATGCGGAACTCGCTGTGACCGCCCTCACGGTGGAGGTCGAACTTGCCGTCCTGCTGCTTATCGAAGTTGACGCCCCACTGCACGAGCTCCTTGATCTGCTCCGGTGCCATGGTGACAACCTGCTTCACTGCTTTATAATCGCTGATATAATCACCAGCAATCATTGTATCCTGTATGTGCTTGTCGAAGTTATCCACTTCCAAGTTGGTAACTGACGCCACACCACCTTGTGCGAATGACGTGTTAGCCTCGTCGAGCGAGGTCTTGCAAATCATACACACCTTACCTTTATGCGCTCTGGCTACTTTCAGGGCGTAACTCATACCGGCAACTCCTGAGCCGATAATCAGAAAATCATACTTATAAACCATTGAGTTTATTCTTATCTAATTTCAATATTAAGAACGGGTGTTTTTATCTATAAAACAGCCCCATTCTCTCAGAATTAATTCTTAATTCGTTGCAAAAGTAATAATTAATCTTTAAAATGAGTAATAAGAGAGGGATTTTTTGTAATTTTGCAGCGAAATTTAAGGTTATATAGTCTTTTAGACTATCAAAAGGTCGTAAAAACGACAATAATATAAGGTAATAAATCAAAGTTATGGCAGATAGAACTTTTCATAAGCGCTTTACGCTGACGGCACGTATCGGTGTGGCGGTGTTCGCAATCCTGGCTCTCTATTTCTTCTGGGTCAAACTGGCTATCATCGGCATCTTTGTGGCTATCATCATCGTGGGCATGATAGAGCGCATACTGAATACAACCTATACCTTCAAGATGGTAAAACCGATAGACCTCGATGAGGAGATGGAATATCTCATCATCAATGAGGGCAGGTTCTCTTCCAACAGAAATGTGCCGCTATGTGATGTCATTGATGTACACATCGCCAAGACTTTCTTCGGATTAGACCATTGTGTGGTCATCGAATACGGGCATAAGAATATAGTGACTGTTCAGCCGGATAATGAAGAGGCGTTTATGGAGAGAATCAAGAATAAATAATTTCTTTTAAGTTCAGGTGAACTGATTGTGATGAAAAAGATAATATATATGATGTTGGGTCTGATGATGGTATGGATCTCTGTACCGGTGCAGGCCCAGAATGTGATTGAAGATGAGGGAATAGAAACGGTTGATGAGGAGGATGTTTCCGACTCTACAGTCGTTGACTCCCTGGCAGCGGATACGCTGACGCAGAAATTGCCTTGGCCAGAATCGGTGAAGGTGGGTATTGATAAACTCCTTGAAAGCAAGATGTTCGAAACATCACAGGTAGGACTGATGGTCTGGGACCTGTCTGCTGACTCTTGTATCTATCAGAGAAATGAACGACAGCTGATGCGTCCGGCAAGTACGATGAAGCTCCTGACTGCCATTACGGCGCTCGATAAGTTGGGTGGTTCTTACCAGTTTAAAACCACTCTGAAATATACCGGTACTATTGAGAATGGGGTGTTGACGGGTGATGTCTATTGTATAGGCGGTATGGATCCCCGTTTCAACAGCGATGATATGTCGGCATTTGTCAATAGTCTGAAGGATATGGGTGTTGACACCATCCGTGGCAGCATCTATGCCGACCGCTCTTTGAAGGATGCCGACCTGTTGGGTGAAGGCTGGTGCTGGGATGATGACAATCCGGTGCTTTCGTCACTGGTGTTCCAGCGCAAGGACATCTTTATGGATAAGTTTCTTGCCAAGCTCCGTGAGGAAGGCATCGAATATTCCTGCTTTGGGGCTTCAGAGAAGGTCTGTCCTGCGAGTGCCTTTACTGTCTGTACCCGATTCCATACGATGGATCAGATTCTGCACAAGATGATGAAGGAGAGTGATAATCTCTATGCCGAGAGCATGTATTATCAGATTGCGGCTTCTACGGGCAATAAATGGGCGAGTGCCAAGAGTGCCCGGAATGTGGAAAGACAGCTTATCCGTAAGATAGGACTCGATCCGGCAAGATATAAGCTGGCTGACGGCTCGGGACTTTCGCTCTATAATTATCTCAGTGCCGAACTGGAGGTGAAACTGCTGCGTTATGCTTATCTCAACGGCAACATCATGGACCATCTGAAGCATTCGCTGCCTATCGGTGGGGTTGACGGTACGTTGAAGAAGCGTATGAAGAACAGTTTTGTGCATGGCAATGTGAAAGCAAAGACGGGTACGCTGACGGGCATCATCTCATTGGCGGGTTACTGTACCGCAGCCAATGGTCATGAGCTCTGTTTCGCCATCATCAACAATGGTATCATGCATGGCAATAATGCCAGACACTTTGCAGATAAAGTATGTACTTTGCTCTGCCAACCGTGAGCGTTAGTTGATAGTTTTTAGTTGAAAGTTAATAGTTTTATGGAGGAAATTCGTAAGTTTGTAGATGAAATGATAACATGGGCAGGAGTCACCGGTGATTTTGTGCCCATGCTGCGCCATATTTTGCTCACCATTACTGCCATCCTCTTGGCGATGTTGAGCGATTTTCTGTGTCGCAAGATACTGGTTCCGCTCATCAGTAAGATTACTGATAAGACGGACATCACTTGGGATGATGTACTGCTGAACAAGAAGGTGCTCACCTCGGCTTGCCATATTGTGCCGGCTGTGGTGATATGGTCGCTCATGCCGCTGATTTATCTGGAGTATCCGATATTCAAGGAGATATTGGAGCGGGCTACGGGCATTTATATCGTGGTGATGTCGGTGCGTACGGTTCTGGTCTTCATCGGGTCTTTCAAAGGATTGGAGGATTCTCAGGAACGACGCTCGTCGGCTCAGCAGTATTTCCATACTTTCTGCGGTGTTCTCAGGGTATTGATGCTCTTCGTGGCTGCTGTGGTGGTGATTGCCATCCTGCTAGGCAAAAACCCGATGACCCTCTTTGCCGGTTTGGGTGCTACCTCGGCTGTCCTGATGCTGGTCTTCAAGGATACCATCACGGGATTGGCGGCTGGTGTGCGTCTTACCAGCAATGATATGTTGCATAAGGGCGACTGGATTACGGTGAAGTCGGTGGATGCCAATGGTATCGTTGAGGATATGTCACTCACGACCGTGAAGGTGCGCAACTTTGATAACACCATTGTTACTATTTCGCCTACTACCCTGGTGAATGGTTCGTTCCAGAACTGGATTGGTATGCAGAAGAGTGGTGGACGAAGAGTGAAGCGCGTGGTTTACTTCGATTTCCGTAGTGTCCGTCTGGTGGATGAGACATTAAAACGTAATCTGCTTGCCAAGCATTTCGCCACCGAAGATTCGTTTAAGTTGAAGGAGTCGTTGCAGAAGGCGATAGATAAAGATATACAAGAAGGAAAGGATATTGAGGATTTAAAGAATCCTGCAGCCCTTGCCCCTACCAATCTCCAGCTTTACCGTAAATTCATGGAGAAGTATCTGCGCCAGCGTCCGGAGGTCAATACCGATCTCACATTGATGGTGCGCCACATGGAAGCCACGCAATGCGGTCTTCCTATCGAGTTCTATTTCTTCATCAAGGATAAGGTATGGGTGAATTATGAGCACATTCTCGCCGATATCATGGAGCATGCCTATGCCTTGGCGAATGAATTCGGACTGAAGATTTACGAGCAATATCCGGAACAGTAATTACTTTGAACATTGAGATTTGAACATTGAATTTTATGAATAGTTTTTCGGCTGTCATTATCCGTTGGTTTCGTGAGTATGGTAGGGATTTGCCTTGGCGCGAAACCAAGGATCCTTATGCCATCTGGCTGAGCGAAATCATCCTTCAGCAAACCCGCATCGCACAGGGATGGGAATATTGGGAGCGGTTCATGAAGACCTATCCCAAGGTTGAAGACTTGGCTGCTGCCAGCGAGGATGATGTCTTGAAACTCTGGCAGGGATTGGGGTATTACTCGCGAGCCCGCAACCTTCATGCTGCTGCCAAACAGATAGTGGAGCTCGGTCATTTCCCTGATACGCTTGAAGGTATCAAAGCCCTGAAAGGGGTGGGCGATTATACTGCAGCAGCCATCGGTTCTTTTGCCTTTGATATTCCGGCGGCAGTAGTAGATGGCAATGTGTACCGGGTTCTTTCACGTTACTTCGGAATAGATACTCCTATCAACTCAACGCAGGGGAAAAAAGAGTTTGCTGCGTTGGCTCAATCACTCTTGCCTGCTTCGTCTGCTCAGCAACTTTCTGATACAGCATTATCGCCTGTTGCTGCCTATAACCAGGGTATGATGGATTTCGGAGCTATCCAGTGCACTCCTCAATCTCCGAAGTGTCTTGTCTGTCCGCTTGCCGAAACCTGTGAGGCGTTGAGAACAGGAAGGGTAGAGGAGTTGCCGGTGAAGAACAAGACACTGAAGGTGAAAACGCGCCATCTCTCCTATATATATATAAGGTGTAAAGGCGAAGTGGCTATCCACCGTCGCGGTGAGGGTGATATCTGGCAAGGATTGTGGGAACCATATAACGCATCAGATGCTCCGCAACTGCCTGCCTTTGTCCATAATCCTCTTCTCCTGGCTAAGGATGTGAAGCATGTACTTACCCATCGCATCCTCCTTGCCGACTTCTATCTGCAGGAAACAGAAACCCGCCCCCTGCTTCCTGATGATTATATCTGGGTGAAAGAGGACGAGATAGAACAGTATGGTGTTCCAAGGTTGATAGAAATCATGTTGGAAATGGTTCAAGCTAAATCATAAAAAAGAGGGTGTGTCATAAGGCCATGACACACCCTCTCTTATTTATATATGTTCTGTTAGATATTTCGTCTCAAGCAAGAATTAGTAATTCTGTGCTTCAATCTGGAAGTAGCTCTGTGGGTGGTTGCAGACTGGGCAAACCTCAGGAGCCTTCTTGCCTACTACGATATGTCCGCAGTTGCTGCACTGCCAGATGCAGTCGCCGTCACGAGAGAAGACGAGCTTGTCCTGTACGTTCTTCAAGAGCTTGCGATAACGCTCCTCGTGGTGCTTCTCGATTTCAGCCACCATCTCAAACTTAGCTGCAATCTCCTCGAAACCTTCTTCGCGAGCCTCCTTTGCCATGCGTGGATACATATCGGTCCACTCATCGTGCTCACCATTGGCAGCAGCTTCCAGGTTCTTCTCTGTATCCTGGATAGCACCGCCCTCCAGATACTTGAACCACAACTTAGCGTGCTCCTTCTCGTTAGCAGCTGTCTCCTCAAAGATATTAGCTATCTGTACAAAACCGTCCTTCTTTGCCTTGCTTGCAAAATAGGTATATTTGTTACGAGCCTGTGACTCACCAGCGAAAGCCTCCTGGAGGTTCTTCTCTGTCTTTGTTCCTTTTAATTCCTTCATAATGTCTTCTTTTTATAATGTTAATATGTTCTTTATTAAATTCTTATGCAAAGATATTGAAAATATTTCAAATATACAAATAAATTAAGAACTATTTAACTTTTTGGCGCTTATTTAAATAAAATAAAGCAAAACCGAGCATGGCAACACCGAATATCCACGAGATAATGGCACTCGTTACCATACCCAGCGTATGAGTGAATCCCGCCACAATGAAGGTGAAGAAACTCACACAGGCTACAGTCAGGGCGTAAGGCAACTGTGATGATACATGATGCACATGCTTGCATTCCGCTCCTGCACTCGCCATGATGGTGGTATCGCTGATAGGAGAGATATGGTCGCCACATACCGCACCAGCCATACATGCCGAGATAGAGATGATGCGCAAAGGATCAGCACCAGGGAATACGGCGATGCAGATCGGAATCAGAATACCGAAGGTTCCCCAGGAGGTGCCCGTTGCAAATGCCAGGAAGCCTGCTACCAGGAAGATGATGCCCGGAAGAAGCATCTGAAGTTCTGAGGCACTGCTCGCTACAACCGATGATACATATTCTGCCGCACCCAGCGAGTCGGTCATACTCTTCAGCGTCCATGCCAAAGTAAGAATCAGAATGGCTGGTACCATCGCCTCAAAACCCTTGATGAGACTACTCATCGCCTCATCGAAAGGCAAGGTCTTGCGAATAGTAAACATCATGATGGTAAGAATCAGAGCAGCCAAAGAACCGATTACCAGGCCCACAGAGGCATTGCTCGCAGCAAAGGCATCTACAAAGTTGAGATAGTTGGCATTATCGGCATCGAAGAATCCGCCCGAATATACCATGCCCGCCATGCAGAAGATAATCAGCATGATGATTGGTATCACCAGGTCGCTCACGGTTCCCTTGTTCTTGGAATCCTCTTCCTGTTTGGCTCCCACACCGTGCTCAACAATCTGCAGTTTGGTATCGCTCACCTCATCGAGTTTCCCGCCATTGGTTCGTTCGTACCATTCCTTCAGTCTTGCATCATATTTGCTCATCGCCTTGAAGTCGAAGCCCAGTATCACAATACCAAACATAAAGAGGATGGTAAAGAATGCGTAGAAATTAAAAGGTATCGCCTTGCAGAAAAGTGCCAGTCCGTTCTCTCCGCCCGATACGAAGCCCGATACCGCAGCTGCCCAACTCGAGATAGGGGAGATGATGCAGACCGGAGCGGCTGTAGAATCGATGAGATAAGCCAGTTTCTCCTTGGTAACACCGTTGCGCACTGCGATAGGGCGCATTACCGAACCCACGGTAAGGCAGTTGAAGTAATCATCGATGAATATCAGAATGCCGAGCAGGATGGTAGCAATCTGTACGCCAATCTTCGAGTGTACGTGCTTGGAAGCCCAACGGCCGAAAGCTGCCGAACCTCCCGCCTTGTTCATCAATGAAACGATGCTGCCTAATACCACCAGGAACACCAGAATGCCCACGTTCCATGGGTCGGAAAGGCAATGTATCAAACCGTATGCCTTGGCATCATCGCCTTCACCTACAGTGTGGTTTGTCAGGTGAACGAGGAATCCGTCGAAACCTGTTCCCATCGAAATGCAATATTGAACGGCACCCAGTATGATACCGATAAAAAGAGAAGAATAGACCTCCTTTGTCTTCAGCGCCAGAGCGATGGCGACGATAGGAGGCAGTAACGACCATGCGGTCCCAATCATGTTGTAATCCATTTTATTGTTTTTTGGCAAAGGTAGTTTTTTTCGGTAATATATGCAAGCTTTTGGGCAGAAAAAATGGCGCTTATGGGTTGATATGGGCTGTTTTAGCATATTTTATCATTATAAAGTGTCGTTTTTCTATATTTTTATTGTATCTTTGAAAACTCAAATTGCAACTCAATCTGAGATAGAATGGAAACTCAATTTTAACAACTTAATAATGGAGGACTAATTATGAACATCAATTCTGGTATTAAGCAAGCCGTGATTTTAACCATCGGTATCATCATGCTTGGATTTTGTATCAAGTCGGGACTTGAAAGTGTGATTAGTAAAGACCGAAAGGTTGTAGTGAAAGGCCTTGCCGAAAAGGAGGTGGAGGCTGATAAGGTGACGTGGCCTATCGTTTCCAAGGAAATAGGCAATGACCTGCCTGAACTCTATCAAAAAATCAATGCCACCACGAGAACCATCAGAAACTTCCTGGTGGAGAATGGCGTTAAGGCTAATGAAATCAATGTGAATGCGCCTGTGGTCATCGACCTCAATGCTGAACGATATGGCGAAAACCGCCAGGGGTATCGTTATAACATTACTTCCATCATCACGGTTACATCGAAGAATGTGAAACTGGTCCGCAGTATCATTGCCCGTCAGGGTGATCTGCTTCAGAAAGGTGTTGCCATTGTGGATGGTGGTTACGAGAATCCGGTGAAGTATGAGTATGTTGCCTTCCGGCAGATGAAACCTAAAATGATGCAGGAAGCGATAGAGAATGCTGAACAGACTGCTACCCAGTTTGCTGAGAACAGCAAGAGTAAGATAGACAAGATTATGAATGCCGACCAGGGCCAGTTCTCTATCGAAGACCGCGATTCCAATACCCCATATATTAAAAAGGTAAGGGTTGTTACTACCGTTACTTATTCTTTGAAGGATTAGGAGTAGTGATTAGTGATTAATTGTAATAAGAGGGTGGGTTATAGCCTAATGGCATACCCTCTCAAATTAAAACAACGAAAAACGATGAAGAAAATTATATTAGCAGCTGTTTTATTTCTACCATTTCTTGTTTCTTGTACACAGAACAGGAAAGCACCTGCTGTTTCTCCTCAAACGACTGTAGGGAAGTCTGAGAAAACTGAAACTGCCAAGGTGCAATATCTCACCACATCTGATTTCAGAAAAAAGATTATGGATTACGAGGCTCATCCGGATGAATGGGTATTCGCCGGTTCCCGTCCTGCCGTCATCGATTTCTATACCACCTGGTGTGGTCCTTGCAAGATGATGGCTCCCGTAGTGGAATCTCTCGCCGAGAAATATGCCGGCAAGATAGATTTCTATAAGGTGGATATCGACCAGGAGTCCGAACTTGCTTCTGTTTTCGGTATCAGCAGCATCCCTACCTTCCTCTTCATCCCCGTGAAAGGCAAACCATCTGTGCAGATGGGTGCTATGCAAAAGGAGGATTTCGAAGAACGGATTGATAAAATTAAAATAAAATGACAATTTGGTAGCATCTCAAATTTCCATGCCTCTCCTTACCTATATGTAGGTATTTTCGGGCGATACCTACTTTTGATGATGCCCGAAATTTGGAGATTTGTCAGATAATACCTAAATTTGCACTCGGAAAGAATTTTTTATGTAATTAAAAATATTATAGAATTATGATTATTGAAAATGTTCATGCAAGAGAAATCTTGGATTCTCGTGGCAATCCTACAGTAGAGGTTGAAGTTTCTTTGAAGTCAGGTGTCGTTGGTCGTGCATCGGTTCCTTCTGGTGCATCCACTGGCGAGAACGAGGCTTTGGAACTTCGTGATGGCGACAAGAACCGCTATGGCGGCAAGGGCGTCTTGAAGGCTGTGGAGAATGTGAATCAGGTGATAGCTCCGGCTTTGGTAGGTCTTTCTGCCTTGGAGCAGCGTGTCATCGATTATAAGATGTTGGAACTGGACGGTACCAAGACCAAGTCAAACCTGGGTGCTAATGCCATCCTCGGTGTTTCTCTGGCTGTGGCTCATGCTGCTGCTGAGTATCTCCACATCCCATTGTATCGCTACATTGGCGGTTGCAATACTTACACTCTTCCTGTTCCTATGATGAATATCATCAATGGTGGTGCTCACTCTGATGCGCCTATCGCCTTTCAGGAATTTATGATCCGTCCTGTGGGTGCTCCTTCCGAGAAGGAGGCTATCCGTATGGGTGCAGAGGTGTTCCATGCCTTGGCTAAGCTCCTGAAGAGCCGCGGTCTTTCTACTGCCGTAGGTGATGAGGGCGGTTTCGCTCCTGCACTCGATGGTATTGAGGATGCGCTCGACAGCATCTGCCAGGCTATCAAGGATGCCGGTTATGAGCCAGGAAAGGATGTGAAGATTGCCATGGACTGTGCTGCCAGCGAGTTTGCCGTTCAGGAGAATGGTGAGTGGTTCTACGATTACCGCCAGTTGAAGGATGGCAAGAAGAAGGATCCTAATGGTAAAAAACTGACTGCTGCTGAGCAGATCAAGTTCCTGGAAGAACTGATTACCAAATATCCTATCGATTCTATCGAGGATGGTCTTGATGAGAACGATTGGGACAACTGGGTGAAGTTGACAGCTGCCATCGGCGACCGTTGTCAGTTGGTGGGTGACGACCTCTTTGTTACCAACGTGAAGTTCCTGGAGAAGGGTATCAAGATGGGTGCTGCTAACTCTATCCTCATCAAGGTGAACCAGATTGGTTCTCTTACTGAGACTTTGGATGCTATCGAGATGGCTCATCGTCATGGTTACACCACCGTAACTTCTCATCGTTCTGGTGAAACCGAGGATACTACGATTTCCGATATTGCCGTAGCAACTAACTCCGGTCAGATTAAGACAGGTTCTATGAGCCGTACCGACCGTATGGCTAAGTACAACCAGCTTATCCGCATCGAAGAGCAGTTGGGCAATAACGCAGCTTATGGTTATAAGAAGTTGAAATAGGAATGATGATATGAAATTGGAAAACACCAATTTCACCATAACAAAACATAATTAGTAATAACTGAATAGATCAGATACGAAATAGATGGGCATGGATGACTGTGAGGGTTGTCCATGCTTTTTTTCTTCTATGATGTATCTGCATCTTCATGTGTTTAACTGGATAACTTCGATATATTTTATTGATTATGACAAACGTATTGATTAGTGCTGCCGGACTTTGCGGTGCCACGATTATAGGTGCCATTCTGGGATTCTTCGTCAAGGAGTTGCCCCATAAATGGAATGATGCCGTGTTGGGATATTGTGCCGGAATCATGCTGGCTGCTTCCACGTTGGGACTGATAGTGCCAGCCTTCGAACAGACCAGTCTTTGGTGGCTGGTAGTAATCGGCGTGATGGCAGGCGCCCTGTTCCTGAATGTGCTAGATCTGGTAACTCCCCATCTTCATCACATCACGGGACTCGACCCCGAGGAACATCGCAACAATGCCAGGCTCAGTCATGTGATGCTCTTTGTGATGGCGATAGCCCTACATAAACTGCCCGAAGGCATGGCGGCTGGAGTGAGTGTCTGTTCGGCAGAGGGCGCAACGGAGTGGGGTGTTTCCTTCGGTATCGCCCTGCAGAACATCCCTGAGGGTATGGTGATTATCGCTCCTTTGATGATGGCTGGTGTTACAGCAGTCCGTACCTTTTTTATTTCCATTTTCATCGCCCTGCTCGAAGTGGTAGGCATTCTGGTGGGTTTCGGTTTGGGTTCAGCCTCTTCCACCTTCCTCCCCGTGATGTTGGGCTTTGCCGGTGGTGCCATGCTCTATGTAACGAGCGATGAGATGATTCCCGAAACTCATGCCCATGGTTTTCAGAAGCAAGCCACCTACGCCCTTCTCCTGGGTTTCATCACCTTTGTGCTGATGGAGAAATATGTATAATCTTCTTTTTCCCATCTCTCTTATTTATGTTTGTAGATTCGTCTTGCCTGTAATTGAGGATCCCACTTGTAAATCTTCTGCAAAAGTACTCACAATTTATGAGAAAAAGAAAAAAATGCCAGGAATATGAGTGTGGCAGATGAAAAAAAGCATAGTTGTGGTATGCTTGGTGCTAACGTTGCTATATTAGTCATCGCCAGATATAAAACAATGCCAATATAGCAAAAATACGCATATTTGTAATAAAATTGCGACAAACGTAATAAAAAAACGTAAATATACGTCTATTGCAAGGTGAAAATTCGTGAATCAGGAAAAAAAATCATATTTTTGCATAGCAAAAAATGTAAATAAACAGAAAAATGGCTACAGCTGATCAAATATTATCTCTGATACGAAATCATCTGAACAACGATGATACGCAATTCAGAAAGGTTGCCCTGCAGATTTCCGCTGTGGAGGCAAGGAGTGGTCATGCCATAGTAGCACGTACCATACAAGAATTGCTCAACCAAAAGAAAACATCCTTGGGTACGGTACGTTTGGTGTCTAAAAACAAGGATATAGATGACTTGCTGCTGCAAGTAGATACCTATGATGACATGACAAGTCTGGTACTCAGTCAGGAGTTGAAAGAGAAACTGGACAGAGTCATCAAAGAATATCTAAAGAAAGAAACCCTAAGTAAGTACGGATTGGCAAATCGCCGAAAGCTCCTATTGTATGGAGCATCGGGAACAGGAAAGACGATGACAGCCAGTGCCCTTGCAAAAGAATTCAATTTGCCATTCTTTGTTGTGCGAACTGAAAAAGTTGTGACCAAGTTCATGGGAGAAACAGGTCAGAAACTAGGTAGAATCTTTGATTTTATCAACGAAGTACCAGCTGTATATCTGTTTGACGAATTTGACGCCATCGGTTCTCAGCGAGGAATGGACAACGAAGTTGGCGAACAACGAAGAATACTCAACACGTTCCTACAACTGTTGGAGCGAGATGATTCTGAGAGTTTTATCATAGCTGCCACCAATAGCATAGAATCAATAGATAAAGCCATGTTTAGGCGATTTGATGATGTCATAGAGTATAAATTGCCAGATAGAGAACAGCGATTAGCATTGCTGCGTGAATATCTCTATACCGCAAAGGATTTGGATTTCTCATCTGTAGAGCCCTTGTTTGATGGCATGAGTCATGCCGAAATCAAGATGGTTTGTTCAGACATATTTAAGGAATCCCTACTTAATGACAGGAAGATAGACCTTCCACTGGTTCAGACCATAGTGAATATGCGTCAGCAGTTAAATCGTCAAACCAGCTAAATAATGGAACTATATGCATAAGAAACATTTCTTTTTAAGCAACAATATAGCCGAAGCCCGTGGCTTCTCACCACAGAAACAGGGCTTTGACGGTCATACCCTTCCTTCAAAAGACAGAGCTGCACAAGCAAGTATGGTAAAGGAGCAATACGTAGCTGTGGTTAATCAGATTGTTACTCATTTGGAAGAAAGAGAAAAACAAGGACAGCCTGTGGCTAACGGAATCTATGTCGATTTGAAAATGGACAAAAGTTTCATACCAGATTCTTTGGGCAAACAAGACAGTCCAAAAGGAGCAACCATCATGAAAGTAACTGACAACGGAGAAGAAAATGACGTTGACGTTACTGTATATGTAAAGAAGGACAAGAAGGATTGGCTTAAAAATAAAGTTGACGACTATTCTTCCAAGAACACAGCAAAGGGAAAGCCATGCAATGAAAGGTTGATCGCCCCTATCAATGGTGTAGAAGCAACAGACATTCGCACACTCTACGTGTCAGCGGAAGAATTTGACACAATACCAGAAGAAGGCTCATACATTTACGAATTGTGGATGAGCCATAGCAAAGAAAACAGCCAAGAGCGCATAGAGAACACTTTGCATCAACTGGGCATAGAGAAGATGGCAGAGCCTTTGCTTTTTGATGGTGTTGATGTATGGTTGATTAAGTCAACCAAGCAACAACTCTGCACCCTGCCACTGTCGCTGGGATATATTGAAGGCATCCGCCCCTATCATAAGCCGTCCATTCTGACAAGCAGCAACCCCGAGAAAAGAGAATGGAGTGAACTCATCAAAGGAGAAATTACCTACGACGAAGATGCGGATGTAATAGTCGGCATATTGGATTCGGGTGTGAACAATGCACACGAACTATTAAAGCCAGCACTACCAGACGAGCGAATGGATGTAGCCATTGGTGTACTGGAAGCAACAGACAAGACAGACCATGGCACTGGTATGGCAGGATTAGCCCTGCTTGGTGACTTGACAAATATTGCCTACCAACGAGAAACACCAGTAGCTGTGCATCATGCACTGTCGTCGGTTAAAATTTACGAGGCTGGGTATGAAACACCAAAAGAATTTTATGGAGCAGTCATAGAAGAAGCCATCGGCAAAGCTTCGGATATGGGGGCATCCATTCAATGCATGGCCATTACAGATGAAAGTGCCTACAACGGCATAGCCACCTCCAGTTCTGCAGCACTTGATGAAAGCATCTACCATCAGGGACAATGTGACAGATTGGTTCTGGTTTCAGCAGGAAACATACAGACACCCGATGTAGATCATAACAACTATATAGAATCCTGTAAGGCAAACGCAGTGCAGAGCCCTGCACAAGCTTGGAATGCCCTAACTGTAGGGGCCTATACCGAAAAGACTCTTGTAGGCGATGAGAGTTTCAAACCTTTGGCAGCCCCAGGTGGTGTATCGCCATATTCATGTAGCTCATACCCATGGCATGAGAAGCGCAATAAGCCAGAAATCGTAATGGAAGGAGGAAATGTAGCTTATCATGACTTGCTCAGAGAAACCTCACATAGCGACCTGAGTCTTGTAACAACCAGCAATGAGCAAGAAGAGCCATTGGAACCTTTCAATGCGACAAGTGCTGCTACAGGATTGGCTGCAAGACTTGCCGCACAGATTAAAGTGGAGAATCCGCAACTGTCAATGCTCTCCATCCGAGGCTTAATGGTGCATTCTGCTCGATGGACGGATGAAATGATGCGTATAAATAACGTTGAAGAGCGTATGACACTCTGCGGATACGGCGTTCCAGATGAGAACGCAGCCGTATATAGCAACGAAAAATGCGCCACTTATATTTTTGAGAATCAACTGGAGCCCTACACACAAGGTGACAGTGGCAACATATATGGCAAGATGCACTACTACGATTTGCCATGGCCAAAAGAACTGTTGGAAGATATGGGAGACGAATACGTAAGAATCCGCATCACCTTATCATATTATGTGAAGCCATCCCCTGGCTATGCCGGAAGGACAAGTAAGTACCGCTACCCATCTGCTACATTGCACTTTGACCTAAAGACAGCAACAGAAACAGAAGAAGAGTTTCTGTGTCGTAGGAACAGGCAAGAAGGAGAAAAGACCACCCAAAACGATGCAACCAGATGGAACGTGAAACAGCAAAAGCGAGAAAGAGGCACTGTACAATCCGACTGGATTGAATGTACTGCAGCAGACTTGGCTGAAATGGACAAGATAGTAGTATTTCCAGGTCAAGGATGGTGGAAAGAAAGGAAACTGGACAATGTGGACAATTCTGTTCCCTATTCTCTCATAGTTTCAATAGAAACCAAAGAGACAGACATATACAACGCTGTAGAAACAGCAATTAGCAATCGTATAGGAGTACCTATTGCACAAGAAGTGTAATATACTCCATAAGACATTGAAGAAGGGCAAAGCTAAACACTCAGCCCTTCTTATTGTTTATACCTATAATAGGTAATATCACCAAAAGCACTTCACTTCATCTACTTTTACACATTATATACTTGGTCATGCCGATGCTTTAACAAATGGTAAACTTTATTTACCCATTTAAATTAAAGTATTATGGCAACAGTAAAAGTAAAATTCAGAGCATCCTCGGTGCCAGGAAAGGAAGGCACATTGTATTATCACCTCATTCACCAGCGCTGCCTGCGCTGGATCAGAACCGACTATCATGTCTTTCCGGACGAGTGGAACGACAAGAAGTCGGCTATCATTGTTTCTAACCGCAACAACCGTCAGGCACATCTGCAGCTCATCCAATCGCAGATAGATTGGGAGATGAAACAGATGCAGCGTATCATCCGTGATAAGGATGCCGAGGGCATCCCTTATACCATTGATGACATAGACAAAGAGATACAGCAGCTGCCACCCTGCCAGAGCGTCTTTACCTTCTTCCGCCAACAGATAGCCAAGAAGGAGCAGATGCAGTGCATTGGCACCAAGAGCAACTATGTCAGTGCCGCCAACAGATTTATGGAGTTTCGTCATCACAAAGACCTCACCTTCTCCCAGATGACCAGCGAGATGATGGAAATGTATCAGGCATGGCTGTTCAACAGAGGTGTCGGACAAAACACCGTGTCCTTCTATCTGCGAACCCTGCGCACACTCTACAACAAGGCAGTAGAAACAGGCCATGCGCCAGCCAATGATATCTTTGCTCACGTGCAGACCGCTAACGTGAGAACTGCCAAACGAGCCATCTCTGTAAAGGATATTCGCAAGATAGAAAACCTGGACTTGCCAACAGGTTCCTCCCTTGACAAGGCACGAGACCTGTTCCTGCTCAGCTTCTATCTGCGTGGTATGGCATTCGTGGATATGGCGTTTCTGAAGAAGACAGACCTGAAATGTAGTATGGTGAACTACAACCGTCGCAAGACCCACCAAAACCTCAATATCGAGTGGATGAAACCAATGCAAGCCATCATCGACAAATACGCCGAACAGACCAAGAACTCCCCTTATCTGCTACCCATCTTGACAGGCAAGGAATCCTCTCCATACACGGCATACCGCAAAGTGGAGCACAACACCAACTACAACCTGAAGAAAATCGGAGAGATGGTAGGCTTGAAGATACCGCTCACTACCTATGTGGCACGCCACACATGGGCAAGCGTAGCCTTGCACATGAACATCCCAATAGCCACTATCAGCCAGGGCATGGGACACAACTCCTATAAGACCACACAGATTTACTTGCAGTCATTAGACGTAGCAACCATCAATGAAGCCAACAAGCGGATTATAAAAACGATCTCAAAAGAGTTGTAAACAAATCGTTATGTTTACCCCATTTCGGAATGATGGGGTAAAATTTTTAGCAAACTTCGCTCTTTCTTCTTAGAAGAGAGTAATTTGGTTACAAAAGTACGAAAAATAGTTGGATTACGTGTCCATTTTTTATATTTTCTGTATCCTTCCCTAAAATTTAACACAAATGTTTAGCAAATCTGCCTAGGTGATTCCTATAAATGGCAGATTTGCACTTATTTTGGCAGTTGTTGCCCTTTTCTAAGAAGAAAGTGCAAATGATGTAAAATAAAGCTACAGGTGTAGAGGCTGTATGGCTAATACTCATTTATATAAGATTATGCATAATCATAAGAAATGGACCAGGCTTCCACAACCATCATGTATGGTTGCAGCTGAGGACATAAAGTAGAACGAGAATATGACGCAGGATTGCTTGAATTCACCTTCTACAGCCGACGTAAGTAAACGCTTACCAAAGGGCATCCACGTTATCGGGGCTGAAAGACTTTCGGATCCGAGTGTAGAAGGAATATCCCGACGTAAACGGATCAGAATGAAAGAAGACCCTTCCACCAACCCCACTTCATGGAGTTATATTTTTATTCTTCACATGGCAGCTAAAGGGATGGAGAAATGGCTTGAAAAATTTAATGCTGACGAGAAAAATACCAAACAACCTTATTTCATTCATAAAACCCTTCGTTATTCCTACAAGGATGAAGAAAAGCAACAAGGAGTGAAAAAGACTTTGGAGCAATCTGTCAGCGGACTTGTCTTCTTGCAAGGTACGGTGAATGACCTACAAGAATTTCTTGCAGATTATTTTCCCAAATTTCATTTAGTCAAAGACCGCAGTTTAGGACGACCTGCATCCATAAAGGACTCCATCATGCAGCCCTTTATGAATGTGATGAAGACCCATCCGGAGCAGGTTACATTCCTTCGTGATGATTTTGAGAAGTTTGCCAAAGACCATGTGAAGTTACGTGTCCTTTCAGGACCATTCAAAGACTATGAAGGCTACATTGTCCGCATAGACCGTGACCGCCAGCTCGTCTTCGACTTCGGTGGACGAGCTGTAGCTATCCGTGGCGTGCATAAGGAAGACTTCGAAGTTGTAGAAGAGTAGTTGTAAAAACTCCCCCAAAAATTTGGTAGTTTCACAGAAAACCCTTATCTTTGCTGCGAATTAAATATAGAAGTTATGGCACAGTTAACATTACAGATAGATAGTCCATCTTTGTTGGAGCAATTAAAGAATGTCCTCTCTCTTATGAGAGGCGTTAAAATAGTTTCAGACTCCCCAGTTTCAAGGAGTGCTGCTTTGGAAGATGTTCCAAACGCAGAAACTTTGGCAGCAATGAAAGAGGCTGAGAGTGGTCATGATGCGGGAGTAGTTCGAGTAGATAGCTTAGAAAGTTTCATGGCATCAATGGAGGAATAGGGTTTATGAAAGAAATTCGAAAGACCTCGCAGTTCAAGAAAGTTTAAGAATGATAAAGAATTTGTAGAAACGCTTATGGGGATAGTTAAGCTTTTGGCAGAAGGCAATCAGATACCGGAAGAATATAATCCTCATTCTTTGAAAGGCAACTGGAAGAACTATATGGAATGCCATATAGAAAATGATACACTTTTGATTTGGTTTGATAAGAACAATAATGCAATAGAATTAGTTCGTTTAGGTTCGCATTCTGAATTATTTTGGTAAAGGACGTAAGCGCTGATCTCCATAACAGTCAGGCGGTCCCATCCCGCACAACCATGGCGAGGGCTTTGATGCCCCGCCAACCTTATAGCGTAGCGGTTCTGAGCACCGGAGGGCGGTTACATCCTCTCGTCCCTGAGGGAAGAGAGGCTTGGTGAGAAAGGTGGAGCCTTCTTTAATGGTAAAGAAGGACGGGATGATTTTAGAAAATCTTATCATGTCCCTAATCTCATGTAATTATAACTCGAACAAAAAGGTGAATTCAATGCTTCCTAATTGGTAGCTCAAGCAATACCAATTAATAATATGCTTTTTTTAGAAAAATGTTGGATGTGCTAACTGTTGAAAATCAGCAGTTACGTTCTAACGGTGATTTACTAACAAAGTTCTATTTTTTTTAACTTGTACAATTTAAAACATTAATATTATGTCATTTGATGCAAAACCACTTCAGATAAAAAGCTTGTTTACCAAGCATATATTTACGATTCCTCGCAATCAGCGTAGATATGTTTGGAATAAAGAAAACTGGTCAGAACTTTATGAGGACTTGAAGTTCTTAATAGAAAACAAAAAGTGTGATGCTATTTCTGGTCATTTTCTAGGCAGCTTTGTTCTTCAAAAGAAAAAAGAAGATAATGATGTTACATATTTTGAAATAATAGATGGGCAGCAACGTTCTATAACTATCGTACTCTTCTTGGCTGCGATTATGCAGTATTTCAAGGAGCATGATATGAAGGACTTTTTTGATGGTTGCCGTGATTTCTTAAAGGTGAAGGATGCTGTTAGCAAAGAGCATTGTGTTATAGAAACCGATTATTATGATGCAATTGAGAAAATCGTAGATAATGTTTGCGATTGGGAAAATCGGATTTCTGACATTAATAAGTTCATAAAAACAATATCGGTAGGTAATATCAATTCAAAATTTGCAGACTGTTTCTTATATTTCTATAAGCTCTTGCAAAGTCAATCTAAAGATTTTGTGTGGAATGTGAGACGCGCTTTAGCTGATGCAAAATACATTCATATACAAGCTGACAACAATGAGGATTCATATACCATATTTGAAATTTTGAATGCCCGAGGAATGGCATTGGAGGATTTTGAACTTATCAAAAATTTTATCATGCGTTATATCTTGCCGCAAGAAGAAACCATGGTAGATAGGGTAAAGGAGTTGTGGAAGGAGAAAATAGAGAACCCTTTGAGCACAAATATCTCAAAATTCTTTCAGCATTATGCTAAGCATAAGTACAGAATGGACATCAATCAAAAAGATGTATTCAATTTGATTAAAAAGACAGCACGTAAGAATGTAAATGACTTCTTCGATGATTTATTGTTGAAAGCAGGTTATTATAAGCTAATTATCTCTCCTGGAGACACGGAGACATCGGATAATCTTTCTGAAACAGAGAATTTTGTTTTTTCTTTTTTGCGAAAGAAGCGAGCAATACAGTTTAGACCAATACTTATGAGCTTGATGCATTTGAAGGAAATTGGAGATTTGACAGAAGAAGCTTATAATGAAGTTTTGTTGTTTATATATAGATTCTTTGTTTGTTACAATATTATTGGAGAAGAAAAATCTAATAAGCTAGAGGATGTTATACGAAAATATGCTCCTCTTATAGAAAATGAATTCTCGGAGCAGGTGATAGACGAATTTGAGGAAAGTTTGAAAAAGAGAATTCCTGATTTCAATACTTTTCAAAATGCATTTAGGAACATAGGATGGTCAAATCATAATACTTTCTACAAAGACTCAAAACTCAAAAATCGAGTTGTAATAGTATTGGAACTAATTGAGTCCTATGAGTCAAGATGCCAGGATGTTCATTCTTTTACCATAGAGCATATAATTCCAGATTCATCAAATAATCCTGAAGCTTATAACATAGGTAATTTGATACCTTTGGAAGAATGGATTAATAAAGGTTTGAAAGACAAACCAATAGACGAAAAGGTTCAAGCTTATAGAGATTCAGGCTTTAAGATGGCACGAAATATCGCTGGTTATTATTCATCTAACTTTGATCCTATAAAGCGGAATACACTTATGGCAAAGAAAATATATCATGATATATTAAAACTTGATTTGCCAGATGAATAAAAAAGTAAAATGTCACTTTGCTAAATGCTCTTTATAATGGTCATGTTGCTGTACACAAACCGAGGCATATTGTATGTAGGGAGCGGAATGCATAATCGTAATCAGTTGAAAGGCATAAATGATTGGGATAATCCGAAAACTACAATGCCTAGTAACTCAAACTCGGATCCTGATGACTTTCGGCGAGAGCGACAGATTAGAAGAATAGCGAAGTATCGCAATAATAGTTATTTTGTTGGCAGTCCGGAATCAGGTGTGCGCTTTGCTCGCCTGATGTCCCACTTTGCCAATATCCGTAAGCACAATTTGGATCCTGTGGAGTATCTTTGTGATGTGTTCCGCAGGATCAAGAAAACGGCAAAGGACAAATTTGTAGACTTACTCGCTCATAGATGGCAGCTGGCTACTGTTACTGCTTGGGCATAAATTCATATGCTTTTTTCTTAAAAGATTATAATAAAGTATTCATTTTAGGGCTTAACGTACCTAAAATTACCGCTTACTAATGACAAGATAAAACCCTTGCCGAAAATAAAGTTGCATATATAAGCCCAAAGCATTAGTAAACAACAAAAAAACTTATATTTGTGTCATGTTGACTAAAATATAGGACTTATTTATACATTATTCAGAAACTATGTTTGGTAGTACAAAAAGTAAATTATATTTTTTGGTTATTTTAGGGGATCTTGATAATTCTCATTATAACCATATGCGTGACCGATTAGGTGGTTTAGGGAAAACTCATCGTCTAATGGAAAATGTGTTTTTATTATCAGTTGATGTAACAAGCAAAGAGTCAATGTCTGTAAGAGAGGTTCGTAATAAAGTTACAGGAGAAGACCTTGGCTATTGCTTTGTCATCAGACTCAATAAGGACTTTTCTTCTGCTTGGAATCTGACTAGAGAAAATTCAGAATATTTATTGAGTATAATTGAAGAATTACAAGATGGCAAGACGGAATAATGGATTTGGTGAAACTGAAGCTGCAAGGCATCGTATTGAGAAAATCGACATTTATGAAGTAACGAAGGAAGAAATAGAAGAATTGTGTAGCAATAGTACATCCGATTTGTGTTTGGAATTTGCAATTGCGTCTGTTTCGATTTTTGCTTCTTTTCTATGTTCTTTGTTGGTTGCTGATTTCTCTTCATCTCCTATGGCTTCATCTGTATTTTTAATAGTTACGATATTGACAGCTATATCTACTATGTTTTTCACGTTGTTATGGTGGAGACAAAGAAAGGATAGGCAGATAGTTAAAAACAAGATTTTAGATAGAGCTGTTAAGGAATAGCTATAATGTAGAAGCTGAATTGAATGCACGATTCTTCCATGTAAATACTTGTATTCCTCTGGCGGTCCCATCCCGCATAACATGGCGAAGGCCTTTGATGGTCCGCCAACCTTATAGCGTAGCGGTTCCGAGCACCGAGTAGGGCGGTTTTCTCCCTCGCTCCTGAGGAGAGAGGGCTAGGGGTGAGAGGTGGAGCCTTCTTTAATGGTAAAGAAGGACGGGATGATTTTAGAAGGACTCCTTCTTTAATGGTAAGGAAGGACGGGTAGGTTTTCGAAAAAAAGTCTTTCCTTGCAGGAGAGACGGAGAGGTAGAAAAATACCTTCTTTAATGGGAAAAAGCGATGCCAATGAGTGCAATGAAAACTCGCTTTCAAATTGCCGAGTGCAGCTCGCTTTATCAACAAAGAAGGACGGGATGATTTTAGAAAAACGATACTGCAATGAGGAACCCAATATAACATTTTTCAAAATACTGATAGGTGTAACAACTTGTAATATAGTGGTGACGCTGTAATGTTGATATACGAAAAAACTCCCCATCTGTTTTCAGATGAGGAGCATTATCTAGAGATGGAAGTCGATTTCCTTCAGCCATTCCTTGACATCGAAGCAAGGACAGCTCTTGCGAACCCAGGGAAGGTCGCGATGACCTAGGATCTCGGCATCGGGATAGTCGAGGACGAGGCTGTAGAGGAGGTCTTCCAGAGATGCTTTCTGGGCTGGAGTGCGAGTGTCGGCAGGCTTGCCTTTCTCGTCGAGACCACCCTCGTAGCAGATTCCGATGCTATGGGCGTTGTAGTGGCGGGCGTGAGCACCCTCCTCGCTCTCTGGACGGCAGGGATAGACCACGCCATCCTTCGTAATGTAATAGTGGTAACCGATGGAGTGGAAACCACGGGCCTTGTGGCAGGCTTCTAAGGCTTCTACTGGGAAGTCCTGGTTAATACGTGTGGCACTGCAATGTACCACGATCAAATCGATTTTTCTTTGATTCTTCATTGGATTCTATGGATTTTAAAGGGTTAATGTTTGTCTCCCACAGATTACACAGATTTTCACAGATTTTTGACTCCTTCGGAGTTTTCCATTGAGGTTTGGTGATAACTGTTGCTTGCAACAAGATTATCTGTGTATATCCGTGAGATCTGTGGGAGAACTAAAATATCACTTGCAGCTCTGCACACAGAAGGAGCTGAGGACGGCAGTGAGGACGGTGATGACGAAGTTGATGACTTTCTGGATTGTTTCTTTTTTCATTGTTGTTAGTGATTAGTGATTAATGTTTAATTTTCCCACAGATTACACAGATTTTCACAGATTATAGACTCCTTCGGAGTTTTTTGCAGTGAGACCTGATGAGTATAAGACCGTTGCTTGCAACGAAGAATTATCTGTGTATATCCGTGAGATCTGTGGGAGACCAAGAAGGAAGCGGGCAGGATGAGCAAGTATCCGTTCAGGGCGATGATTTGACAATGTTGAATGGTGAGTGATGAACTCATTCCTGATGTGCCCTCGGATTACTCCGGACTGCATCCTGCCGATGCGCTTTCTCTTGTTTCAGATGCGAGGCGGGTAGGGCTACTCTAAGCCGTCGCCTCCTCCTTCTCCAGTGGTTCCGCTACCGCCCTGGTCGGTGTTGTCACCACCAGGGGTATCCTTCCCGGTATCCTTCCCGGTATCCGGGGTGGTATCCGGGGTGGTGCCATCACCTAACAGAGCAGAGGCCTTCTTCAGCGTAGCTTCTAGGTTGATGGTCTTGGCGCTGAACTCACCGGTACCACGAGCACGGAGACGGAAACCGTCGATGTTCTTGGCGATGGTGAACTCCTTCTCTGAGGCGGCTCCCTCCTTGTTGCGGATGCCGATGGAGAAGATGGCGAGGTCGTCAATCTTCACAGCGAAACCTTGCAAGGTGAGTTCCTTGATGCACGATACCATATCGGTAATCATGCCCTTGATGGCTCCCTTAGAGAAAGGAGTGTTGTGGCTAGCCATGTGTTCGGCCAGGCCGTCGATGTCTACCGTCTGAGTGATGACTGGATAGGCGTAATACTTGCCGTATGCCTCTGGCATCTTGGCGTTCTGATTTAGTTTTAGTACGTAAAGCAACATAAGTTTTAAAGTTTTAAGTGTTGAATGTTGAATGTTGAATGGGCGCTGCGCAGTGCCTGATTCTTGAACACGAATCTCACGAATCGAACGAATCTTTGACTCCTCGCGGAGGTTTTGTTTTCCCACAGATTACACAGATTTTCACAGATTTTTGACTCCTCGCGGAGTCTTTGCTGTGAGCCTTAGTGAGTACCGTTGCTTGCAACGAAGAAAATCTGTGCAAATCTGTGAGATCTGTGGGAGACTCTTTCTGAATCACAATGCAAAGATACAACATTTCATTTTCCCAACTCACCGATGCTCATTGTTGCTCACCGATACTCACCGATTATCACTGATAAATATCAGGGTTCTCCCAAATGGAAGAAAATATAGGATACTTGCAGGGGATTGAACTCCTTGCAGCTCTTGTTGTATCCACTCTTCTGCAACTGCTCGTAGAGCTGGGTGCATCTTACTATCCATCTCATCAGATGGGCTCTTGCCACGTCCGGGTCGGAATCCGGAAAATAGAGCAGGGCTAACTCCTGCTTGGTGTAACTTCGTAAATCCATTTTCTATAATGTTGAATGTTGAGTGTTGAATGTTGATTTTGAACACGAATCTCTCGAATCTCACGAATCTTTCATTCTGAAGCCACTTATTCGTTTAATTCGTGCAATTCGTGTTCAGTAAACCCAATAAGTAATTCGTGTTCTGAAAAAAACAATAAGAAATTCATGTTCAGTAAAAACAGTACGTAATTCGCGTGCAGAGAAATATCTATTAGGGTTATGCTTCGTAAATATGATACTTAGCTATCGTAACCATGATACTTAGTGGTCGTAACCAAGATACTTAATCCTCCACGGTATCGTTAGGATCGATGAAGGCATCGTTGTTGATTTCGCTACCTTCCTTCTCTATCACAGCCCAGCCGTTGCCGTTCTTCTTGTGAATCTTCTTGAATCCAAGACGCTTCATCACGTTACCGATGTTCTGGTTGTTCAGGTTCTGGCGAAGGGCAGGGTTCACACCTATCCTCTCCAGTATCTCAGCACTGTAGCGGAACTTGATAAACTGTAGCGGCGTATCTGGCTCCGGCACCCGGTAGTAACGGAGTATCTGCTCCTCGGCATAGTTGGCTACCATGAAGAGGCGGTTGTGACTGCGCATCAGCTCGATGTCGTCTCTCGTCAACCAGTATGTCCACTCCAGGGGCTCGCCCTTAGGATGGCTCATCACCTCCTGACCCAGTCCCACTGCCTCGGCAAACACGTGGTCGTAGTCTATCGGGTGCTCTATCGGACTCTCGATGCTCTTAACCAGCCAAGGACAGTAGCGGCGGTTCTCCTCGTCGGTGATGAACTGCTGGCTGTTGGTGGTGCCGCAGAGCGATCCACGGTGAGGCATCTCCGAACGGTACTTGTCGTAAGGTCGGCGGATGGAGAATGTCACCTTGGTCATGTTGCTCTTGAAGGCGCTCAGGTTCTTGCCGAATACCATCTCAAACTCGTCGAGACAGAGCAGAGCCTTGCTGCTGAAAGCCTCCATGAAGTCCTTGTCGGTATAGGCACCCGTCGAGTCGTTGAGGAAGTACTGGCGCAACTGTGGGGGCAACAGCATGTGGAAGAAAGTGGTCTTGAAGATGCCGCCCTTGCCCACGAAGATGAGTATCATCTGGTTCACCACCTTCAGCGTTACCCACGCCACCACCATCGCCACCAGCCACTTCTTAAAGAAATAGCGGAAGAGGCTCTGCGTATGCTCGTTGTCTGGCAGGTTCTCCACCTCGATGCGGTCGGCGAGCTGGTCAATGTAGTCGGGATCCTCTCCCTTCTTCCATTTCGGCAGACTGCGCAGGTAATCGTCCAAGGGGTCGAAGGGCTCGCTGAAGTCGCTGTTGATGATGTTGTGCAAGGTCTTCTCTGAGAGATGCAGTCCCGACTCGTCCATCTCGCTCCAGATAGAGTTCTCGATATTGTCGTCGATGCGTACCCAGTCAGGATACTTGCCGTCTAAAACGAAGCGGCTCTCCACCTCGTAAAATCCCGTCAGCACGTTTCGGCGGAACAGATAGTGGGTGAGTAGCCACTGCTTGATGCCCCTTACCGATGGCTTGGCGCTGCGCCCCTCGCCATGGCGATAGAAATGCCAGATACCAAACTTGTTCAGATGCTTGTAGCGAGACTTGATGACAGAAGCCGTATCTTCGTAGCTGGTGCCAAACTCACGGTCGGCGTAGGTCAGAACTTCTTCCTGCGGGATGCCATAGTAGATGCAGATGTCGGCAAAGTGCCATACGTACTCGTTGTGATGCTCAGGCTCGAACCGATAGCCCCACAGGTCGAGCAGTTCCTTGATATGGGAAGCTGCCTCCTCGATGGTAGGCGCACCCTTGTCGCCTGACTTCGCCTCCTCTTTCACCTTGCTGCTTCGCTTTCCTCCCTTGGCGTTTCGCCTGGCAGAATACTTCGCCTGCAATGCCTTCTTCGTGTAGAGGGGGTTCAGATCCTTCGGTCCCAAGGCAAAAGGCTCGGCATCCCAACGGAAATAGGCATCCGGGTCGTAGGCAAGACCGGCGCATCGGGTGATGTCTACACACTGCTTGTCGGGAGCGATACCCAGGAGTTGGGTGTAGTAAGCCATCGCCTTCTGCAGCACAGCATCGAAGAGTTCGAGCACGCTGATGTCGTCGTCATCTACAGGATGGTAGGCACAGAATACTCTGAATCCCCTGCCGCTCACGGTGACATACTCTACCATCGTATGACTGTCGCCTCTCACCAGTTGGATAAGCTGCTCCATATCTTCCTTCTTCACATGGTCGAAGTCGAGCTGTAACATGTAGGTAGGTTTGAGGAAGTCTGCAAGTTGTCTGCCGTAGCCGTTCATGAGTGCCGAAACCGTGATGGCAGGCATCTCAGGCTTGTACTGGTCGGCAAACTGCTTGCTGATGGCGAGGCGCTTGCGATAAGTCTCAGTCATCATTCGTAGCTCAGGGCTAGAGGTAATCACGCTCTTGAGATACAACCAGTCGGCGAGTGGATGGCTCTCCGAAGATTTGATACAAGGGAAGTACGATGGCATCGTAGCTGCCTCATACATACAGTTGGTGTTTGATTCTTTTTCCATTTCGTTTTAAAATTGTTGTTGTTATATACTATTCAGTCGTTTCCAACGTTCTCTAAGAAAGAGTGTGGGTGAACACTTGGCGATGAAGTCGGTGAAGGGTGAACCCTGATGCCAACCTTTAGCGTTAATAATGTGTTAAAAACACTATATAACCCATTATAATAGAGACTCTTATATTTCTAGCATGCGCTGTATATACAAAGTTCTTTTTATTAGGGTTCACCCCTGAGCCGAAAAGGTGAATGCTTGGGGCAAGTGTTCACCCCGCTGTTCACCATTCGGTAACCTAAGATTGCTTCAGCCCTCGTTCTTGAAAGCTGCTGCGAATTTAAGAAAAAAGATTGATACCGCCAAGAATCCTGTACCTACATATATAGGTACAAAAAGGCGATGATTTTATAATAGCTTAACAAAAGATATTCAAATTTTTTAAATATATTAAGAGATGACACGATTTACAAAAACCAAAAAGGCACTGCGCGCTTTGACGGATACCATCCTCGGCGGCAGTAGCAATGTGGTACGCACCTTAAAGGTGGCTGGCCACATGAATGAGAATTCAGTCAAGCATGTCTAAGAGGGTTATGCCAGTCATACCCAGTCCTACTGCCTTCTTCGTTCTTCGCTGAAGAAGCATCACTGCACCAAAGACCAGGTGATGCAGATAATGGACTATCTTGACAACATGGAAGAGGAATATCACAAGTCCTATCCCGACGATCCCTGCCCGATGGACGGTGGCTACAAGGTGAGCTTCGAAAGGTTTGTGATAGAATCCTTGAGATCCGTGTGAGCCCTTCAATGATACCATACGAAACACACAATAGATAGTTAAGATTATTTTTTAGAACTCGATAAGTCCCGAGGCTGTTCTGGCGGTGGAAGCTGCCGGAACAACTGGGTAGTGTGTTTACGTAGTCAAATTTTTTAATTATGAGAATTTTTCATTATACCAGTATTGAAACTTTGGCATTAATACTGAAAAATAGGACTATCCGTTTTTCTCGATTAGACAAGGTTGATGATCCTGAAGAGTACGATATTACCGAAGATGGGGTTACTCCTTCCCACTATTGTTTTGCTTCTTGTTGGACAAGAAATGAGGATGAGAGTTTGCCCCAATGGTATATGTATGGAAGTGGAAGTCATGGTGTTAGGATAGAAATGGATTCAGATATGTTTGAGTATGTTGATGGATTTAAAGATAAATCGTTTCTTGGTGGTGTAGAATACACAAAGCAAGGTGATAGAATAATGCCAGTCATTTTAAATGGTAAAGTTCTTGAAGATATTATTTATGTAGATGATATGAGTAATATAGAGAAAAGGATATTTCATGCATTTGAGGAGCAGAAAGCTATACATTTTCATAATATAGGATTATATAAACGAAAGGATTGGAACTTCCAAAAGGAATGTCGCTTTAGGTTATATGCTTTGCCATTAAAACCAAGAGGAGTGGGATTGTACTATTCTCCATCAGAGGTTATTGCTGATAATGTCCCTCCAAAAGCTGAATATATAGACATACCTCTTTCTCCAATAGCATTTGCTAATATGAAAATCTTATTAGGACCAAAAGTTAATGCAGCTGAACGAATCATTATTCAGTCGTTAATGAAAGAATATTTAAGAAAGGAAGATTTTGGTCTAAGTGTTTTTACGAATAAAATGTAAAATAAATTATGATAAGACCAAAGATTTCAGTAGTGACGTTATGCTATAATGCCGTCTTTGCAAATGGGATGTAGCCTTTCCGTAATAGTTCATGCCCAGGCGGTCCCATCCCGCACAATATGGCGTTGACCTTTGATGGTCCGCCAACCTTAGAGCGTAGCGGTTCTGAGCACCGAGTAGGGCGGTTACATCCTTCCTTTCTGAGAAGGGAAGGCTTGGTTAGGATGTGGAGCTCTCCTTGCAGGAGAGACGGAGAGGTAGAAAAATACCTTCTTTAATGGGAGAAAGCGAGCTGCACTCGGCAAAGAAGGACGGGATGATTTTAGAACTTCTTATTAAAGAACAAAAAATAAAATAAAAAAAATGAATATAGTAAAAACAGTAATAGAAGGCGTTCTCATTATAGAGCCACGCCTCTTCCGCGACTCTCGTGGCTACTTCTTTGAGAGCTTCAGCGAGCGAGAGTTTGAAGAAAAGGTTGCCCCAATCCTGGGACACAGTGTTCACTTCTGCCAAGACAACGAGTCAATGAGTAGCTATGGTGTCATGCGAGGCTTGCATTTCCAGCGCACCTTACACACAAAGCAAGTTGGTACGCTGCGTAAAGGGTAAAGTACTCGATGTAGCAGTGGATATTCGCAAAGGTTCACCAACCTATGACAAGCATGTGGCTGTAGAACTAACAGAAGACAATCATGTCCAGTTCTTCATCCCAAAGGGTTTTGCTCATGGTTTCGCCGTTCTCTCAGAAACAGCAGTCTTCCAATACAAGTGTGATAACTTCTATCATCCAGAGACCGATGGAGGCATCAGTATCCTCGATGATACCCTCGGTATCGATTGGAAGATTCCAACAGAACATGCCAATCTCTCGGAGAAAGATACGAAGCATGAGATGTTGAAAGACTTCGATTCTCCATTCGATATAAAAGCAAACTTGTATAAACTACTGCCCCCCACTTTAAACAGGCCTTACTTTTTAAAGTGGGGTCAAGAATAGGATATTTTAGAATTTGTAATAAGAATATTATTTCATATAGTGGAAAAAATAGAAAATAAAAGAATAGTAAAGAATACTCTGATGTTATATATAAGAATGATACTAATGATGCTCGTATCATTATATACATCTAGGGCATTGCTTCAGGTTTTAGGAGTTGTAGATTTCGGTATATATAATGTCGTTGGTGGTGTTGTTATGATGCTTTCATTTCTTCAAGGTGCATTAAATACATCCATTCAGCGATATCTTACTTATTATTTGGGAATCGGTGATTATGTAAAGTTGAAACGTGTTTTTGTGGTTAGTAGCCAGATATTATTTCTTGCCTCTTTAATAATAGTTGCAATTTCAGAAACGATAGGAATCTGGTTTGTGCATGAAAAAATGATAATACCAAATGATCGTATAGTAGCTGCTCATTGGGTTTTTCAGTTATCTATAGTAGTTATGGTACTTCAAATAATGAGCGTTCCATATAATGCTGTGATTATAGCGCATGAGCGCATGAAAGCTTTTGCATATATTTCGACCATTGAAGTCTCCTTACGTTTGGCTATTGTTTATCTGTTATTGGTATTTGAATATGATAAACTTATTGTCTTTGCTATATTAATGGCACTTGTACAGTTTGTTATAAGGTTTATATATTCAAAGTATTGTATAAGGCATTTTGAGGAATCTAAATTAAGTTTATATTGGAATAAGGAACTGTTCAAAGAAATAGGCTCTTTTGCGGGATGGAATCTCTTTGGCGGCCTTGCAGGTACTTTTTATAGCCAGGGGTTGAACCTATTGTTAAATGTATTCTTTGGACCGACAGTGAATGCAGCGCGTGCAATTTGTACTCAGGTTGAAGCTGCTTTAAATCAGTTCTCCACAAATTTCCAAATGGCAGTAAATCCGCAAATTACAAAAAAATATGCTACGGGCAATATCTGCGAGATGCATTCGTTGTTATTTAGAACATCAAAATTTTCATTTTATTTGGTGTTGATATTTGCATTACCGCTTTTCTTTTCAGCAGATTATGTACTTAAGTTATGGCTTAGTAATGTGCCTGAATATACCTCTTCTTTTGTGAAGATTATGCTTTGTACGATTCTTGTAAACTCCACGGCACAGCCAATCGCTATTGCTGCAGCTGCAACAGGTCGAGTCAAAAAGTATCAAAGTTTGGTTGGTGGTATTTTGTTACTGATTTTACCGGTATCCTATGTTGCGTTAAAGCTCGGATGTGAAGCAAGTTCTGTTTATATAGTTAATTTTTTAATAATACTTTTGTCTTGTATTGTTAGGCTTATAGTAGTAAGACCTATGATATCTTTGTCCTTATGCGAATATAGCATAAAGGTATGCTATCCTATAGTAAAAGTTCTTGTGATGTCAATTGTCTTCGGATTAATAATCGCACTGATGCATACTGATGCTTATGTGAGAATATTCCAGATTATTCTGATGTTTATAACCACGTTGTTTTCATGCTATCTCTTTGGACTAGATGTAGAAGAACGTAAATTTATGCTTGATAAGGCTAAAACTTTCGTAAATAAATTTGTAAAATGATTGATATAAAAGATAAAGATAAATGTTGTGGTTGTGAGGCTTGTGTTCAAATATGTCCTCGACAATGTATAGAATTAAAGGCTGATATAGAAGGCTTTTTATACCCTGCTGTAAATTTGAAAACCTGTATAAACTGTGGGTTATGTGAGAAAACATGTCCTGTCATAAACAAGAGGGATATTCGTCTTCCTATGGCTTGTTATGCCGCTGTTAATCCAGATGAAGGTGAGCGTTTGAAATCATCTTCAGGAGGAGTGTTTATCCTTTTGGCGAAACAGATTATTTCAGAAGGCGGAATAGTTTTTGGAGCATGTTTTGATGATAATTGGAATGTAGTCCATCGCTATTCGAAAACTATGGATGGTTTGTATCCATTTATGGGCTCAAAGTATGTACAAAGCCATATCAATGATAGTTATGTAAGTGTTAGGGAGTTCCTTAATAAAGGAATAAAGGTGCTTTTTTCTGGAACCCCATGCCAGAATGCTGGTTTATTGAGATTTTTACATAAAAAATATGATAATTTAATAACTGTTGATTTCATATGTCATGGAGTCCCTTCTCCAAAAATTTGGAAACAGTATTTAGAAGAAATAAAAAATAATGCTAATCAGGACATAGATTGGGGGTCGTTGTATACTAAAGGCTCTTTTGCAGAGAAGCTTAAATGTAAAGATATGTCTGTGTCATTAAAAAGAATCTCTTTCAGAGATAAATCTTCTGGATGGAAGAAGTTTTGTTTGACATACACGTTAGCAAAGCCTACGATCTCTGGGGATATTAAATCTGTTAGGGTTTCTCATGCTCATAATGAAGATTCTTATTTTTTAGGTTTTAATAATTTTAATCTTTATCTTAGACCATCTTGTATGAAATGTCCTGCAAAAAGTTTACGAAGTGGTAGCGATATTACTTTGGCTGATTTTTGGGGTATTGATACTTTGTATCCAGATTTGAATGATGACAAAGGTATAAGTGCTGTAATGGTAAATACTATAAAAGGGAATAATATGATGCAAACAATAAACTTGGATTTGAAAAATGTTGAATATGATGATATAGTCCGACGTAATAGTTCTATAAAGTTATGTTCTACCCCCCCCCGAATGTCGTTTTATGATATAATATTTTACAAGAAGTTTTTTAAAAATAAGAGGAATTGTTTCTTTGCTGATGCTAATAGGTCTGTAATAGAACGTGTAAAAATTCTAGCGCATCCATCTTTGTGTCAGCAAATAAAGAAAATCCTTAGATATATTTACTATACATATATTCGAAAGATATGATAATTGGTTTGTCCCGTTTAATTGATATAATAGTTAGTCTTAATAGACGTTTTCGTCAGGCGCAAATAGAGAAAAAACTGAAACAAAGGTATGTATCAGTAGACCCTTTTTCATTATATAATAATGATATAACTTTGTGGCGCAAATTATATCGCATTTCGGAATTAGTTCCGATTTTAGATTATAAAGATGAAACTTGGAATCAAGTTGTATATCTGAAAATTTTTATGTTATTGCATTCAATAGGGTTGTATTCTGGTGAAAAACGAGAATTTAATTCCATATTGCAAGAAACAAAAAAGGTACAGATAACTTCTGATAACCATATAAGACTGATAAGCAGTGGAATCTTCAATGATTGGATATATCTTACAACATTCAACCATAATTTCTCTAATGTTCGTCTTGATATACATGTCAAGTTTAATTCTATTTTTAAGGAATTTCAGTTGGCGTTTAGACATAAATCACTATTTGAGAGATTAAGATTTCGAATAGTGGATGGCACTACGTTAGTTTCTGAGATTGTAACAAACGGTTTTTTTTCAAGTCCGATTTCTCAAATTCCATTTAATTTAGAGATAGGAAGAGTCTATGAAATGTCATTAATATGTTTGGATGGCTTTTATGGTTTGTCTATAGATGGCAATTCTCTGATGGTAATACATGATACTCAATACTCTAATGAAAATGGTGAACTTGCTGTGGTTTTATGGGACGATAAAAAAAGTAATATAGATGTTGAAATAATAAATTTAAGTCTTTATGGTATTTCATAATATGAAAGTAGCATTATTAGTTTTTCCTATACATTATAGTCATGGATGCCTATTACAGACATATGCTTTATATTCCAAATTGAAAGAATTGGGTTGTGAAGTAACTGTTTTGGATAGGCAACCAGAACGAACGCCTTTTTTTCAATGTGGTATAACTATATTGAAAAGGTTAATTAAGAAACTTCTCTTTGGATATAAAGGCGATATATTTTATCGTAATCAATTTCCAATGATAATCATGGCGGAGCAGCAGCACTTTATTGACAGATTTAGAAAAGATATTATATCTGTACATTCCTCTTTAGAGTTACAAAAGGTAATGGCGGCAGGGCATTTTCAAGCAATTGTGGTTGGCTCTGATCAGACTTGGCGTCCAAAATACGTTCCTAATGTGATGGATTATTGGCTTGATTTCGCAGAATCGTATGATATTCTTAAAGTAGCTTATGCTCCATCATTTGGAACAGATGAATGGGAATATTCTGAAGGTCAAACAGAAAGATGTAAATCTCTTGCCAGTAGATTTTCTGCTTTGTCTGTTAGAGAGGATAGTGGAGTTTCGCTATGCGAAAAATATCTGAATGTTGACGCTATGCATGTCTTGGATCCAACATTATTGCATACTCAACAATTCTATTATGACTTAATAAAGGTAATTCCCGAGAGAGAATCATTTTGTCAATGCTATTTTCTTGATAGAACAGATGAAAAAGAAGCAATTGCCAATCTGATAGCATCGCAAATGCATTTAGCTGTAAACTATATCAATACAAAAACAGAAGATACGAATGCATCTGTAAAAGATAGAATAGCGCCTTCTGTTGAAAAGTGGTTGGCAGGCTTTATTGCTGGCAAGTTTATGGTGGTAGATTCTTTTCACGCAATGGTGTTTAGCATTATATTCCAGCGAGATTTTGTTGTTATTGGTAATAAAAAGCGTGGCTTGTCTCGCTTTGAATCTTTATTAAAAGGGGTAGGGTTGGCTGATCGTTTGGTATTTAACAAGGATGAAGCTTTGATGGTTGCAGGTAGACCTATCAATTGGGATAATGTGCAAGAGAGGTTAAACTACTTGAGAGACAAATCTTATTGCTTTCTGGAAACTTCATTAAGATATAGTAAATAGGTTGTGACTTCAACTAGATTATAGATAAACAATGTTTAGAAAAAGAAAATTATCTTATCTTACTGAGCCCCTTTTTAAAGTGGGCTCAGTACTTTAACAGCCCTAATACCTGTTTACTGTCTGAATAATTTGTATGCTGAGTTATTGTTGGGTGGGTTCACTTTTGCTTCTTTTTATATAGAATTGACATTTATAACTCATAAATGAATCTTTAAAAGAAGTTTATGCTATTATGAAAGAATATTTCAAAAATAAAAAGTTTTTATGAAAAAAGTTATGTTGGTTTTTGGTACTCGTCCTGAGGCCATTAAAATGTGTCCATTGGTTAAGGAGTTCCAAAAGGATACAAAGAATTTTGAAACTATAGTTTGTGTTACTGGTCAGCATAGAGAAATGTTAGATCAAGTATTGATTATTTTCGACGTAAATCCAGATTATGACCTCAATATTATGAAGCAAGGTCAGGATTTGACAGATGTTACTGCGCGAGTTCTTACTGGGCTTCGTGATGTTTTTAAAAAGTGCCGTCCTGATGTTGTACTCGTTCATGGTGATACAACAACATCCACTGCTGGAGCTTTGGCTGCATTTTATGCACAGATTCCAGTTGGTCACGTAGAAGCTGGCCTCCGTACACATAATATTTATTCACCATGGCCAGAGGAGATGAACAGACAGATTACAGGGCGTATTGCAACTTATAATTTTTCTCCAACTCCACTCTCTGAGAAGAATCTTTTGGAAGAGAATGTTCATGGTAAAATCGTTGTTACTGGTAATACAGTAATAGACGCTCTTCATATGGTAGTTGAAAAATTGAAGAACGACTTAGCTCTTGCTAAAGAACAGGAAAAAATTCTTGCAAAGGCAGGGTATGATGTAATGCGATTGAAGGATGGTAAGAAACTTGTTCTTATTACTGGTCATCGTCGTGAAAACTTTGGTGAAGGTTTCATTCGCATGGTAACAGCCATGAAGGATCTTTCTGAGAAATATCCAGATGTTGATTTTGTTTATCCAATGCATTTGAATCCAAATGTTCGTAAGCCTATCCATGAAGTGTTTGGCGAGGATTTAACTCGTCCAAACTTTTTCTTCATTGAACCTTTGCAATATCTCGAATTCGTCTATTTGATGGAGAAATCAACCATTGTTCTAACAGACTCTGGCGGTATCCAGGAAGAGGCTCCTGGTTTAGGCAAGCCAGTTCTTGTTATGCGTGATACCACAGAACGTCCAGAAGCGCTTGAGTCTGGTACTGTTCATCTAGTTGGTACAGACTATGATAAGATAATTAATGAAGTAAGTACACTACTTGAGGATGATACAGCTTATGAAAAAATGAGTAAGGCTGTTAATCCTTATGGGGATGGTAAAGCTTGTGGAAGAATTGTTAATGCTCTAAGAAATGACTAGAAAAAAAATAATACTTTCTTTCGATTACGAACTGTTCTTTGGCTATAAGTCAGGAACAGTTCGTAAGAGTTTGATAGAGCCAACTAATTTACTCCTTGATGGGATGGATAAATATGGATTCAAAGGAAATTTCTTTGTAGATTGGCAGATGTTGAAATATCTGAAGTTACAATCTACTGAGCGTACAATTTCTGATTATAATCTGATTGTCTCTCAATTAAAGGATATCGTGAGAAGAGGACATCGCATTGAATTACATATTCATCCACATTGGGTAAATGCAAAGTATAATAACGATGGAACTTGGGATTTCTCTGATTATAGTCATTATAGTTTGAATTCTTTTTCGCAAGAAGAAATCATGCAAATGTTTGTAGAAGGGATGGACAAATTGACAGAAATTGCAAGATCCGTAGATCCTCATTATGATATTTGTGCATTTAGAGCAGGCGGATGGGCAGTACAGCCATTTGATAAATTAAGGAAGGCTTATCAGGCTGTAGGCTTAAAGATAGACTCTTCGGTCGCTTATGGTGCTTATTATAAATGTAAGTCTTCTTTTTATGATTTCAGAAAGGAATTCTTGAAAGAGGTAGATACTTATCGTTTTGATGATGATGTTCTTATAAGCAAGGATAATGGAGAGTTTCTTGAAGTACCAATTAGTACCTACAAACGTTTTTTCTGGCTAAAGGTAGTAGATAAAATTTATAGAATTTCTACAAAAAAAGCCACTCCAATTACGGATGGAACTCATCAAAGAGATGATTTACCACCTATGGAAAAAAATCCTTGGTCGATGGTCTCTATGTCTCGCATCTCTCCTTTTACATCCCTTATGGGCACAATTCTTTGTGGTCATAAGATAATAACATTGATAGACCATCCGAAAGATTATTCTCCTAGTGTACAGCAGTGTTTTCGCTTGTTTTCCAAGTTATATACATCTTTAACATATAAGGAATTAATCAATAAAGTTTAATGAATATGCAGACAATATATTATTTTAAGAAGGATGTCCGTATAGTAACGGGCTATTATTACAATATAATACTTAATGGTTTAAAACTTAATGGTAATAAAGTTTGTGAAATAGAATCTCACAATTCTCCAGAGGTAAAGAAATTACCAAAAGATACTTATTTCTTGATTACCTCGTTTGATACATTTGTATATCTCTTTTTCAAGGGATTTAGAAACTTTATTTATTGGTATCAAGGTATAGTACCAGAAGAGGATTTTTTGAGAACTAGATCAAAATTACGTCGATTAGCGTTCTCTTTGGCAGAGAAATTCTCTCTTAAGAAAGTTAAGTTTCCTATCTGTGTCTCAAAATATCAAGTAGAATTTTATGAAAAGAAATATCACTTGAATTTAAAGCACGCTTTTGTAATGCCATGCTTTAATAGTGAGTTTAATAGAGATAATTTTTATCTTTCGGATAAGTATGAGCATAATGTCTTTTGTTATGCAGGAGGAATTCAGGCTTATCAAGGCTTTAACTTGATATTGGACACTTATAAAGAAATAGAGGAAAAGTACCCTAATACATTCTTGAAAATCTATACTTTTGATTTAGAAAAAGCTAAGAAAATCATTAAGACATATGACATAAAAAATTTCTCTGTTGAATCTGTCCCTCAATCTGAGGTAGATGATGTGTTGGCGAAATGCAAGTTTGGTTTTTTGATACGTGATAATAATATGATTAATCAAGTGGCAACACCTACTAAGCTAGCAAATTATTTAGGAAATGGAGTCGTTCCAATTTTTACTGATACAATAAAGGCTTATGCTGACATTGCTAAGGAATATGAACATTTATATTGTTTTGGAGATACAGATAAGGATATTGTTATCGACAAGGCTTTGCATGATGTCATAGCTCCTGATGATTTAGAAAAAGAATACAGAAACGTGATGGATAAGTTTTTTAATCCTCACAAATATTCAGAACAACTTTCAAAATATTTCGAGAACATGTAAAACAAGAAATTCTTTTCTTAGAGAAAAATGATATGATGTATTTTAAAAAGGCATTTGTTATATTTTTGCTATTTTATTTGCTTTTCATGTGCATAGGATATAAAGAAGAAATAGATACTTATGCCATTGTAATGCAAATTGTGATAGCATTAAGTTCATTTGGATATGCTTCTTTTATGTTGAAAAATAAAGGAAAGAACATATTGTTATTGACATTTTTATTTCAGTTGGTTCTGTCTGTATGCCTTCGATTAGTTTTCATTAGCTATGATAAAGTGTCTATCTTTGGTAATGATCCGAACAACGATGCTATAAATTATTTTCGGTATGCGTTACTTGAAAATTATAAAACAATAGGAGAATACAAATATTTCTTAGAGAATAATTATTGGGGAAATATTGATGATTTTGGTTATACTTTCTATCTGTTTTTCATTCATAAAGTGATGTCGCAAGACATAGCCTTATGGCTTGTAATCATATTCAACGCTTTCTTGATAGCTTTTTCTGCCAAGTTCTTATATAAAACTTGCGAACTCTATAATAAAAATAGAAGTGATGATACAAATTCAAGAATAATAGCAACGCTCTTTTCGACATTTACGTTTTTTGTTGATATTTCAGCTACAGGAAGAAAAGAAGATTTATTCATGTTCTTCATAGCTGGTGCTTTCTATTATATGGTAAAGTATCAACGAACAAGAAAAATGACGGATTTGTTTTGGTTTGGATTATTCGGTGGCTTTACGATTTTCTTTAGAACTGCTGTAACTTTCATTATAGTAGTTTCCTTTATTCTTGGAACTTATGTCAAAGAAAGAAATAAGAAATTATATACATTTATTTTGCTTGGTGCTGCATTTTTAGGCCCGATAATGATAAATATTGTAGCAGAGAAAGTACTGGGAAAATCTATGGATGATATTTATAACATAGCAGAGTCAAGATATAATAGTGCTGGAAATAACTCATATGGTAAAAAAATGGGAGATATAGCTGCGAGTATAGTTGGTCCATTCCCTAATTACACTTATTTTAAAGACACCTTATTTTTTAGTTATTCTTCTTTATTGAAGATGCTCCTGAATTTACCTGTTTGGGCTACTATATTTTGGGTTATAAAGAATATGAAAATTGAGTTTTACTCAATAGCATCTAGTGTTGTCTTAGGTGTTGTTATGCTTGCATTAACTGGAACGGGTTTGGACCTCCGTTATCATATACCATTTTTTGTACCTTTTCTATTAGTTTTTGCCGTATTCTTAAATTTCGATATAGTTTTCCCTAAAAAACAGGTGGCAAAAGTTCTGTATATGCTAATGTGTTTATTTTTAATATATCTATATAATCAACGATAAATGGAAACAAAGAATATATTAACCATAGGTATAGATTATCGTGTGGTACGTGGTGGTGTTGCTGCGGTTGAGAATGTATATAGCACTTTTTATCAGCCTTTTAATCATGTAACTACAACTGTTACTAATGGGCAGGTTAAGAAATTACTTGTATTGTGTAAGGCTATTCTGCAATTTCTGTATTGGATGTTATTCCATCCTGAAATAAAAATAGTACATGTACAAGGTTCGGTTGGGGCAAGTTTTTGGAGAAAAGCAATCTTTATTTATATTGCTAAATTCTTTCATAAAAAGGTAGTTTGGCATATGCATGCAGGTAGATTTGCTGTTTTTTATCAACAGCATAGATATGCAGTAAGGAAAGTAGTTAATAAAAGTGATGTTATTATAGCTTTGTCCGAGTATTGGAAGGAATATTTCAAGAATGAGTTTCCTACTAAAAGAGTCGAAATTATAAAGAATGTAATATCTGCTCCTAGAGTTCATAAACAACAAACAGGTTATTTTACACTTTTGTTTCTAGGCTTGTTAGGAAAGAATAAGGGTATTTATGATTTATTGGAATGTATTAGGGACCATAAGGTCGAATTTCAAGGAAAATTAAAATTATATATAGGTGGTAATGGTGAAATTGAACATGTAAAACAACTTATTAAGGAATATGGTATTGCAGATATTGTAATATTTGAAGGTTGGGTTTCTGGTGATAAGAAGATTGAACTCCTGAATAAGTCGGATGCTTATATTTTACCATCTTATAAAGAAGGATTGCCTATATCCATTCTTGAAGCAATGAGTTATGGGATGCCAATTATTTCGACACCAGTAGGTGGTATTCCTGAGATAGTTTCTAATGGAGAAAATGGTTATTTGGTCGAACCAGGTAATAAGGAAGATATATATAAGGCTATTATATCTTTATTAAATGATTCAGACTTACGTAATCGAATGGGGAGTGTCTCCTTGTCTAGAGTTGGCGAGCATTTACCTGAATATGTTGAAAAACAATTAGAAACACTTTATAATTCACTATTGTAATATTTAAAATGAGGTTTAAAAGATTAATAAGAGCTCTGGCTTTGAGAATGTCAATGTCTAATTACCTTCCTAATTCTTTACGGCTTAAATTGGTCAGATGGGGGGGGCGTGAAATGCGGTAAGTCTTTTATAGGACAGCAAGTAATTTTTGATAGTGAGCATCCCGAGTACATAGAAATTGGTGATTATTGTGCTATAACAATGCGCTGCATTTTACTTACCCATTATGTCGTACCTAGAGGAAGTTATCATGATTATGAATATGGTAAAATAAAGATAGGTAATAATGTTTTTTTAGGTGCAAATACAGTTATAACAAAGTCTGTAACAATAGGAGATAATGTCATTGTAGGAGCTGGAAGTATAGTAACTAAGGATATTCCTTCAAATGAAATCTGGGCTGGCGTACCAGCCCGCTTTATTAAAAAGTATAATTAAAGAAAATAAATTCATAAAATAATTTTTTTAGAATTATGAACATTAGTATTTTTGGCCTCGGCTACGTAGGTTGCGTAGGTGCGGCATGTTTGGCAAAGTTGGGTCACAAGGTGATCGGTGTTGATGTAAATGAGAACAAGGTGCGCCTGATGAATGAGGGCAAGCCTACTATCATTGAGGAAGGTATTGCGGAACTGTGTGAAGAAGCTCACAAGAAGGGGCTGATGTCTGCAACTACGGTTGCTGCAGAAGCAATTATGGAAACCGAAGTATCTTTCATTGTTGTCGGTACTCCATCTAGCCCAGAAGGTCATTTGAACCTAAATTATATCTATACTGTGGCAGGACGTATCGGTCGTGCATTGAAAGAGAAATTTGCTGGTGATAAGAAGCCTGCAAATATGCATCTTGTTGCAATCCGTTCAACTGTTCTTCCTGGTACAAATAAGAAGGTAGGTGAGATTATTGAGCAGGAAAGTGGCTTGAAGCGTGGCGTAGATTTCAATGTTGTCAGCAACCCGGAGTTCCTTCGTGAAGGAACATCTGTTGAGGATTACTTCAATCCACCATTGACATTGATTGGTACTGATTCTGAGTATGCAGAAAAGGTATTCCGTGAGATGTATGAGCATATCAATGCAGAGTTTATTTGCACAGATATCAAGGTGGCTGAAATGATGAAGTATGTAAATAATACCTATCATGCATTGAAGATTGTCTTTGGTAATGAGGTTGGTAATATCTGCAAGTCTGTAGGTGTTGATTCTCATAAAGTTATGGAAATCTTCTGCAAGGATAAGCAGTTGAATATTTCTCCTTACTATTTCAAGCCAGGTTTCGCTTATGGTGGCTCTTGTCTGCCAAAGGATATGAAGGCTTTGAAGACCTTGGCACATGACAACTATGTGGATGTTCCTGTTATTGAGAGTATCTTCCAGAGTAATGAGAATCAGAAGAAGCGTGCCGTTCAGTTGATTATGGCACAGGGACAGCGTAAGGTAGGTATCTTGGGTTTGAGTTTCAAGGCAGGTACCGATGACTTGCGTTGTTCTCCTATTGTTGATGTTGTTGAGAGCTTGTTGGGTAAGGGCTTTGAAATCAAAATTTACGACCGCAACGTGAAGATTTCAGAGTTGACTGGTACCAACAAGGACTTTATCATGGCTAAGATTCCACACTTGCAGCATTTCGTTACTGCCGACTTGGATGATGTATGCAAGAACAGCGACGTGCTTGTGGTAACTAATAAGGAAAAGGAATTCGTGGATGTTTTGAAGAATTATCCTAACAAGATTGTCATTGACTTGGTTCGCCAGTGGAAAGAAGTGAACTATGATGGCAAGTATGAGGGTATCTCCTGGGGTGACATCAACCAGAATCATGAAGCTCAGAATGAAGAGCACAAGATGAACTTCAAACAGACAGAGTTCTAATTAGTGAAAATGAATTAGTAATTAATGATTAACAATCATTGATGAGTAAATTACAATGGTACTTCAATCGACTTCGGGCAATGAATTTGCCGGAAGTCGGTTGGAGACTTCAACAAAAACATCTGCAAGGGCAGGAAAAGAAGCTTTTTGGTAAGCGTGATGTAGCCGTAACGGCTTACCTTTTCGATAGTCGGCTACAATCTCTGAAATTTGATCCCGATCATGTTGGTCTGAATTTCAGGAATATTGCTTTCCATCTGAATACAGACATTCATATCCTTGGTGGGTATGATTATCATATATATAAGGAAAGATGGAGTGCAGGATTCCAGACAGATAAAGAATGGGGGACGGATTTCAGCTATTCTTTAAGCTATAAACAGAAAGACGAAATAGGTGATGCAAGAACGAATTGGGAGTTGAATAGGCACTTCCAGTTTGCCTTGTTAGCTAAGGCTTATTATGCTACAGGAGAGGACAAATATGCAAAAGAGCTAGAAGGGTTGTTCTTGGATTGGAACAAAAAGAATCCTTTTCTCCATGGTATTTCTTGGACTAGTGTGATGGAGGTTGCCATACGTTGTATCCAATGGACTGTAGCTATGGCTTTTCTTCGCAAGAAAGGATATACTGCTAATGGTGCCTTGCTCATGGATATGGAGAATGGCATCAAGAATATGGCTTCTTATATCGCACAGCATTATTCCAGATACTCTTCGGCCAATAATCATTTGCTAGTTGAAGCTACAGCCATCGCCTATGCCGGTTTTGCTTTTGGCAATGAGGCGTGGACACAGCTTGCCATCCGCATTCTCGATGAAGAATTGATGAAACAGAATTATAAGGATGGTGTAAATATGGAGATGGCCTTGCATTATCAAACCTTCGGAATGGAGGCATACGCTTTGGTGATGAACCTGATGAAATGTTATGGTATGAAGATCCCTGAGTCTTGGAAGAGGTTGATGGAAAAACAATGTGAGTTTGTTGCTTGTTCTATGGTGAATGAGACTAAGGCTTGCGAATTTGGTGATAACGATGAGGGTAAAATATTAGATTTGGAAGGTGGAGAAATCTGCCATTACCGTTATGTTCTTCAACTTTGTTCTTTGCTATTGGGGAAAAGATATGAAAGCTTTGAACATTTGTCCGAGACAATATCTTGGCTCTATTCAGAGACAGAAATCGAAACCTTGAAGCAATTGCCTTTATGGTGGCCTTCACAAAGTAGGACTTTTGAGGAAGGTGGTTATACTTTCCTGAGAAGCAAGAATGGCAAGGTTGTAATAGGTATAGATCATGCGCCCTTAGGTTTTAGAAGTATTGCTGCCCATGGACATGCAGATGCATTGAGTTTTCAACTCTATGTAGATGGCAATTGCATCTTAGGTGATCCAGGAACATATATCTATCATTGCTATATTCAGAAACGAGACGAGTATCGTCGCTCTTGTAATCATAATACTGTTTGGGCTAAGGACCAGGAACAAAGTCAGATGATGGGAGCTTTCCTTTGGGGAAAGAAGGCTGATACTAAACTTCTGAAATCTGATTTGACGGAAAATCAGGATTCCCTTCTTGCCGAATGCGTTTGGCAGAATGGTAATAAGCATAGACGCTCTTTCTGCTTTAATAAGGCAGACAAATTGGTTATTGAGGATGATATGGCGACAACAAGTGATAGTTATGCTACTTTGGTGTTGCATCCTGCTTGTCAAGTGAAAGTTGAAAATGAAAAAGCAGTCATCCAACGAGGAGCCATTTCTGTTTGTATAGAGACAAATATAGAGCCAATAATAGAGAAATGTTGGTATTCTGAAGAATATGGAAAGGAGAAGGAAACGCACAAATTGTGCTATCCTTTAAATGATAATAAATTAAAAACAACAATATGGATAGAAAAGTATTGATTATCGTAGAGAACTTGCCTGTACCATTTGACACTCGTGTCTGGCAGGAGGCAACAACATTAGCAGCAAACGGTTATACTGTTTCTGTAATTAGTCCTACAGGTAAGGGCTATGACAAGGAGTATGAATTCCTGCAGGGTGTACATGTTTATCGCCATAAATTGCCAAAGGATGGAAATGGCGCTTTAGGATATGCTCGTGAGTATGGCGCAGCTTTGTGGCATGAGTATCGTTTGGCAAAGAAATGTTATAAGGAAGTAGGCTTCGACTGCATCCATGGTTGTAATCCACCTGACGATATTTGGATGGTAGCTAAACTTTTTAAGAATAAGGGTGTTGATTATATCTTTGACCATCATGATATCTGTCCTGAGTTGTATGAGGCTAAGTTTGGTAAGACTTCTGGAATGTTCTATAAGAGCCAGTTGTGGTTGGAACGCCAGACCTATAAGCACTGTAAGTTTGCTTTTGTAACTAATGAAAGTTATAAGAAGATTGCCATAGAGCGTGGCGGAATGAAACCTGAGGATGTCTTTGTATTGAGAAGTGGTCCAAAGTTGAAGCGTCTGAAGATTCAGGCGCCAAAGAATGAAATCAAGCGCGGGAAGAAGTTCATGGTTGGCTATCTTGGTGTAATTGGTCAGCAGGAAGGTATCGAATATCTTTTAAAGGCTGCTAAATATATTAAGGAATTACCTGGAAGAAATGATGTCTTCTGGGGTATCGTTGGTGGTGGCCCTGATGTAGAGCACATGAAGAAATTGAGTCACGACATGGGCTTGGACGACATCGTAGAATTTACCGGTCGTGTTCCTGATCAGACATTGCTTGACTACTTGAATACTGCTGATGTTTGTGTTAACTCTGATGAATATAATGCCATGAATGACAAGAGTACCATGAATAAGGTGTTGGAGTATATGGCATTGGGCAAGCCTTTAGTTCAGTTTGATTTGACAGAGGGTAGATATTCTGCACAGGAGGCATCACTTTATGCTAAGAGAAATGATGCTGAAGATATGGCAAAGAAGATTCTAGAATTGCTTGATAATCCTGAGAAGCGTAAGCAAATGGGTGAATATGGTAGAAATCGTGTCATCAACGAATTGAGTTGGGAGCATACTAGCAAGGCTTTGCTTGCAGGATATGATAGATACTTTAAGATGAGAGGGAAGTAATTCCCTTTCATCTTAAAAAACTTTTATTGATTTATGATAAAAAACCGTAAGGAAATGTACGCTTATATACGCCAAGATATGAAGCGTAATCTCATGTGTGGGGGGGGCAAATATTGGATTAAAATTTTATTAAATCCTCGGCTTTGTTTCACCCTTAATCTGAGACATTATGAGTATTGGGCAAATCGAAAGTTTAGAGACCCTATAACTATTTTGATGACAGTATGGCATTATTTCATTCACAAGCATTTGTCGTATAAACTTGGTTTTACATTGTACAAGAATCAATTTGGACCTGGTTTATATATCATGCATTATGGTACAATCGTAGTGAATCCTGCCTGTCGCATAGGTGCAAATTGCAATATTAATGCTGATGTTAATATCGGTATGGGAGGAAGTATCATTGGCAATGACTGCTATATTTCTCCAGGGGTAAAGATAGTTAAACCAGTTCATATTGGCAATCATGTGGTTATTGGTGCAAATGCTGTTGTTACAAAGGATATCCCTGACGATAGTATGGTAGTAGGGATACCTGCAAAAATCATCAAGCGTTTTGATCATAATATTCAACAATGGGTTAAAGTGTAAAACTGTTGTATTTTACTTATGGGCAAACAACAAAAGATTTTCTTTGATTTCTTGCGATTCTGCATAAGCTCTGCTAAGGATATTCCTGATTCCTTGAAGGAGGTGGATTGGAAGGAGCTATATGCTATTGCCAAGAAGCAATGCCTGGTGGGTGTTCTCTTTGATGGTATCAAGAAGTTGCCTGTTGAATATGTAGGGATGAAAAAGGAGTTGCTGCTCCAATGGATGGCGGAAAGCCAGATGTTGGAAAAAGCGAATGTTCGGTTGAATGATGCTGCCATTCATGTTTCTGAGTGGTTCCGGAAAAAGGGATTCAGAACCTGTATCCTGAAAGGGCAGGGGAATGCATTGATGTATCCGAATCCTTATTCTCGTACGCCTGGTGATATTGATATCTGGGTAGAAGGTGGAGATAAACGAGTTATCTCCTTTGTCCGCTCTATCTCGCCTCATGAAAAGGCGTGCTATCACCACATCGAGTTCCCATCGTATAAGGGTGTGGAGGTGGAAGTGCATTATCGGCCTAGCTTCCTGCTGTGCTTCTGGCATAACAGAAAACTTCAGAAATATTATGATAGGGTGAAGGAGGATCAGTTCTCGCATCGGGTAATATTGGTAAAGCAAGAGGAGGTCGCGATTCCGGCAGTGGAATTCAACCTCATCTTCCAATTGACTCATATCTTTACACATTTGATGAACGAGGGGATTGGGTTGAGACAGCTTCTTGATTACTACTATTTGGTTTTAATGTTAAGTGTTAACTGTGAAATGTTAACTTCCTTGCAGAAGGAATTGAAGGAGTTGGGATTGTGGAAGTTTGCTGGGGCTATCATGTATATTATGCACGAGGTGTTCGGTATGCCTACCTCTCGCCTTATCGTTCCTCCTAATGAGAAGTATGGTAAGTTTGTGCTGAATGAAGTGCTGGAAGCTGGGAACTTCGGTAAGCATGATGAAAGGAATCGTTTCGGAAGATCAAAGCTGGGTCATAATCTTCAAAGGGTTTATAGGGATATGAGACTCGTGACGTATTTTCCTGCAGAAGCCCTCTGTGAGCCATTGTTTCGCATTTGGCACTTCTTCTGGAGGATAAAATATAAGAAATAATAGATATATGGGCGAACGGCTCTCTCCCCTTTTTAATTAAGCTACTTTTCGGGGATGGAGCCTAGTAGCCCTTTAAAATTCAATTCAGGCAAATTATAATCATTAAATAGAAGTAATAAAAATAAATATATTTGCAACTTCTGCTCACCCATTTTTAATAAAGCTGCCTGTTGAAAGAAAAATATGTCATATCTAATAAAAATATATGAATAACGAGAGTAAAAGTAAATTCAATCTTTGGCTGTCTGAACATCCCGAGTCGTTTCATCCCAGTGATGAGGCGCGGATGTTTGATTTTGTGAATTCCCTCTATGAAACGGAGGGGAATATATGTATTGATGAAATTTTCAGCGGATTTATCAAAAGCCATCCTGCTTATAGCAAGGAGGAGGCGAAGAGATTGAGTGATAAGTGGGAGGAACAGATTCTGCTCATCATGAGATTCCTGGATTGGAAGAAACAAATAAAAAAATAATTTAGTAAGAAAGTAAACTATGTGTGGAATAGTTGGATATATAGGACAGAATGATGCTTATCCTGTTCTTATTGAGGGGTTGAAGAAACTGGAGTATCGTGGATATGACAGCGCTGGTGTGGCATTGATTAATAGTCAGGACCAGCTGAATGTGTATAAGACAAAGGGTAAGGTGAGCAACCTGGAGGCGATGGCTGCCGAGAAGGATTGCAGTGGTCATGTAGGTATCGCCCATACCCGTTGGGCTACCCATGGTGAGCCTTCTGCTACCAATGCGCATCCTCATGTGAGCATGAGCGGTGACTTGGCTTTGGTGCATAATGGCATCATCGAGAACTATCAGGTTTTGAAGGAACAGCTTATTGAGAAGGGCTATGAGTTTAAAAGTACTACTGATACCGAGGTGCTGGTGCAGTTGATTGATTTCTACTATCAGCAGAATGGCAAGGACTTGGTTTCTGCCGTTTGCCAGGCATTGAACGATGCCATCGGTGCGTATGCCATTGCTGTTGTCGAGAAGAATAATCCTAGCCATCTGGTAGCAGCACGCCAGTCTAGTCCGTTGGTTGTTGGCGTGGGTAAGGATAATCTGAACTTCTATATCGCCAGTGATGCGACTCCTATCGTGGAGCATACGGATAAGGTGGTGTATCTGGAAGATGGTCAGATTGCCGACATCAGAGTGGGCGAGGAGTTGAACATCATCAACCTGGAGCATTCGGCATGTCATTACGATATCAAGACTGTGGATCTGGATATCAGCAAACTGAGCAAGGGTGGTTTTGATCACTTTATGCTGAAGGAGATTTATGACCAGCCTAACTGTCTGAAGGATTGTATGAGTGGTCGCCTCTTTGCTGACAAGGAACATCCTGAGAACAACCGCATCGTTCTTTCTGCGCTTCGTGATTATCGTGACCGACTGGTTCAGGCGAAGCATATCATCATCGTGGCGTGTGGTACCAGTTGGCATGCCGGACTGATTGGTAAGCAGCTGATTGAGAAGATGTGCCGCAAGAGAGTGGAGGTGGCGTATGCCAGTGAGTTCAGATATGGCGACCCTGTGATTGAGCCTGAGGATGTGGTGATTGCAATCAGCCAGAGTGGTGAGACGGCGGATACCTTGGCTGCGATTAAGCTGGCGAAGGAGAAGGGTGCGCTGATATTCGGTATCGTGAACGGCGTGGGGTCTTCCATCGCCCGTGAAACGGATACGGGTATCTATATCCATGTGGGTCCGGAGATTGGTGTGGCAAGTACGAAGGCTTTCACCGGGCAGGTGACGGTTCTTACGCTTCTTGCTTTGGCTTTGGGGCATGAGTCGGGAACCCTAAACAATGCTGACTACTATCAGATGATAGAGGAACTTTCTGAGATTCCGCAGAAAATGGAGAAGGTATTGGAGCAGGCTCCGATAATCAAGGATATTTCCCGAATGTTTACTTATGCGCACAACTTCCTGTATCTGGGTCGTGGTGTGAACTATCCTGTGGCGATGGAGGGTGCCTTGAAGCTGAAGGAAATCAGTTATATCCATGCCGAGGGCTATCCTGCTGCCGAAATGAAGCATGGTCCTATCGCTCTGGTAGATCAGGATATGCCAATCGTTTTCCTTGCTACGCATCATCAGTTGTATGAAAAGATTATCTCGAACATGCAGGAGGTGAAGTCGAGAAACGGCCGCATCCTTGCCGTGGTGACTGAGGGTGACCAGCAGGTGAAGGAAATAGCGGATAATGTACTGGAGGTTCCAAGAACCCTGAATGCGCTGGTTCCGCTGCTGAGCGTGGTTCCGCTGCAGCTGCTTGCTTACTATGTGGCTGTGGATAAGGGACTGGATGTGGATATGCCGAGAAATCTGGCGAAGAGTGTGACGGTGGAATAAGGTTCATCTGTCACCCAGAGGCTGATGGTGGAATCTCTTTCCTGGATGAATCACTCGGGATTGATTGGCGTATTCCTACGGAACACGCTAATCTTTCCGAGAAGGATACGAAACATGAGGTGTTGAAGGACTTTGAAAGTCCTTTTGAATACTAAAAGAAAGGGCTCTTCCTAAAAATATCGAGGTGATTTCTTTCGAAAATCACCCAGTCCCTCTTTACCCTTAAAGAGGGCTCCACCTCTCACCCCGACCCTCTTCAATGGTCTTTACACCCCCTTCGGTTCCCCCGTTTCCGGGGGACAGAAACCTCAGGGAAGAAGAGGGAAACCGCCCTACAGAGCTATATTTGCCCCACCTGTCCCTCCCCTGCGGGAGGGTCCTTACCCTATACCCAAGCCCTAAATCCCTACCATAGGGATTAGGGATGTAACCGCTCCTCCTCGTCGCTCGGAACCGCTACGCTCTAAGGTTGGCGGGGCATCAAAGCCCTCGCCAGATATTGTGCGGGATGGGACCGCCTTATTACAACTTGCTTCTGGTCTTCGCCATCTTGTGCGGGGATGGGACCGCCTTACTATAGCTTGCTGAGGTAGGGAATAGCAGTTTATAGTTTACAGTTAATAGTTTATTGTTTATAGTTGATTTTGTAGCAATTTGATGATAAGTTGCAGATTTCTTTTGATTTTCTTGGTGGTTTCGAGAAAAAAGCGTAACTTTGGCGGCAGAATTAAATGTTTAAAAGGAGAAGATTATGGCAATAGATATTAAAGTGATACCGACTCTACGAGGTGAAGAAGCAGCTCGCTTTGTGAAGAGAGCGGAAGAAGTTATGAATAATAATAATCGTGTGGACTTCTCTGCAAAAGTTGCTGAAGCTCGTGCCATTTTGGAAAAAGCGGGTTTTTGATTATGGGGTTCTTATTGGAAAAATGCAAACTTGTGAAATTGGATGATAAGATATTGTCATCTTGTCACCCTTTTACCTGTGGATGGCTTTTACCAAAAGAATGAGTTCCTGTTTTTGTTTTCTACGGAACAGCAAGAAGCGGAAAATCTTGGCTATGACGTAGCAAAGACTTTGCACACTCGTTTGATGTACTATGATTTGAAGAAATTGACTTCAATTGCCTAATATCTGGAAAACACAAAAGGATAAGAATTTAGATTTTTAATTATATACTTTAAGATTGGCAGGGCTTTTGATGAAGCTCTGCCCGTCTTTTTGACTTTTCTTTTTTTGAATTAAAAAAAAGATACCATCTTACTTTTTAACATACTGATAGGTTTCACTGCTTGGAATATAGCAGGGACGCTATATTCATTATATGCTTTTATATGAAGAATATTAAGCTTTTTGATTACCAAGAGGATATGAAGGAACGGATTGAGAAGGCGTTGCGCCTTCATCGGTCCGTGATGGCACAAATGCCAACGGGTACGGGAAAAACGGTTCTACTCGCTTCGGTCGTAGAATCGTTTTTGAGGGAACATTCCAATTGCAATGTTTGGATTGTTGCCCATAGAAGGGAGTTGGTTTCTCAGATAAAAGACACTTTGAATAAGTTTCTTTTGAATTTCAGTTTTTCGAATCACCCCGTCCCTCTTTCCAAAGAGGGTTTTTCTAAAATCACCCCGTCCCTCTTTACCATTAAAGAGGGCTCCACCTCTCACCCCGACCCTCTCACCCTCAGGGGAGAGGGAGGAAACCGCCCTACTCGGTGCTCGGAACCGCTTCGCTCTAAGGTTGGCGGACCATCAAAGGTCTCGCCAGATTGTGCGGGATGGGACCGCCTGGGTGCTACTTGCTTGCGGGCTGCTGATGGGCTTGCTGATGGGGCTGCTGATAGGCTTGGTGCTACTTGCTTACGGCCTACTGATGGACTTGGGAACCGTCTGGGTGAGAGGGGTGGTGATGGGCTTGGTGCCACTTCTGCCTCTTCTGTTAATCCTACTTCTGACATGATGCCGATAAAGGCTGTGTCGATACAATGGTTGGCGAAGCACTATGACGAGATAGAGGAAGAACCGGGGATGATTGTGATTGACGAGGCGCACCATGCGCTTGCCAAGACCTATAAGGAGATATGGGAGAGATTCCCGAAAGCTAAGTTTCTGGGACTGACGGCTACTCCTTGCCGATTGAATGGTAAGGGATTCACGGATTTGTTTGATGTGTTGGTGCAGTCGTGGAGTGTTCCTGAGTTTATCAGCAAGGGAAGATTGGCGACATACGATTTCGTGAGCATCAAATCGGATGGTGTGACGCAGCGGCTCATCGACTCCTTGCAGAAGCGAGGAGCAGATGGTGACTACCAGAACAAGGAAATGGATATGTTGCTGAATAAGAAACCGAGTATCGAAAGGCTCTATCGGAGTTTGGAGGAATATGGTAAAGACAGAAAGGGCATCGTGTATGCTATCAATATCAGTCATGCTAATGCTATTGCCGAGTTCTACAGAGAACACGGCATCGCGGCTGTTGCTATTGATAGTAAAACGCCAAGTTCTTTACGAAAAGAACTTATTGAAAGGTTTAAAGCTTCTTCTAATACTTCTCAAAATCTTCCTTTTTCGAATCACCCTGTCAATTTTTCTAAAATCACCCCGTCCCTCTTTACCATTAAAGAGGGCTCCACCTCTCACCCCGACCCTCTCACCCTCAGGGGAGAGGGAGGAAACCGCCCTACTCGGTGCTCGGAACCGCTTCGCTCTAAGGTTGGCGGACCATCAAAGGTCTCGCCAGATTGTGCGGGATGGGACCGCCTGGGTGCTACTTGCTTGCGGCCTGCTGATAGACCTGCTGATGGACTTGCTGCTACTTGCTTGCGGGCTGCTGATGGAGTTGGCGATAGACTTGGTGCTACTTGTTTGCGGGCTGCTGATGGAGTTGCTGATGGGCTTGGTGCTACTTGCTTGCGGGCTGCTGATGGGCTGGGGGCTATACAGGTGTTGGTGAATGTGGACATATTCTCGGAGGGATTTGACTGCCCGGATGTGGAGTTTGTACAGTTGGCTCGACCTACGTTGTCGCTTGCCAAGTACCTGCAGATGGTGGGACGTGGATTGCGAGTAGCCAAGGGAAAGAAGAACTGCGTGATTATAGATAATGTGGGACTGTATCGGGTGTTCGGGTTGCCTTCGCAAGTATGGAACTGGAATGCGATGTTTGAAGGAAAGCTGAAAGTTGGCAAGAGAAAGGAGACTCCGAAGGATAGAGAGTTTTTCCTAATGAACGAGAGGCAAGACGATATTCAGATTCATCCAGACTCAGAAATGATGATGGTGATGAGCCATGAAGAATTGCTCCAAACACTACAGTATCGTGAGTTTGTAGATAGCAAAGGGGAGTTTGCCATCATCAAGCTGCCTGATGGAAAGATGTCGGTAGTGAACCGACAAGGAGAACAGGTCTTGGAGCCAGGCGATTACTATGACATGAAGCTGTTGGATGGCAACATCCTGTTCTACCGACCTCGCAGAAAGGCGAAATGCTATTATGACCTGTTGGCAAAAGCTGTCATCGACGATGGTACTAACGTAGCAGAAGCTCCCCATGTTGTCAACATAAAAGGATGGGAGTTTATAGAATATAACGACATCTTCATGTCTCGAACCCAAGAAGATTTTTCTCTGCCCTATCATCCTTCACAATATGATTTTCTGAATTATGGGTACTATATGATATTCAGATTCAGACCTTCTGCTCCCGGTTGTCAGGTATGGTACTATTGTGAGGGTGATGAAGGGAAGATGCGCATGAGCAATGAAGAGAGCAGGAATGTATGTTTCCTACGTAATGATTACGAACATGTGTATTGGTTATGTGCAGTCCTGTATGGTGAACGTATCGTTGTCATGGACAGCAAAGAGGACTACTACATGGTGGATTCAAATTTGAAGAAGACTTATATAGGATGCAATCATCCAAAGAATGAAAATGAAGATTTGAATGTCGTGATGCCTCGCCTTGGCAAGAAATACTATCATGAGGCGATGTTGCAAAAAAAGGAAATGGAAGCAAACGAGATGCTTCTTTTGCATGAGAAGTCAGAAGCAGGGCATGTGGAATTGTATCAAGCAGGAAAGAAATGGGGTGTGAAGGTAGATGGTAAAGTTATCGTGCCACCCCTCTACTGCAGTATAGCGCAACCTGTTGGTGCCTATTGCGCCTTTGAAGAGATTCCCAGACATTGGGGCGTTATGACATTGAAAGGAAAAGTGATTGTTGATGCCAAATATGAGAAGGTGGAGATTCGTGACAATGGAATCGCCGTGGTAACAGGTATCACGGGAAAAACACAGACAATCAATCTTTTAAAGGTAAAAGGGTAAAAAAGTAAAAGGGTAAAAAGGTAAAAGGGTAAAAAAGTAAAAGAGTAAAAAAGTAAAAGAGTAAACAGGCCGATGTGAACAAGCGTTCATGTCGGTCTGTTTTTTGTTTATGTAAATCAGGAAATAAAAAAGCGGAGCGTGATTTCACAACCACACTCCGCGCAAACTTAAACAACCAATAAAAGAAATAGATTGATCGTTCAATTGTTATATCTGATGAAGAGTAGCTCTTGTTAGAGCTTTGTTTTTTTATCTGTCAGAAATATGTCTTATCTATTTTGAAGACATTGCTGATTAGCGGATGAACAGGAGTTCACGATACTTAGGCAAGGTCCAGAGCTCATCGGCTACAGTCAACTCCAACTTATCAATCTGATAACGGATTTCCTCCATCTTTGGAGCTACCGTGTCATGATAAGCTATCGCCTTATCGTGCTCATTCTCAATCTTGTTGGCAACCTTGCGGGCATTTACTAACTCCTCAACACCTGTCTCGATAATCTGAGTGCGCTCGGCAATCTTCTTGATGATATTGATGTTGCGGGCTGTCAACTTCTTGCCTTCCTCGTCGCCGAAGATATCAATCATGTTCTCCACATTCTTAGCCAACTGGCTCTGATAGTGAGTAGCCACAGGGATGATGTGGTTCATGCTCAAATCACCCATTACACGAGCCTCAATCTGAATCTTCTTGGTGTAGGTCTCCCATTTCACCTCGTTACGAGCTTCCAACTCGTTCTTCTTCATGACGCCCATATCCTCGAACATCTTGATAGTGGCAGGGTCGAGATAACGCTCAAAAATCTTAGGACAGCTCTTCTCGCAGTCCAGACCACGCTTAGCTGCTTCCTCTACCCACTCATCTGAGTAACCATTGCCGTCGAAACGGATTGGCTTGCAGGTCTTCAAATCCTGACGAACGATATCAATGATGGCAGAAGTCTTGTCCTCACCCTTGGCAATCAACTCATCCACACGCTTCTTGAAGTCGGTCAAAGCCTCGGCTACAGCTGTGTTCAATACAATCATTGCTGATGCACAGTTAGCCTCAGAACCTACGGCACGGAACTCGAAACGGTTACCGGTGAAGGCGAATGGTGAAGTACGGTTACGGTCGGTGTTATCAATCATCAACTCTGGAATCTCAGGGATATCCAACTTCATGCCCTGCTTGCCAGCTACGGTGAAGAGATCCTTCTTGTCGGCTTTCTCAATGTGCTCGAGAAGGTCGGTCAGCTGCTTGCCGAGGAATGAAGAGATGATTGCTGGAGGTGCCTCGTTGGCGCCCAGACGATGTGCATTGGTTGCACTCATGATAGATGCCTTGAGCAAACCATTGTGCTTGTATACACCCATCAAAGTCTCTGTGATGAAGACTACGAAACGGAGGTTGTCCTCTGGTGTCTTGCCAGGACCATGGAGCAGGATGCCGGTATCTGTAGCGAGACTCCAGTTGTTGTGCTTACCGGAACCGTTGATGCCTGCGAATGGCTTCTCATGGAGAAGTACGCGGAAACCGTGATGGCGAGCTACCTTCTTCATCAAACTCATCAGGAGCATGTTGTGGTCAACGGCAAGGTTGGTCTCCTCGAAGATAGGTGCCAACTCAAACTGGTTTGGTGCTACCTCGTTGTGACGGGTCTTGCAAGGAATACCGAGTTCAAGAGCCTGGATTTCCAAATCCTTCATGAATGCCTGAACACGCTCTGGGATGGCGCCGAAGTAGTGGTCGTCCATCTGCTGGTTCTTGGCTGAATCGTGACCCATCAGGGTGCGGCCTGTCAGCATCAGGTCAGGACGTGCTGCATACAAGCTTTCATCTACCAGGAAGTACTCCTGCTCCCAACCGAGATTGGAAATAACTTTCTTGACATCTGGGTTGAAGTAGTGGCAAACCTCTGTTGCTGCTACGTTTACAGCGTGCAATGAACGGAGCAATGGAGCTTTATAGTCGAGTGCCTCACCTGTGTAAGAGATGAAGACGGTAGGGATACAGAGTGTATCGTCGATGATAAATACAGGAGATGTTGGATCCCATGCAGAATAACCGCGAGCCTCGAAGGTTGAGCGGATACCGCCAGATGGGAAAGATGATGCATCAGGCTCCTGCTGAACGAGCAACTTGCCTGAAAATTCCTCGATCATACCACCCTTGCCATCATGCTCGATGAAGGCATCGTGCTTCTCGGCAGTACCTTCTGTCAATGGCTGGAACCAGTGGGTGTAGTGGGTTACGCCATTCTCGTCAGCCCACTGCTTGATGCCTTTGGCTACGGCGTTGGCGATGTTGCGGTCGAGACGTGCTCCGTTGTCGATGACGTCTACCAGTTTCTCATAGACATCTGCAGGGAGATACTTGTACATCTTCTGTCGGTTGAATACCTTCTTTCCGAAGAATTCACTTGGTCGCTCGTTAGGAGCGGTTACCTCAACAGGCTTTCTCTTGGAAGCCTCTGAAACAGCTTCAAATCTTAAGTTGCTCATACCTTATATAATTTAAAATTTCTGATTTTCAATGTTTTTATAATCTGTTGGAACGTTTATTTTCCTAACCATTTGGCAATTCTCTCCATGGCTTCCTTGCAGTCCTCATGCTCGCCGAAGGCGGTGAGTCGGATGTAGCCTTCGCCCGATGGACCGAAGCCGACACCTGGAGTGCAGACTACACTGGCACCATAAAGCATCTCTTCGAAGAATTTCCAGCTTGGCGTGTTGTTTGGCGTCTTCACCCAGAGATAAGGTGCATTCTCGCCGCCATATACTCTCAAGCCGAGTTTCTGGAGTTCGGCTCTCATGAAGTGGGCATTCTCCATATAGTAATTGATGGTTGCCTTCACCTGTTCCTTACCCTCAGGGGTGTAGATGGCTTCGGCAGCACGCTGGCTGATATAGCTTGTACCATTAAACTTGGTGCACTGGCGGCGGTCCCAGATAGGATTCAATGCCACTTCCTCACCTGCCAATGTCTTTGCCTTCAACTCTTTAGGAACGATGGTGTAACCACAACGCACACCGGTGAATCCGGCAGTCTTCGAATAACTGTGGAATTCTATCGCTACCTTTCTGGCTCCACGAATCTCGTAGATAGAATGAGGAATTGATGGGTCGGTGATATATGCCTCGTAGGCTGCATCATAGAGGATGATGCTCTCGTTCTTGATAGCATAGTTTACCCATTTTCTGAGTTCTTCTTTCGAGATGACCGTACCCGTTGGGTTGTTTGGATAACAGAGATAAATCATGTCCACACGGTGGTCTGGAATCTGAGGGATGAAGTCATCGCTCTCATCGCAAGGCATGTAGGTTACATTGCTCCACTTGCCGTTCTCGAAGACTCCGGCTCTACCTATCATCACGTTAGAGTCTATATAAACCGGATAAATCGGGTCGGTAACGCCGATGTTGTTATCCCATCTCAAAATCTCCTGGATATTTCCCGTATCGCTCTTGGCTCCATCGTTTACGAATACCTCGTTGGCGTCAAGATGAATGCCACGTGGCAGAAAGTCGTTCTTGATGATAGCCTCGCGGAGGAAGTCGTAGCCTCGTTCCGGACCATAGCCTCTGAAAGAAGCCTGCTCAGCCATCTCGTCTACAGCCTTGTGCATCGCCTTGATGACGGCAGGGCAGAGAGGCTGGGTTACGTCACCGATGCCCAGACTGATTACACGCTGCTTTGGATGTGCAATCTTGTAGGCGTTCACCTTCTTTGCGATGTCGGCAAACAAGTAGTTGTTGGCCAACTTCAGGAAATGTTCATTAACTAATGCCATATTTTGTTTCTCCTTTTATTTGTGGTCATTATCGACCATTTGTTATTTAAGTTTGCTCTTATTTATAATTCAATTTCTCCTTCGAATGAGAAGGCTGCAGGCCCTGTCATGTAAACATGATCATCGGCCTCGCTATATTCTATTTCCAGCGTTCCGCCATCCATCACGATACTGCTTTTCCTGCCAGTACGCTTGGTAAGGGCTGCGGCTACGGCTGTGGCACAGGCTCCTGTTCCGCAAGCCATTGTTATTCCGCTTCCCCTTTCCCAAACTCGTGTCCTTATGGCGTCTGTGTCAGTTACTTGTGCAAATTCTATGTTGCATCTCTGGGGAAATGCCTTGTCTCTTTCCAGGATTTTACCATAGTGGGCGATGTCGATGGTGTCGATGTCATCCACGAAGGTAACGAAATGCGGATTACCCATGCAAACATAGGTGCCTTCAAATTTTCTGCCGTCAGCTTCGAGCACCGAAGGGCCTATGAATTGCTCGGGATTTTCAAGTTTGGGTTCCAGCATGTCTACTGTTACCGATTCCACAACTTCTTTATTATCCTGAAGATGAAGTTTCAATATCTTGATACCCGAAAGCGTTTCCAGTCGGATGGTGTCCTTTCGGGTCAATCCCTTTTCGTAAAGATACTTACCGATGCATCGGCTTGCATTGCCGCACATCATCGCTTCTGAACCATCGGCGTTGAAGATGCGCATCGAATAATCTGCTCTTCTGCTGTCTTGCGGCTTTCCGATGAGAACCAGTCCGTCGCTTCCTATGCCCGTGTGATAAGCACTCCAGGCAATGGCCGCCTTCTCTGGGTCAGGGATGTCGTATTGTTGGGTATCTACATATATATAATCGTTACCCGCTCCCTGCATCTTTGTAAAATGAACTGTTTCTTTCATCTGCGTTGTTCTTTATGTTTGAATACTCTTCTTTTATCTCTCATGTCTTATCTCTTTTGAGATTTGACTTTTTGCTAGTCTTTCGAATATTTCGATGACTATTTGTTTGATTTCGGTTGCAAAGGTACGACGATTTGTTGAAATATGCAAGAAAATAAATACAGAAATCTTGATTATTTTTCGCAATCTTACAATTTGTGTCATAAAAATACTTTCTGCCTTACAAATTGTAAGGAGAATATGATAAGCCTCGATAAATTTAAAATGTTCGACAAAAAGTAAAAGCGAAATGTTTTTGTTTTCTTTAAAATGCTGACAAAATGTATTAATTTTGCAGCCGAAAACGAACATAGTGTAAAAGAAAGGCTTGGTTTGGATGGCAACCAATGAAGGTCCGTTTTCGAAAAGAGACAATCAATAGAAGTATTAACACATTATTAATTATTAAAGGATTATGAAGAAGATTGAGGCAATTATCCGCAAGTCTAGATTCGAGGATGTCAAGAAGGCGCTTTTAGCAGCAGACATCGAGTGGTTCTCTTATTATAATGTAAGAGGTGAGGGAAAAATGCGCCAGGCTCGCATTTACCGTGGTGTGATGTATGATACCAGCAGCATCGAGCGTGTGCTCCTGAACATCGTGGTTCGTGATAAGAACGTGGAGCCTACCATCGCTGCCATCCAGGGCGCTGCACAGACCGGTGAAGTAGGAGACGGCAGAATCTTCGTGATTCCTGTACTCGATACGGTAAGAATCAGAACCGGCGAACGTGGCGACATTGCATTGTATAATGCTGAGAAAGAGGAATAATTTAAAATGTTGAATGTTAAGTGTTGAATGTTGAATTAGGCATTCTTACTTATCTTTAATAAATATTATTTAGTATTCTAATTTAACTATAAGATATAAGTATGAGCAGTTTATTATTGACGACACTTGATACGGGTAACACAGCGTGGATGATCATGGCAACCATCTTGGTGCTTTTGATGTCAATCCCGGGTATAGCACTTTTTTATGGTGGTTTGGTGCGCCAGAAGAATATTCTCAGCATCCTGATGCAGACGGTATTCATCGTGGCAGTAATCAGTCTGATATGGGTAGCCTTCGGTTATTCCTGGGCTTTCTCTACAGAATATGCCGATTCGGGCAATCCTCTGGCTTGCGTCATCGGTGGTTTCGATAAATGTTTCCTTCATGGCATCGGCTTGGATGCCATCATGCCTACAGGCATTCCGGAGCTCACCTTTGCAATGTTCCAGTGCATGTTCGCCCTGATTACTCCAGCCTTGATTCTCGGTGCTTTTGCCGAGCGCGTTAAGTTCAGCGGTTATGTACTTTTCACCATTCTCTGGGTTATTATCGCTTATCTTCCAATGGCCCACTGGGTATGGGGAGGCGGTTTCCTGCAGGAGATGGGAGCCATCGACTTTGCGGGTGGTACCGTGGTTCATATCAATGCCGGTGTAGCCGCTCTGGTCATGGCACTCTGTGTAGGCAAGCGTGATGATTACCGTGCGGGTCATCCTATCACACCTCACAACATCACCTTCGTGTTCATGGGTATGTCATTCCTCTGGTTGGGATGGTTCGGTTTCAATGCCGGTAGCGGATTGGCAGCTGATGGTCTGGCAGCCAACGCCTTCCTCGTAACCCATATCGCAACAGCAGCGGCAGCCACTACCTGGATGCTCATCGACTGGATTGTAAACAAGAAGCCAACTACAGTAGGTGCTTGTACCGGTGCTGTAGCCGGACTGGTAGCCATCACTCCTGCAGCCGGCAGTACCGATATTTTCGGAGCTTTCTGCATCGGTATCATTTCCACCATCGTCTGCTTCTTCATGGTAGCGGTAGTAAAGGAGAAGTTCAAGTATGATGATGCCCTCGATGCCTTTGGTGTTCATGGTATGGGTGGTATTCTGGGATCTATGCTCACCGGTGTCTTCGCCACTCAGTATGTAACAGGAGCCGAAGGTGTACAGGGTGCTCTCTATGGCGACTGGCATCAGCTTTGGATTCAGGTTGTAGCCACCGTGGTAAGCATCATCTACAGCGTAGTAGTTACCTACATTATCTTCAAGGTAGTAGATAAGAGTGTAGGTGTACGTGTTGACAAGCGAGTAGAAGAGGAAGGTCTCGACATCTACGAGCATGGTGAGAGTGCTTATAGCAACTAATTGCGAAATTCGATTATCAGCATAAAATTTAGGTCAATGGTGTTTCATTTTGAGGAATGAAACACCATTTTTTTACGATAAATCCTCAACTTGCACAATGAAATTGCCACAACTTGCACAATGAAACGCTTAAGTTGTTGATATTCAATAACGTTATCCCCACCATTCTCCCTAAGAATTCCTATATATAATAATGTGTAATCCCCTTTTCTCCTGTTCTTATCCCTTTTGGGATAATTATGCGAAAGTAATCAAATTAGCTGCTGGTCTGTGAACGCTGAAGGTTGATGCAGTTTTGTCGGTGTAAATGTCGGTGTAAAATGTCGGTACAAATATTGTTTTGGCGGTAATGTGGCGGTAATGCCGATGTAAATGTCGGAGACATGTCGGTAATGTGTCGGTAAGGAAAAGTATTGAAAACTAGTATGTTATCATTTTGTAGGGAGTTGATTACCGACAATAAATGTCGGAGACTTTGTCGGTAACCATGTCGGAGACTTCAAGAACGGAGAAAGGATTTGGCGGTAATGAAAATAACAGGTATTATAAGACATGAAGGAAGTGATAAAACTGGTGTTGGAGTGATTTCTATCAGCGACTATTAAAGTTGTAAAAAGGGCAAGTTGGAATGTGTGTTTGAGCTGAACAAGACGAAATATTCTTCTTGAAATCTTATTGGTTGCTCGTGAAGTATAGATAATCTATATTGGTTGGAATGGCGAAATGACGTAAGAAACAAAATGGGAACAACAAAATTACGGAACTCCAAAATGAAAGTATGAGAAAACAAAATTAATATGAAAAACAACGGCAATTTTCCTTTTATGTCTAAGACATAAGTCGAAAATCAAGAGTATATGAAACTTAAAATCCTTGTATGTACCAAATAGTATATATAATAGGCTTTTTTGCCCTATTTAACGTTAAATAAAATAAAGTTATTTTGCTTTCTCGTCGTATTTATATAACTTTGCACTAAACATAAATTAATATAAACGATATGGCTAATCTTAATAGAATAAAAGTCGTGCTAGTAGAGAACAACAAGACTGGGAAATGGCTAGCAAATGAGCTTGATAAATCGCCTTGTACTGTAAGCAAATGGTGTCAAAACTCTATTCAGCCAGACTTAAATACATTGGATAAGATAGCAAAGCTCTTGAACGTTGATGTAAAGGAGCTTCTTAATAACACAGAAAAGTAACATGAAACAAAAATATAAGGTCATTGACCTGTTTGCAGGGTGTGGAGGACTTTCTCTCGGTTTTCAAAATGCAGGCTTTAAGATTGTAGCAGCATTTGATAATTGGGACGAAGCTATAAACATCTATCGTCAGAATTTTGAACATCCTATTATAAAAAGAGACCTTGGAGATACAGAGGACTTGAGCGAATTGAAACAATTACACCCAGATGTGATTATTGGAGGTCCACCATGTCAAGATTACTCAAGTGCTGGCCATAGAGACGAAGGTCTTGGTAGGGCAAAGCTTACCATAGATTATGCTGTTACTATAACGAAATTGCGTCCGAGATACTTCTTGATGGAAAACGTTCCTAATATCCAAAAGAGTGAAAAACTAATCCAAGTGTTAGATATGTTTCATGATGCTGGATATGGGATAAGTCGTATGGTTATAGATGCCAGCAAATGTGGTGTGCCACAAAAGAGACGGCGCTATATTGTTCTTGGCGGTTTGGGTGAAAAGGAAGGATTCCTAGATGCTCTTCTTCTTGAAGGACAATCAAAGAAAAGTATGACCATGCGTGATTACTTTGGAGATACTTTAGGTTTTCAATACTACTTTAGAGTTCCTCGTTCCTATTCACGTAGAGGTATTTTCAGTATAGATGAGCCTTCCATGACAATACGTGGTGTTGATAGACCAATCCCCCCAGGATATCACGGGCATCCCAATGATCCTGTACCGCTTACTTCTGATATTAGGATTCTGACACCTGAAGAAAGAAGTTGGGTGCAAACATTTCCAAAAGATTTTAGATGGGGAAATCTTTCAAAAACAAATTTGAATCAAGCAATTGGCAATGCTGTTCCTGTTAAACTGGCAGAATACATTGCAAAATGTTTATTAGCATACATAGATGAAAAAGAAACTGATTGATTTATTTGCGGGTTGTGGAGGCATGAGCCTCGGATTCCAAAATGCGGGATTCGAGGTTGTTGCTGCTTATGACAATTGGCAACCTGCTATAGATATTTATCGCGCAAATTTCAATCATCCGATTTGTAAAAAAGATTTAGCTGTAGATGATATAACTAATGAACTATCCAAATATAATCCAGATATTGTAATAGGTGGTCCTCCGTGTCAAGATTTTTCGATAGCAGGAAAGCGAGATTTTGAAGGAAAAAGAGCAAACTTAACCGTTGCCTATAGCCGCATTGTTGAAACTGTGCGGCCTCGTTGGTTTGTTATGGAGAACGTTTATAACATAGAAAAGTCTCCTGTTTTTGAACAGGCATTAGGCATATTTAGAGCTGCAGGTTATGGTATAACTAAACATGTATGGGATGCAAGTTACATGGGGGTGCCTCAAATGAGGCGTAGATATTTTGTTATTGGTAGATTGGATACTCCAGATGATTTTCTTTTAAAAGATCTAAAAGACGGATTATCAAGCGAACGGCTAACATTGGCACAATATCTTGGTAAACATCAATTAGATACCGAATTCTATTATATGCATCCTCGCAGTTATGCTAGAAGAGCAATCTTTTCTGTGTATGAGGCAAGTGCTACTATACGAGGTGTTAATAGGCCAATGCCTAAAAGTTATACGTGTCATCCTGCTGACAAAACAAAAGACCTTACCAAAGTAAGAGCTCTTACCTCTAAGGAGAGAAGTTATATTCAAACTTTTCCTGAAAGTTTCAATTTCATTGGAGCAAAGACGGATATAGAACAGGCGATAGGCAATGCTGTCCCTGTTAAAATGGCAGAATATATAGGAACAACAATTTTCAATTATATGAGAATCCATGATTGATCAAAACGAATTATATAATAAGTTTAGCACTTTCTGCTTTGTCAGTTATGCCAAGGCGGTAAGGAGTATTCTATCCGCATATAAGATTGTCAATGTTACAATTGACAAAATCACAGACAAGATTAACAACGGTGAATGTGGTCCTTTCTATGTGTACAGAAGAGCTGTCATTATATGTAATGATAGTGGGGCTGAACTTCAAATTTCCAATCAATCATATGGATCCATGCCATTAATTATTGTGCTTCAGCCATCTGTAATCGTCTTGTACAATAATCAAATAGGAAAAATAGAATGCAAATATGAGAATTTATGTAATTATTTAGAATACCTCAAACCATTATATAGTTGGGATGTAAATAAGAGTGATCATTATCAGACTCTTGAATTTGAGGTTCTAGTAGAACAATTATATCGAGAGTTAAAATTGAATGACAACGAAGAGGATGATATTCGAAATTTTATTTTCTCGCTCTTGTACATTGCTCATTTTAGAAGTCTTCTCAAGTTGGATGACATAACAGAAGAATTAAATGTATACTCTAAAACTGATAGCTGTAAGTTGTCGGACGTATTTGAGTATTTCTTGAAAAAGAAATGCCCTTTTGTTACTAATGAGTACCCTCATATTGTAATTTCAAAAGAAGCATATAGGTATATTTTTGCCATTATCAAGTTTGATACAGATTTAATAGATGCAGAAATACTGCCTTCATTGATATATAGGATGGCAGATAATGATGAAGCAGGTCTGTTTGGATATCAAACATCCTTTATCAATGTCGAAAAGGTTTTACAGCCTCTATTTCTTGGCAAGATGCAGAAAAGAGCAAATACATCCACAAATGAAAATGTCTTTCAGGTTGTCAATGAAATATATGATACTACCATATTCGATCCAACCAATAGTCCAGGGTGTTATCTTGTCGCTGCATACAATGGTCTGCTACAGCAACTTAGAGACATAGAGTCTCAGTTCAACATATCTTGTAACAGACCACTTGAATTGTCTCAATTCGTGGCATTAGTAGGTAATAGTCTAACGGCCAACCTAACGAGATTAGGCTTGACATTTGTTCACACAAAAGAACTATGTCGTTTAGGACTGCTTTCATTTGAATCAATAAAGGACATATACGATGAACTCAATGTTACAATTGGTGACCAATTAGTGGAAGATTGGGCAGATTATATTTCTCCTACAGAATGTACATATATTGTTGGAAGTCCTAGATTTGAGGGATGCAATAAGCTCGATGTCAGAAAAAAAAACGCAATGCATAAGGTTTTCGGTACGGATGTTTTGAATAACGCAGATTATTGTTCTGCATGGCTTGTAAAAGCTGCTCAACTAATATCTGGAAGTCAAGCAAATGCTGCATTTGTATTAACAAACTCTGTTTCACAAGGAAGCCAAGCAACCAATTTGTTAAACAAAATAAACGAATTGGGTTGTGAATATACATTTGCCTATCGTTCTTTCAAGTGGAAGACATCTTCGAGAGTTAATGTAGGAGTAACAGTTGTGATAATAGGAATTGCAGGGAAGAATGTTTGTCAGAGAAAATTCCTATATGATAATACTAACAAGATTGAATGCAAGGAGATTGGTGCAACCCTGCTTCCTGATATAGACATAAGGATTGTCAAAAGAACGAATACTCAGGGGCCGATTTCATCGATTTTGCCAACTATGAGAAAAGGCAATATGCCAGATGGGGCTGCTAATATTCTTACATTTGATTCTCAGGCTGTTGACGAATTTATAAGCAAATATCCCGAAGCAAGACCATATATCAAGCCATTATACGGCGGCGATGAGTTTGTTTCAGGAGAGCCCAGTTGGTGTTTATGGATTACTAGCGATAACGTAAAAGAAGCTCTAAAGATTGGAGGAATTAGAGACAGGGTTGAGTTAGTTAGACAAAAAAGAGCAAAATCAACATCTGGAAAGAAAAGCAAGGAGAATCCTCATGCATTTAGAGAACAAAATGTTACTAGCAAAGGGAAAATCTCTATTATAGTACCATGTGTAACATCAGAAAATAGAGAGTATTTCCAGATGGGTATATTAGACTCCAAAGCTATAGTGAATAACAATGTCAATGTTATCTTTGACTGTGAAATATGGGTCTTGGCTTTACTCGAATCAAGAATGCATATGATATGGGCAAAGAATGCTGCTGGAGGCCACGAAACCCGTTATCGTTACTCTAGTGAATTATGCTACAATACCTTTCCTGCGCCAAAGATAGATAAAAGACAAAAAGGTATACTGAATAATCTGGCTCGAACTTTGCTTGAAGTAAGAGAGAAGTATTGTGATCGTTCTCTTGGAGAAATGTATAAAAATATGCCACCAGAATTGATTAAGATCCATCATTGGATAGACGAAACCGTTGACTCTCTTTATAGAAGTCAACCATTTGAAACTGATGGTGAACGCTTAATGTGGTTAAAAAATATTTATAATCAAATGATTGAAAATGAACAATATATTTAATGCTACATACCAGCAAACAGGGAAAAGTATTTCCACGAACGAAATGGGAATGCGAGAAATGCAGAAGAGAATCTACGAGAAGTTTTCTTCACAGTACTTGCTCTTAAAAGCTCCTCCTGCATCAGGCAAATCTCGTGCTTTGATGTTCGTGGCACTGGAGAAATTGCGTCATCATCTTATTAGAAAGGTGATAGTAGCTGTACCAGAACGCTCCATAGGAAAGTCCTTTGCAAGTACCAACCTCAAAGATAATGGCTTCCATACCAATTGGGTTGTAAATAGAAAATACGATTTATGTACCCCAGGTGGCGATTCTCTGAAAACCAAGACTTTTTCTGAATTCATGAATGATGGAGCGGAGAACATCTTGATATGCACTCATTCGACACTTCGATTTGCGTATGAGAAGATTGGCAAAGACAAATTTAACGATTGTCTTCTTGCTATTGATGAATTTCATCATGTATCGGCGGAAACAGATAGCAAACTTGGTGAATTGTTGAGGTCTATTATGGCAGAATCCAATGCGCACATCCTTGCTATGACCGGCTCTTATTTTAGAGGTGATTGCGTAGCGGTTCTTCGTCCATCTGATGAACGGCAGTTTGAAAAAGTAACATATAACTATTATGAGCAATTAAATGGATATAAGTACTTAAAGTCATTAGGTATAGGCTTCCATTTTTATAATGGTGTATATTTGAATGCCCTGCAAAATCCTCAAGTATTGAACTTGTCAAAGAAGACAATCATATATATACCCAATGTGAATTCTGCAGAATCGACAAAGGAAAAATATATGGAGGTTGATCATATATTGTCTTGTATAGGCAATTATGAGTATACTGACGAATATGGAATTTATCATATCAAGACAGCTGATGATAACGAATTGAAAATCGCTGATTTAGTAAATGATACTGACTATGAACAAAGAGATAAGATTATGGGCTATCTCCGTAATGTTCAAGGACCAGAAGATATTGATATGATTATCGCCTTAGGAATGGCAAAGGAGGGCTTTGATTGGCCTTATTGTGAAACAACATTAACCATAGGCTATAGAGGCTCCCTCACCGAGATTGTCCAAATTATTGGAAGATGTACACGTGATAGTTGTAATAAAGAACATGCTCAGTTCATAAATCTTGTAGCTGAGCCAAATGCTAATAGAGAAGAAATAGTCGAAAGTGTAAATAACATACTTAAGGCGATTTCTGCATCGTTATTGATGGAAGAGGTCATTGCTCCCAAGTATAATTTCAAGCCCAAAAATCCCAATGGCTATGATGGTAATTCTGATAGCCAAATAGATGATGGAAGTGGATACACTATGTACATAAATGGTTTTCGTGAAATCAGATCCGATAAAGTTAAGGACATTATACAGAATGATCTTGTCGATATTAAGGCTCGTATCCTTCAAGATCCTAATGTGCAGCACGCAATAGGTCAACAGGTACCTGCTGAGACTATCAACAACGGACTCATTCCAAAAGTGATTCGTGAGGTTATCCCAGATTTGACAGAAGAAGAAACTCATGAGCTCAGTACATATATCGTAGTCGATTCTGTACTCTCGCATAAGGATGTCAAAGATATAAACGGACAGAAGTTCTTGGAGTTTGCAGACAAAATGATAAATGTCACCGAACTAAATCTTGACTTGATATATTCTGTTAATCCATTTATGGATGCATATGAGATACTTTCCAAGAATCTTGACGCCAAGGTCTTTAAGTCAATACAAACATACATAAAATCTATGCGTGTTGATGTTACCGAAGACGAAGCTAAGGTGTTATGGCCAAAAGTCACTGAGTTTGCAAAAAAAATGCAACGTGAACCTAGTCTTGACAGCAACGACGCTTATGAACGTCGTCTTGCTGAAGTATTGTTGTATGCAAAACGTAGAATTATAGAAAAAAATGACAGATACTAATTCAGATTTCTTAAGTTTTCTTTCGGAAAATGACCCCTTGGGCTTGCTAAAACAACCCAAGGCAAACAAGCCGAAGGCAAAACGTTCTGTATTACTCAATAACTTCGAAGAAATTGTAGATTTTTTCGAAGAGTATAATCGTGAGCCTAAGGATTCGTCAACTGACATTAAGGAATTTCAGTTGTACCATAGGCTTAAAGCTATAAGGGCTAATGCTGAAATGGCAAAAGAACTAAAGCCGTATGATATGTATGGGCTACTTAATGGAGCCAGCGTTTCTACCATTACTTTAGATGACTATCTTAATGATGATCCTCTCAATCTACTTAGTGGTGACATGGATGAGTCTATATTTGATTTAAAGAATGTTCGAAAATCAGATAGGATTGCACCAGAATATATTTCAAGAAGACAATTCTGTCAAGACTTTGAACTATATAAGCCCATATTTGATGCATTACATAAAGAGCTTGAGTCTGGAGTAAGGAAACTCGCTGTTTATCACTCTGAGGATTTGAAACCTGAAAGGTTTTATGTCCTTGGTGGCATTATTCTTTTCCTTAAGTCTGTAGAGGGTTCTGTTTCAACATACAACTACAGTAGTGGTGAAAGGGCCAGATATGATGGTAGAACATTATGTATATTTGATAACGGAACCACCTCAGACATGCTTTATAGGTCTCTTGATAAGGCGCTGCAAAAAGATGGGTATTCGATAAGTGAAAGGTTGCAACCTACAATGGTTGCAGAAGCAATAACAGAAGAAGATACCTCTTTTGGATATGTTTATGTTTTAAGAAGCCATAACGCCCAACTTAAAGAACTGTCTGACGTATATAAAATTGGCAGTACAACTAATACGGTGTCGGAGCGAATAAAGAACGCAAGCAAAGAACCGACTTACTTATATGCAGGAGTTGATGTTGTTGAAACTTACAGATGCTTTAATATGCATCCACGTGAGCTTGAAGATAGGTTACATACTTTCTTCGATAAAGTACGTCTTAATATCAACATTCCCGATGAAAGAGGGGTCATAATCTCCCCTAGAGAATGGTTCCATGTTAAATTAAGTGTCATAAGTGAGGCTGTAGAACTCATTTTGAACAACAGAATCAGTAATTTTATTTACGATTCTGTATTAGGGAAAATAGTATCTCTTTAGGATTTAAAGGTAGTCTCATATATTAACCAACAAATAAATATACAATGGATTTCTATTCACTCAAAGAATATACGATTTCAGATGTAGAACAGCTTATACAAGATGAAGTAGAGGAAAACATTCATCTTGATTATAAGAGAGATGGTGCATTGTCTAAAGATGATAAGAAAAGGGCAGAAATCACAAAAGATGTCTCTGCTTTTGCAAACTCAGATGGAGGCATCATTGTTTATGGACTTGCAGAAAGTGACCATAAGCCCCAATCTATAACCTATATAGATGGTATGGTCTATACAAAAGAATGGTTAGAGAATATTATCAACAGCATTCAACCAAGAATTGATGGGGTGAAGATATACCCAGTTCGCAAAGACAATGATTTAAAGCAATCTTTGTATATAGTAAAGATTCCTCGCAGTTCCCAAGCACCTCATATGGCTAAAGACAAGAGGTACTATAAGCGTTTTAATTTCTTGTCAGAGCCTATGGAAGACTATGAGGTAAAGGATGTTATGTATAGGCACCATTCTCCCAAACTTACTCTTATCAATGGTTCACTGCAGCCTGACGATGAACGTGCACCATACTCAGAGACGGTTAGGTATTCATTTAAGGCATGGATAAAGAACGAGGGTAAAAAACTTTGTAAAGATTATAAAGTTAGCGTATACTTCTTTGATTTTCCAAGTGGAATAAAGGGACATTATAATCCTTCAGAGGGGATGGTTCTACCAATGCTTATATCCGACTTCTGTTTTAGGTTTACTTCGCCTTGTAAAGAAACAATATTTCCAAATGAAATTATTGAAACAGGACATTATTCACTTGAGATACCAACCAAAGAAATCAAAAAACTCAATCATGCGTATATAAAATTGACCCTCTTGTATGATGACGGAGGAAGGGAAGATTTACTTATTGGTGCTTCGGAAGATAGTGAATTGTATATTGATGAACCCGAAGAAATTAGGGAGTATATATTAAAAGACCATCCAGAATTCAATATCATTGATAGCCTATAGGGGCGTTTCCTATGATTTGTACACAATGAGGCATCCGGCTGATTTTAAGCGAAAGCCTAAGATCAGTCGGCTTGTCATTTTACACAACACTGTACAACCATCATTCCTACACCTCCTGCTACCACAAAAATACTTATAGTGAAGAAAAACCAGAAAACACTGGACATAGTGACAGAGATAGCAACCATCATGTTCCTTGTAACGTTCACGGACTTTCTTTCATCGGCAAACATGTAATTGACCTCGCGTATATGTCCCTGCATCTGTGTGGTCATCCATTGGCGTTCTTTGGCAAACAGTTCTTGTATTTTCTGCCAGTAATCATCATAGACTTGCACAGACACTTTTAATTGGGTTGGCGCATTCTCCAGGACATTGTCTATATTTATCTTGCTTTTTTGTTCACTAGATTATCAAATATTGGGCAATTATTCAATAAAGGCCGTGCTACGATTAGTGGTCATATTTCCAATATTTTCAAAGAAGGAAAATTGGAAGAAAAAGTGGTTTGTCGGAAATTCCGACAGACCACTTAACATGGTGCCTTAGAGGGGAAAACGCAGAGCAAAGAGGTGAGATATTACAAACTCGACGTTATTATCTCTGTGGGGTATCATGGTCTTCTCTGTTTTTACACAGAGCCTCCAATCTGCATCGTAAAAAGTGCAGAAATTGAGTGAGATTCAGGAATGTTTAGCAAAGAAATTGGCAAAATCGGGCTGTTTTTCTTTATTTAACTCTGAAATAGAGTGGAATATCAGAGAAAATCTTTAAATTTGCATCCAAATACAATATTTTGTAAAGAATGGAAGATAGAGAACTGTTGCTGAAAAGTGACCCAGAGTTCGAACGCCTCGCCTTTACGGTATTGGCTATCGAGGCTTCGGCACAAAAAATGGGTATATCGCCGTCTGAAATGAGAAAGCGATTGGATAAGGTGGGGCTAATCAAGAGTCTCATTCAAGATTGCTATGACACTCTACATACCGAGAGCCGGGAAGCTGTAGCGAATGATGTGGTCGAAGCTCTTAAAAATTGGGAAAGAAAAGAATAATGGAAAAGCAAATATTATATCATGGTTCAAATGTCATTGTTGAGCATCCTTTAGTAAGCATTGGAAGAAAGGAGTTGGATTTCGGTCCAGGCTTCTATCTTACGCCTTTGTTTGAACAAGCTTCCAAATGGGCTGTCCGTATCAAGACCATCAGACGAGCCAAGCAAGCTATAGTGAACACCTATGAGTTCGCTCTACCACAAGACAGCAAGGTAAAACGATTTGATGCTTACGATAAGGAATGGCTCGACTTCATTGTTGACAGCAGAAAAGGAAAGCAGCCTTGGAGTGGGTATGACATCATTGAAGGAGGAGTGGCTGATGACCGTGTAATTGATGCAGTAGAAGCCTATATCAATGGCTATGCAGATGTTGAGCATACTCTTCGCCAGTTGGTTTATCACAAGCCCAACTATCAGATTTGCATTTTAAGCCAGGAAATAGTTGATAAGTATTTACAATTCAAATCATATGAAAGGATATAATTATGTTGGATTTCTTATTATGGAATAAAATCGCTCGTATCATAAAGCAACTAGCTGATACGTTACATATATCAACCGACAGGGCATTACAGATATTCTATGACTCTGACGTTTGCCGTATGTTACATGACAAAGAACTTGGCTTGCATCTAATGAGTGATACATATATTGTAAATGACTTGATAGAAGAGCTAAGGAATAAGCAATAGCAAAACGATGGATAATTAGAGGAGGAAGATTATTTGTACTGTAGCACCTTGACTGTATGTTTAGTACGGTCAAGGTGCTATCTTTATGTAATAATGTGCAAATGTGTCTCCTTCAGCTATTGCATTCGACTCCTTCAGCTATCGCATTCGTCTCCTTCGGTCACTGCATTCGACTCCTTCAGCTAATGCAGCCGTCTCCTTCTGCCAACTCAGCCGTCTCCTTCACCTAATGCAGTCGACTCATTCAGCTAACTCAGTCGACTCCTTCAGCCACCGCAGCCGTATGTGTCAACTCAATGAAGTAGATGAACTCGTGAAATGAAGTGGATGAGTTCGCATAATGAAGTTCATGATTTCTGCACAATTGCCAATACATGCGAATGGTAAAGTAAAAAGAAGTTTATTCCTACCTTTATGATTCTTATACGAAAATGTTTTTCTGTTTCTATTGCCACATCTGTCACCTTTGGTTTAACTCGCTGATTATAAGTGAATAATGCGTAGCGATAAGCGGTATTTCTGTTGCCACCTAATGCCACGCATTGCCACACTCTTTTTATGAGGGAATGAGATGGAAAATGAGTAGGTTATTTCCTAACTACCAGATACTCAGTACCAAATCTTGTTCTTCGGTTCTTCAAACCTTCTATATTCTGAAGCTCTCTGCCCAATTTCTGTATACTCGAAACCTGGAGAGAAGAGCCGAATTTCTGCTTCAAAATGTCGAAAATGGCGGCTGCCATCAGATATTCGCCATTTTCTGGGGTACTTGCAGGCTCAAAAACCTGCAGAAAACATTGCTTGATAGGGGAAATCTGTTCAAATTGTCTGTTATGTTGCATGATGATGGCGGTTTCCTTGGCGTCGAAATAGGATTTTTCGCCACGCTCCAGAGCTTGCATCGCCTGCGCATAAAGCTGCTCATAGTTCAGTCTGCCACTCACATCGATAGGTCCCGTCAGTTCTACTCCCAGAAAACGGCGGTTGCCGGATGGGTCGGAAAGAATATCGGTCATGTTGCTCGTGGCGATGAAGGAGGCTAGACGAGGAAATTCCTGTACATGACTTCCGTATGGCGGCTTGATTTTCACCGTAGGCAACTGCAGCAGATTCTTCAGAAATCCCTGCTGCACCTGTGGGGAAATCTGATTGAACTCATCGAGATTGATGAGCAGAAATTGTGACATCGCCTGCAATACCTGACGCTTTTCTGAGAGAATCATATTGTCGGTAAAGCCCCACGATAATTCGGTAGGGATGAGACGGCGGCAGAAGGTGCTCTTGTTGTAACCCTGCTTGGAAATAAGCAGCGGCATGGTACTGTTGCCATATTGACGGCGATACATGCCGCGCCACTGGTCAACCATTCCCAGAAACCAGGTGTAAAACCAGTCTTCCCAATGAGGATTGTTGGTGGGTACGGTTCGTGCCAGGGCACGGATGCGGTCCTTGCCGTCCCATTTTCCCAGACAGTCATAGAGATAGGACTCTATCGGGCTGTAGTTTCTGATGCGGTCTGATTCTAGAAAATTCCTTACATCCTTGATGCTTACGTGGATGTCGGCTATCTGAACATCCAGCGTCATGCTTTTCTGCACACGGGCATCCACCGGTCTGAAATCGCCAACCCATGAATTGTTCGGGCGGTATTCGGTATATTTCATCACGGTATTGTAACGGAACTGGTACCGACTCTCCAGGTATCTGATCATCTGCAGAATATCGGCACGGCCTTTTCTGCCTGAGGCTGATTTCTCCGTCTTCCTGTCTTTGGAATGGGTATCGTAAGCGGTGCCCACTATCTGGCGGAGTTTCTCTTCTGTCACATGTCCCCAGTTGTTGCGGCGGATATGGATGAAAGCTTCTTCTTCGCTGAGGCCCATGTTGCAGAGCTTGATGGCGATGGCTGAGAAACCGGCAAGGAACCGGTCTTCATCGTTCTGCCATGAGATGTTGGCTTTTTTCATCTCTTCCTTCGTCTCTTCTGCTGCCTTGCGGTAAAGAAACTCATAGTCATCGTATGTCTTCAGATCGTCTACATTCTTAGGGGCTGAGGCTACCTTCTTCATATTTTGGGAGATGCGCATCGCCACAGCCTTGCTGTTATAATAAGGAGAGGCATCCAGCGTAAGCATGAAGTTGGATGCCAATGATGGTTTTTCGGCTTTGATGGTTGCCTGTACCTGCGACTGGTAGAGTGTCTTTACCTGTTCGTAGGCAGACTGGTAGAGTAAGTCGGCGTCGGCTTCTTTTGTCGGGATTTTTCCTTCTTCGTTGCAGATGCTTACGAGCACGATGAGGCTTCTGCCGTCGGCTCCTTCGAAGGCAGCGAAGGTCATCGGCAGCAGACTGACCGTCTTCTTGAAGGCATCTTTTTCCTGGTCCGACATGAGGTTGATGAAGTGGAGCATCACCAGCCCGTTTGATTTCTGGAAGACGAGATTGCCGCTTTCATCCTTGTTGAATTCTGCGGCTGGATAAACGTGCTGCCATTCCTTGATGCCTTTGTAGTACTGGTAGTCGGCTTCCATGAGTGGCACACTCATTCTGAAATTGGTGACACTCAGCTTGGCATCATCTTTAGCGATGCGCTCCAGAAACCGTTCTACGGTTTTCGAACTGACCATCAGCTTGTTCTGTTTGTTGATTCTTGTAATAGTAAACTTCATATTTCTGCTAATTTGTTGATAGGGTGATACTTAGGGTTGTCGATGACTTTGCCCAGATTTGCCCGAAGCGTTGGGCAAATGTGCCCGGCTACGCCGGTCATTCGTGACCTTCGTGTCGGTCATCCGTGCTCAATTGAAGCAATAGTTCCATGAGTTGTAAACATCTCCTTTAGCGAAGTAGAGTCTGATTAAATCTGCTTGTGTCATAGGTTTTTGGAATTAAAATTATATAAAAAGTGGTTTCACAGGAGTCGTAAGCTTCTAGGTGGAATCGGCAGGAATTTTTCCTGTTGGTTGCAAAAATACAAAAAATGTTCGAAACCGCAAGCCTTTTTCTCCACTTTTTTAATGTTTTTCTGCGAAAACAATAAGTATTCCTCTGCTTTTTCGCTGAGAATCCCCCGTTTTTCGCCCGAGTGTGGCAATAGGTGATAATAGAAAATGCCCTTGTTGCAATGCTTAAATAGCTAAAAAACAATTGGTTAACTTGGAGTGTGGCAATAGTGACATTAGTTTTAGAAAAATTTTCTCATACATAGGCTTTCCTCTTTTACTAATAAATGTTATATTCCCGCCATTCCTTTTCCAAATCATTTGTTTTCTCCCGAATTTACAGTACTTTTGCAGAAAGTATCTAATTAAAGATTAAAAGTGCGATTTAAAATAAGGTGTAGATTATGCAATACAAGAATATCATATTCGATTTAGGTAATGTCCTGGTGAAACTCAATCCGGAAGGATGCATCGGGGCTTTCAAGGCGATAGGAATGGGGGAACTGGCGAATCCGAATCCCCAGAGTGAGGGGATGAAGCTGATGAGCAAACTGGGTGTGGGAATGATTAACACCGAAGCATTCTGCGATGCAGCCCGTGAGTTGACTGGAGCTGATGTGACGAATGAAGAGATCATCGATGCTGCCAACAAGATGCTGGTGGAGATTCCTGATGAGAAAAAGAAGCGACTCCTGCAGTTGAAGAAGGCTGGTTACCGCCTCTTCCTCCTGAGTAATACCATTGATATACATTGGGATTATTGCGTGGAGCATCTCTTCCCTTATCAGAACTATGGGGTAGAGGATTATTTCGAGCACTGTTTCCTCTCTCAGCGAATGCATTTGGCTAAGCCTGATGCCCGTATCTATGAAGAGGTAGTCAAGCAGGCGAACATCCATCCCGATGAAACCCTCTTCATCGATGATCTGAAGGAAAACTGCGAGGCTGCCGAGAAGCTGGGCATCCATATCTTTCAGAACGTGAAGTTCGATGATTGGCTTTCACTTCGATTCTGACGGATATGTCAGAATCGAAGTGATTCGAAAAAAATATGAATTTCTTCGCTTTTTCCAATAAAATGTTATACCTTTGCCAACTCATAATAACTAACATAACATTATCAAAATGAATTTTTACAAGACATTAGGATTGAAAAACAGGCGTATTGATGTGGCTGATGCCTTGCGAGGATTGGCCGTAGCAGGTATTATTCTCTATCACTCCGTGGAGCATTTCAATATGTACGATGGAAACATAGCACATGTTTATACGCTGGGGTGTGATGATTGGATGGCAGATGTGCTGGCATTGCTGCTGTCGGGAAAGATGTATGGCATCTTTGCCCTGCTCTTCGGATTAAGCTTCTTTATCATGAATGATAATCAGCAGCAGCGTGGAAATTGCTTTTCGGGTAGATTCGCCTGGCGAATGTTCCTCCTGGCAATGCTCGGTATCGTGAACACCGCCTTCTTTGATGGCGACATCCTCTTCTCCTATGCCATCTATGGACTGGTTCTCATCCCATTGAGTTATCTTCCTACCAAATGGCTCTGGTGGGTGGTTGCCTTCCTCTTTATCCAACCGGTAGAAATCTACTCCCTCATTTCGGGATGGCAGGTGGATGCATCGGCATTGAGAGAAGTGTATGGAAATATGTATAATGGTCATCAGCACGGCAGTTTCCTGGAGAATGCTTATGGCAACCTGCGATACGGACAGGTGGCTACTTATTACTGGTGTATGATGAAGGGAAGGCATACGCAGACTATCTGCCTCTTCATACTTGGAATGCTGGTGGGTAGAAAGCGTTGGTTCTACAATGAGAACAACAACCTGGCTTTGTGGAAGAAGGTGCTGGCGGTTTCCATCCTGGTATTGATTGTGGGAGGCATAGCTGATGTGCGCCACATGGAAACATGGAACAATTGGCTTTATCCTATCTACAACTTCTTCATCCTCTCGTTTGTAGTATCAGGATTCGTATTGTTGTGGTACGGAAAGGAATGGTTCAGAAAGGGATTGTCGTTCCTGCGCCAGTTTGGCAAGATGAGTTTGACCAACTACTTTCTCCAGTCTATCATCGGTTGTGGACTGTTTGCTTATTATGGCTTCAATCTCCAGACGAAACTCGGCATCACCTATGCCTTCTTTGTGGGTATTGCCATGGTGGTAGTGCAATGCCTCTTCTCCAACCTCTGGCTCAAGTATCACTCCCATGGTCCTTTCGAGGGAATTTGGAAGAAGCTGACCTGGATTAAGTTCTAAATTTTCAAGTTTACTGTAAAACTGGAGTACTCCAGTTTTACAGTCTTATCCCATATTTCCAGTTGCCTTCATTCATCATCTGCGCTGGCATAAATTCTTTCATGCTGTTGATGATGGTGTTAAGCATCCGTTCTTTGATATAGTCTTCCCTAATGTATAGGGAGATGCGTCTCTGGGAAAGATAATCTCCTTCTATCTTTCTTACATTCTTGCGTTGTGCCTCATTTAGGAATTCGAGGTGCATCTCTGGAATGATGGTGAACCCGCCGTTCTCATCCACGATGCGAATTAAAGTTTCTATGCTGCCTGACTCATAGATGTGGTGCCCTTTGCTCCTTGATTTACAGAAGGAGAAGGCACTATCGCGAAGGCATTGTGCTTCTTTCATAATCCACATGTTCTCATGTTCCAGATTCTCTGGCTTGAACACGGGCAGCTTGCGCCAGCAGTCTTCCGATAAATATACATAAAAGCGTTCTGTGTAAAGCGGAATCTCAAGTATTCCTTTACGAGGTAGGTCTGAAATAGCAATGCCAGCATCTATTTCTCCATCTTGCAAAACATGAAACATTTCTTCTGATTTCATCTCTTGAATAGAGAGGTTTACTTCAGGATAATCTTTTCTGTAATGCTTGATGAATTTGGGAAGAATGTAAGGAGCAATGGAGGGACCTACGGAGAGAGACAGAGATTTGCCAATCTGGTTCTTTTCTTCAGCCACGAGTTCTGTGATTTTCTCTAGCTCCAAAAGTGTCTTTTTAGATTGAAGGATGATTTTCTCTCCTGCACTCGTTGGTGTTACCTGTTTGTTGGTGCGGTCGAAGATGCGCACATCGAGTTCTTCTTCTAACTTCAGCAGCATGGCGCTGAGTGTGGGTTGGGAAATATTGCACGAGTCTGCCGCCTTCGCAAAGTTGCGAAAGCGGTTGATTGCTACGATATATTTGAGTTGTTGCAGATTCATTTTGCTTTGAGTTATCTTGCTTGAAATTATCTTGCTTTGAGTTTACATATCAGCTGTGTCATGTTGCCCATAGGACAGAACACGCACCAGGTTCTTGGACGATAGATAATGGTGAGCAGAACGCCCACAATCAGCGAGGTGAGCATGATGCCGTAGAGACCGAAGGCAAACTGCGCCTTCCATGGCTCAATCTCTACCGGGTAAGCCCAATGCCATGGCACGTTGAAGGTCCATAGCAGGTGGATGGTCTGATGGAGATCTTCTGTGCCCTTTGCCACCATTGTGGTGAGGATGATCATCTGTATGAAGAAGAACATGAAGAACAGGAGGAAGCCATGGCGGAACCATTTAGACGAGAACCATCTTGGTGCCGCCTTCTTGCGCGACCATCCCAGGGTGTTTCCTATTTGCAGGAAGAGTTGTCCTCGTCCACAATAGTTGTTGCAATATCCCTTTCCACCTCCGAATATGGCCATGAGCAGCGGAATCAGAAAACAGATGACTCCGAGCCATGCGAACACGATATTGAAGAATCCGAGGATGAAATAGGTGGCAGATACGAGCCACAGGTAATCACTCCATTTCTTATTTTTCTGTTTTGCCATGCGAATCAATTTGATGAAATTAAACGGGTTGTCTTAAAACTTTATGGATTACTCCTGCCGGACAGTTTTTCTCGCAGATGCCGCAGCCTATGCACTTCTCCTCATCTATCTGGGCATAGCATCCCTTGTAAATGCTGATGGCATCCTTAGGACATACTTTCACGCAAACACCACATGCCACGCAGCGGTTTTGCTCGTTAATTGCTTTATACTTAGCCATATTGTTACTTACTTCTGAATACCTTCCTTTTCCAGTATCTCTTCCAGAAATTCAGATGCATCAGCCACGCAGAGCGGACACTCGCGAAGCACCTTGCCTGTGCCCACACCTTTCAGCAGTTTGCATTGTGTGGCACCATTGCGTTGATTAAACTTATCCATTATCATTCTCATGCCCTTGATAGACTTCGCCTTGTCTTGTGTTGCGAGTCCAAGTACGATGCCAGCGCCAACGAGGGCTCCGCAGGTTCCCTCCATGTTACCCATACCTGCAGCAAAGGCATTGCCAGCGTTCTTGATGGTTTCCTCGTCCATACCGGTGAAGTCGTGGTAGGTGCAGAGCACAGCCTGTGTGCAATTATGTGAGCCACAACGTTTCTTTTCTGCTGCTATTTCTTTTCTTGTTTCCATTGTCATTTTTCTCTTTGTTTTTTTATTTTCTTATTTGTAATTTTGATTTCGGCTGCAAAGATAATACTTTTATTATAGATAAACGAAAGATTCTGGCTATAAGTTGATAGATGATATCTATTGTGGCTTTTTGAAATAAAAAGGTGTGTCATGGACTTATGTCTAAAATGTTTATATTTCACGAAAATAATCTCTGATTTATGCCGTAATCTGGAATATTTTTCGTATCTTTACACCATCAAACAGAATGACTATGTTTAAAAAGAAAGATCCGAATCCTCAGTTAGATATATTCACGGCTCCCTCAATGCAGTTAGGAAGTCGTGCTTCAAAGATCGATATTTGCCCTTTTCGGGTCTGTCAGAGAAGCTTTCGGCTCTTTCAAAGCGATTTCTCGAAAGATATTCACCTGCGGAGCCAATTGCTATGTTTCACTCAGAATGACCACACTGGTCATGCTGGATTCAAAATATGCCTCTTTTTAAAGTGGGCTCAGTAAATATAGATAAAGATATGAGACTCAATCTTAGTTCGCAAATCGTACTCAATAAAGTACCTGTAGAGTTCTACAAGCCAAAGACGACTGTAGAATACTCTGAAATCTCCAGAATGGAGAAGATTCATACAGATATCTTTGCCTCTATGGCAGAAGGTGCCAGTCATGTAGCTGATAAAATAGAAGCTGGCATCAAGGCTGCACAGCAGGAAGGCAAATTCTATGTAATGGCGCTGGGTGCCGGTTCTTCTCTCTATTCTGTATACGATGAACTCGTTCGCCGTTACAACGAGAAGGCCCTGAGCTTCCGCAATGTTGTTGTATTCAATGCATACGAATATTATCCGCTCCAGAAGGATAGCTCTCTCCGTACCATCAACCAGTTGAAGGATCGTTTCCTCAATCATGTGGATGTGGCTGAGCAGAACATCTTTACACTGGATGGTTTTGTGGCACAGGATGCCGTACAGGACAGTTGCCGTCTTTATGAGCAGCGTATCAAGACCTTTGGCGGTCTCGATGTAGCCCTCATAGGTATAGGCCGTTCGGGTAATATTGCAGCCAACGAGCCAGGTTCGGGCATCCAGTCGATGACCCGTATCATCCTCATCGGCAATACCTCTCGCGAAGAGATGGAGAACAGCGAGCAGACCAAGGAAAACATTCCTCCATGTTCGCTCACCATGGGTATCGCTACCTTACTCTCAGCCAAGAGCATCTATCTGACAGCCTGGGGCGAAGAGAAGGCAGAGATTATGCAGAAGGTGGTGGAGAACTCTATCACAGATACCCTGCCGGCATCATTCCTTCAGACTCATCCGAATGCTCATGTTGTCATCGACCTGGGTGCAGCTCACCATCTGACGCGTATCGAGCATCCATGGCTCGTAACTTCATGCCAGTGGAGTGATAAACTGGTGCGTTCTGCACTGGTATGGCTCTGCCAGAAACTTGGTAAGCCTATCCTGAAGTTGACCAATAAGGATTATAATGAGAACGGACTGAGCGAACTTCTGGCTCTCTATGGCTCAGCCTATAATGCCAATATCAAGATTTTCAATGATTTGCAGCATACCATTACCGGATGGCCAGGTGGTAAGCCAAATGCCGATGATACCTATCGTCCGGAGCGTGCAACACCATTCCCTAAGAAGGTTATCGTGTTCTCTCCACACCCAGACGATGATGTTATCTCAATGGGAGGAACCATCCGTCGACTGGTACAACAGAACCACGATGTGCATGTAGCTTACGAAACATCAGGAAACATTGCTGTGGGTGATGAGGAAGTAACAAGATTTATGCACTTTATCAATGGTTTCAACCAACTCTTTGCTGACTCAAAGGATAGTATCATCTCTAATAAATATAAGGAAATCAAGACCTTCTTTGCCAAGAAGAAGGAGAGTGACTTCGATACGAGAGATATCCTGACCATCAAGGGACTGATTCGCCGTGGTGAGGCTCGTACCGCTTGTACTTATAATGAAATTCCGCTTGACCATGTCCACTTCCTCGACCTGCCATTCTATGAGAGCGGCAAGATAGAGAAGTTGCCTATGACCGAGAAGGATGTGGAGGTAGTGAGAGCTCTGTTGCAGAAGGTGCAGCCACATCAGATTTATGTTGCCGGCGACCTTGCTGATCCTCACGGAACCCACAAGAAGTGTACTGATGCCGTTCTGGCAGCTATCGACGAAGAGAAGAAAGCGGGTGCAGAATGGTTGAAGGACTGTCGCATCTGGATGTATCGTGGTGCCTGGGCAGAATGGGAGATTGAGAATATCGAAATGTGTGTTCCATTGAGCCCTGAGGAGTTGCGGGCAAAACGTAACTCTATTCTCAAGCATCAGTCGCAGATGGAGAGTGCTCCTTTCTTGGGTAATGATGAGCGCCTGTTCTGGCAGAGAGCCGAGGACCGTAACCGTGCTACTGCATCGCTCTACGACCAGTTGGGGCTGGCATGCTATGAGGCCATGGAGGCTTTCGTGGAGTACAAACCATTGTAATATACCTTATTAATATATTTAACTGAACTTCCTGATATGCGAAAGTTCTGTAAATAATAAAGTGACCCTAGTTTTAGGGTTGAGAGTTTGTCTTTAGGTTTGTCGCTTGAGGGGGCATTTAGGCCTTTCAAGCGGCTTTTTTATTGCTTGTTTCAAAATGAAACGAATAATGTGTAATTTGCTTTCATTTTGTTCTGTATTTTAAAAAGAACTATGCAAAATAATAACTAAATAAAAATATTAATACCAAAAAGTAAGTAATATTGTGAAATGTTAAACAAAATGTCGTACCTTTGCACCAGAAAACAAACAAAATGTAAATTAATTAATAGGAGAGATTAACATGAAAAAGATTGAAGCAATCATCCGTAAGACTAAGTTTGAGGATGTAAAAGAAGCTTTGCTTGCCGCCGACATCGAGTGGTTCTCTTACTACGATGTAAGAGGAGAGGGCAAGATGAGACAGGCTCGAATCTATCGTGGTGTCATGTATGATACCAGCAGTATTGAGCGAGTGTTGCTGAATGTTGTCGTGCGCGACAAGAACGTAGAGAAAACGATTAATGCCATCCAGGAGGCTGCCCGTACCGGCGAGATTGGTGATGGTCGAATCTTTGTAATTCCTGTAGAGGATACCGTGAGAATCCGTACAGGTGAAAGAGGCGACATCGCTCTCTATAATGCTGAGCAGGAGAAATAATATTTAATGTTAAGTGTTTAATGTTAAATGTTAACTGAATTGGATGAATTAATAGTAAAATCGGAATGTTTGGGAGTTAGGTGAGAGTATCGAGTGCTAAGTGGACGTATGCTAACTTAACATTTAACACTTAACATTTAACATTCCTTCTTAAAAGGTAAAGATTATGAGTGTACAGGATTTAGGAATTTCATTAGATACTGTATGGATGCTCTTGGCAGCCATGTTGGTCTTTTTTATGCAGCCGGGATTTGCCCTTTGCGAGGCGGGCTTTACCCGTAGTAAAAATACAGCGAACATCTTGTTTAAGAACTTCGTCGACTTTATGGTCGGTTCTGTTCTCTTCTGGTTCGTAGGTTTCGGATTTATGTTTGGTAGCGATGGCGCCGGTTTCATCGGTATGCCTAACTTCGGCGATTTGTCTTTCTATACGAATGCAGCCGGTCTTCCTACAGAAGGCTTCCTGATGTTTGAGACAGTTTTCTGCGCTACTAGTGCTACCATCGTTTCTGGTGCTATGGCAGAACGTACCAAGTTCTCCATGTATTGCATCTATTCATTCTTCATCTCATTGATCATCTACCCAGTAGAGGGTCACTGGACATGGGGTGGCGGTTGGCTCTGCAACGCTGATGCCGGTTCTTTCATGATGAACACCTTCGGTGCTGCCTTCCATGATTTCGCAGGTTCTGCTATCGTACATAGTGTTGGTGGTGTACTTGCTTTTGTGGGTGCTATCTGCTTAGGCCCTCGTTTGGGTAAGTATCGCAATGGCAAGAGTACTGCTATCCCTGGTCACAACCTGATGGCTGCTGCCCTGGGTGTCTTCATCCTCTGGTTCGGATGGTTCGGATTCAACCCTGGTTCTCAGCTTGCTGCTTCTGGTGAGGTTAACCGTGTAGCCATCAGCCACGTATTCCTGACAACCAACCTGGCTGCTGTTTGTGGTGGTCTCGGTACTATGTTCACCTCTTGGATCAAGTATGGCAAACCTTCATTCTCATTGACATTGAACGGTATTTTGGCTGGTTTGGTAGCCATTACTGCTGGTTGCGACTTGGTTAGTCCATTGGGTTCTGCCATCATCGGTCTCCTGGCTGGTATCATTCTGGTTTTCTCTATTGAGTTCATCGATACCAAGCTTCATATTGATGACCCTGTTGGTGCAAGTTCTGTTCATGGTATATGTGGTATCTTCGGTACCGTGATGACAGGTCTCTTCGCCCTTGATGGTGGTGCCTTCTATGGTGGCGGTTTCGGTTTCTTCGGCGCACAGTGCTTCGGTATCATCTGCATCGACCTTTGGGCAGCTGCTACAGGTATCATCCTCTTCTGGGGTATCAAGAAGATTGCTGGTCTCCGTGTTGATAAGCGAATCGAGGAAGAAGGTCTGGATATCTACGAGCATGGTGAGAGCTGCTACAACTAATGGTACTTTCATATAGACGTAAGAGAGAGATAATAGACAAAAGTTTTGGTGAGCAAAATTATTATTATTAATTTTGCAGCCGAAACTTTTAAAAAACAAATGTATCACATAAAAAGAGAGAATATGAAGCATTTAGATATGAAGAAGATGGGTGCGTTGGCACTCGGTTTGATGGCATTTGCTCCTGCTGCTATGGCACAGGACAAGGTGGAAACATCTATGGGTGCTGATATCGTGAGCCAGTACTACTGGCGTGGTCAGGATTTGGGAGCAATTTCTTTGCAGCCTACTCTTGGCATTGGATATAAAGGTTTGTCTCTTACTGCATGGGGAAGTGTTGGTATTTCTCAGCCAGAAGATACCAAGGAGTTCGATCTTACCCTGGCATACGAGACTGGCGGTTTCCATATCGGTGTAACTGATTACTGGTTCAATTCTCCTAATGAGAAGTATTTTGCTTATTCTGCTCATGAGACTTCTCATGTATTCGAGGCAAATGTAGGTTATGATTTCGGTCCGCTTGCCTTGAACTGGTACACCAACTTTGCAGGCAATGATGGAGTAAATAAGGATGGTGATCGTGCCTATTCTTCATACGTTGAGGCTACAGCTCCATTCAAGTTAGGTGGCTGTGATTGGGAGGCAAGTGTAGGTGCTGTTCCGTTTGCTACATCCTTCTATGGTGATGCCAATGGTTTCGCTGTTACTCATGTAGGTGTGAAAGCAACCAAGGATTTGAAGATTACAGATTCTTTCTCTGTTCCGGTCTTCGCTCAGGTGGCTGCTAACCCTAGTACCGAGAAAGCCTACCTGGTAGTAGGTTTCACCTTGCAACCATAATATATAGTTTTTTGGTTTTATAAATGATAAATGCCGATAATTCTGGAATTTGGAACTATCGGCATTTTTTCTATTTTACAAATCTTGCGTTCTGCAGGAATTTCTGTGGAGTCATACCATATCTCTTAGTGAACAAGCGGTATAGCGATGTAGAGGATATGAACGAGCAGTCTTTCAGCAATTCTTCTACATTCTTGTATTTGCCGGTGAGAAGAAGTTCTGCCACATACTCGATTCTCAGGTCGTTGATGTATTCGCTGAATGTCTTGCCCGTGAACTGACGGAACAGACCTGCGAACTTGTTGGCTGGAATGTTGAATTCGTTCATCAATGTCTTGCGGGAGAAGGTATTGTCTAAGAAGAATTTCTCTCCGATAATCTTGCTCCTAATCTCTTCAAACAGCCGTTTGTCCATGTCCTCTTCTTCTGTATGTTGTGTCATGGTAGAGGATAGGGTGTTGAGGTTCTGTCGTTCCAGTTCCTCCTTGTATTTCATGGCTTCCTTCACGTTTGTCACCAGTGTGATGTTCTTTTTCTTGATGGTGTGGTAGTTGTAGCCCAGTATTCCTCCGACAATGATTAAAGCCACACCGAAACCGATGGTGATGATGAGTGCCCAGCGCTGGTTGGCGATTTGCGCCTCTTTATCCTTTACGTCATATATGAAAGCCAACTCTTGCGAGGAACTTTGCAATTCCCTGATGCGCAGACTGTCTCTCAATACGGACAACCGCTCGAAATAGTTTGCTGCCTTGTCGTACAGTCTCAGTCCTCTGTAGGCCATGCCGTAGAATTTGAGTGTGGATGACATGTAGAGATTGACGGTGTCCTTCCTGTCTTGCATTTCTTGTTCACGTTGTTTGCACAACTCCAAGACCTCGTGGTATTTGTGCTGGCCAAGTAGATAGGGTACTATCAGATAGGCGTATCGGCGGTTGATGCTTCCCATCTTGTTGAACTCGTGATAAGCTTCTGCGGCTTCCTTGGTCATTCCCAGTTTTGAGCATACCACGGCACGGTGAGCAAGCCATTTGCATCTTTCCTGTTCATAGAGTCCTTCCATGTCAGTCTCGCCAGGATTTTTTGCATCTAGGTATTTCTCCAGTTTGTTCAATATCTTGAATGCCTCCTTGTGTTTCTTATCACGCTCATAGCAGATAAGTAGGTCGTTGTAATCTGCCCGCAGATTGTCGTACTTGTGGTCGTAATGCGACTTTTCCATTATCCTAAGGGCTTGCAACATGTAGGCGTATCCTCGTTCCTTCGAATCTTGCTCATGCAGGCTCTTGCCCAGATAAAACAAGGCAATAGACTCCATGCCCATGTCATTGGCAAGTTTCGCTTCGTGAATTAATTGTCTAATGGTTTTTGATTTCTCTTCTTCGTCGTATAGTCCGTCGTAGCAAGAAATCAGACGATGCAGTAGTTTCATCTTCTTGGTGGCATCTTGCTTGACGGCTCTTGCTGAGAGGGCGCTCTTGTAGAAGCGGGTGGCCATGATGAATCGTCCCGTATTATAATATAGGTCGCCTTCCGTCATGTCCAGTTCATAGGAAACTTGTTTGCCTTGCTTGCGCAACTCTGCCATAATCCGCTCTGCCAGTGGGGTGTCGGAAAACGTATATTCATATACTTTATCCTCGGTCACCATACTATCGGGCAATACGGTCCCCGTGGCGAACAGAGCGATTGTCCACCATCCCAAAATGAAAACTAGTAGCCATTTTGTCTTTTTTATGTGTAAAAGTCTATCCATCATTATTTATTTCTTAAAAGTAATGCAAAGTTACGGATTTTATCCGAAGTAGGGTGAAATAAGTGCTGATTTTGTGCTATTTGGTAATTTTTGGGCAAAATAATGAAGTTTTGGGAACGAAACGAATAATTGGGAGCGAACTGTGAACAAGTGAAAACTCAATTTCGATGCCGTTTCGTGGATTTGTCTTAAATTTGCAAAACAAAAGATTTTCATACATTATATTACTAATCATTTAAATTTGTCAATTATGGATTTTACAAAGAAAAATTGTAGAGCCATGATGCTCTTTTGGGTTGTAATGCTGAATGTTGGCAGCATGGCATCTTTGCTTGCAGTAGTCGTGGGGTGCGATCATCATGTGGGCACGAACACATCCGCCTATATGGGGCATAAATATGTGGACTTGCAGCTTCCATCCGGTACGAAGTGGGCTACAGCCAATCTGGGAGGCGAAGAAGACGAACTGGCTTCAGAATTCTATTCGTGGGGTGAGTTGGAAGTTAAGCGTTCTTACTCAAAGAACAACTATCAGTGGATGTCTGGCTATCCGGAAGAATATGGCGTTCTTCAAGACAAGCACGACGTGGCTCATGTGAGATGGGAAGGAAAATGGCGCCTACCTACCAAGGAGGAGATGGAAGAGCTGGAGGACACCATCCATAACACCACTTGGGTGTTCTCACCGTTGAATGGGCATGTCAGTTGGCTCGTCAAGAGCAAGAGAAACGGTCAGACCATCCGTCTCATGGCTTTGGGCTACATGAAAGAAGGCAAATTAGAACAAGATTCCATCGGCTTCTACCTCGGAGCCTCTGTTGGTACAAGTATGGAGAATACCTTTGTCTGTATGGGTTTCAACAACGATACTATCAATATGGGAGATGCTGGGCGGTATTTCGGCTATACTGTGCGCCCAGTATTCAAGTAGCATCTCTCTGTTTTTAGACCAAAATACTACTTTATTTTATTAACAATAAAAATTATCGATTATGAATTTTACAATGATGAAATTTAGAGCCATGATGCTCTGTTTGTTGGTTATGTTGTTTGCTGGTAGTCTGATTAGTTGCAGTAGTGATGATGACGATTCTCCTAAAAGAGAAACTCCTACGGAGGATACCGAGGTGCCAACTTCAGGAACAGCCATGTTTTACTTTACGCCGTCTGAAGGTGATCTGCTCTTATGTGATGTAACCGTTGAGTATACCGATGCTTCAGGTAAGCTCCAAACAGAAACTATTACTGGAGAGTGGAAAAAGCAGATAAAATTTGCTAGTTTGCCAGCTAATGGAACAATAGCAATAAAGCGTTCTTTGAAGGCAAATGTAGAGTTGGCAAAAGATCATTACAAGTTCGGGTATACTGAACAAAGCGTTTTTTATGCAAATTATGCAAGTGGTGCTAAACCTGCAGGCCATAATCATGGTAGTAGTGCAAATATTTCGATAGGCAAGGATAAGGTAGAGCACTATGTCGTAGATAGGCATCCTGTTATAATCTCTTATTCTTATACTATTGATAAAAAGAAAGATTCCGATGGAAGTTTTGTGACTTTTGGTAAGTAGATAACAAAGTCATTCATCGCGAAATGTATGGAGTAAGAAAATGCTTAAGAATAAGATCTCTCTCTTGATACGTAGGTATCAGGTTTATCTCGAAAGGGGTAAACCGATACCTGCCAACACGAAAGCAGTCACAAGATGCAAGCATTGTGGCACGGAGTATCGTGGCAATTATTGCCCAAGATGCGGACAGTTTCATACGGCGGGAATATTCGGAAAATGGAGAATGGTGAAGACTTTCCGTGAGGCCTCTCCCATCATGTCGAATGCCTATATGCGCACCATCTTTGAGTTGCTTTTTCGCCCAGGGTATATGATTCGTGATTATTTCCGTGGGCATCAAGTCAGCTATTTGGGACCATTGACAACCTTGTTGGTTTCATTTTCCTTATTGACTTTGGTCACGCATACCTATGAAGAATTGACCAATACCGTGGAACCTGAAAAGAAAGAAGTTGTTTCCAAAAAGGATTCTTCTGGTAAGGAAGAAAAATATATATATCAGAAATGGGGAGTAACCATCACTAGCAAGGATGATGGGCGAATGGATAATGGAAAGATGGCTGCTCTGTGGCGAGTTTTGAGAGGAAAACTGGAGAGTGATACGACACTCTTTCTTTTTGCCATTTTCCCTATGTATGGTCTTGCTGCTCGACGTGCCTTTCGTAAAGTGAATTTCGGTTCATATCCTCTGAGGGCAGGTGCTCATTACATGGCTCTTGTCTATCTTTATACGCTTTTTGCGTTGTTGCCGTTGCCCGTGTGGGCTATGGTGTACTATCTGGTTTGGACTTATCGTGGCATTTACGGAATGACATGGTTGCGTACCATTCGATATATGGCATTCACAGCCTGTTGGGTGGTGCTTTATTTGTTCCTGTTGTTGGTTGCGTTGGCGCTATTGGGGATAGGAATAGTCTATCTTATCAATTTCTTGTTTTTTACGTAATTATCTTTTTGAAATTCTAAAATCAATTGTAACATGAAGAAAAAACTTTTATTATTCGGAGGCTTGTTGGCTATAGGCTTGTCTTTTTTCGCATCGTGCAGTGATAAGGAGGATGAATCTTTGGCTCCTTCGTCCGTAGATGCCAAACCTTGGACATTGGATGAAAACATGAATACCCAGATAAAGCCTGGTGACAACTTTGCCCTGTATTGTTGGGGCAAATGGTATGAGAAGACCCCTCTGATTTCTGGAGAAAATTATGTTGGACTGTTGTATTCTGAGGCTGAGGCTGCTGTTGAGCAAAGAATGAAGTTTGAAATCCCACAACACCAAATGCTGAGAGATGATTTCGAACGGTTGGGAGAGGATGCAGATGCTATCAATCAGTTGAAGCAAAAGATACAGTCATTGGAAAGTATGAATACTCAGGAAGAGAAGGCGTTTGCTTTGGGTGAGAGCTTGAAGGCTGGGAATACGCCTTTTTTGAAAGGGGTGCTAACTGTCTTGGATGGAGAATTCTTGTATACTATAGAATCACAAAATCAACTGTCAGACCTCTTGTCGAAATTTGCCGATGATGATACCAAATTGGCGAGTTGGCTGGAATGGGCGTTGATACAGTTGGGAGTGGATAAAGAGATGGCTCCTATGCGTGTTGAGGAAGCACTCTCTTTGCAGCCTTCTAAAGAACAGGAAGATGCTAATAGCAGGATGAGGAGACTCTGTAGTCCTGAATATCATGAGAATTTAATTTCGGTAAAACAACTTCTTACGAGAGCTGCTGGTGATGAAGAACAAATTATTTATGCTCTCTTGGAAGGATTGGGGGTTGAACCGGATAAATTGAATGTGGATAGAGCTACCAGTTATTTCTTTGATGACATTTTACTATCTGATAGTGAAGGCAGTAAGGTGGTTAGTCTCTTGGAATGCTGTTTGGCGGTCGACTTGGCTTTGGCTTCACGAACAGCTTGCCAGAAACTTTTGGGCAAGACTGATGAGACTGTGTTGAAAGGCTTGATTGACGATAAACTGAGTTATCCGACAGCCAAGACTTTTTGTGATACGTACTTGAAGGATTCATATCGGCAGAAAATACTAGACTTGATGGAAAATCTCCGTCGTACATTCAGAGGAAGAATTGAAAAACTTGACTGGATGAGCCAGACAACCAAGAACAGTGCTTTGGAAAAGTTAAAAAAAATGACATTCCTGGTAGGCAAATCCGATTCTTGGCATGAAGAAGGAATTCCACAGTTGGCAGGCAAGTCCTTGTATGAAGATATGGCTTTGGTAAGAAAAAGCCAAAATGATTTAAGACATGTTTTACTCAGCAAATTGCCTAAAGACGAGATCGGTAATTTTTGTTATTTGGATGGTTTTTCTGTTTCAGCAGTCAATGCTTTTTACTATCCGTATTGCAATTCTGTTTTTGTCCTGCCAAATATTATTTTGCCTCCATTCTATGATGAGAGTCAATCCGATGCAATGCTTTATGCCTTGGTTGCGGTATTTGGGCATGAGATAACCCATGGCTTCGATGACGAGGGGGCTCTGTTTGATGCTGTAGGTCGCTTTAAAAATTGGTGGACAGTATCAGACCAGATGGCCTTCAAGGAAAAAACAGATCTGTTGGTTGATTGTTATAATCATCTTCCTCTCTTTGTTGATTCTGATGGGTATCATGTAAATGGTGAGCAAACGCTGGGAGAAAACATTGCCGATCTCGGTGGGTTGGAAATGTCTTTACAGGTATACGAGGAGAAACTGAAGGAACAAGGGTTTTATGGTGAGGAGTTAGTAAAGCAAGAGAAGAGGTTCTTCCAGGCTTATGCTAATATTTGGAGAGCTAAATTGTCGGATGATTATCTGATGAATATGTATGGAGGTGACGTTCATGCACCTAGTTTCGCTCGTGTCAATGGTTGTACCATGAACTGTGATCGTTGGTATGAGTTGTTTGACGTGAAGTGGGGCGACATGAATTATCTGAAGCCTGAGAAACGAGCGAGAATTTGGTAAATTATCAGAATTCTTTGTCCCACGGATTTCACGGATTCCACAGATGCATTTTGGGTGCGGTGCTGTTTTTTGAAGTATATGGGAGAAACAATAGAAAAGGGTCTATATGCCACGATGATCGGGTGGCGTATAGACCCTTCTTTTGTTATCTTATACTTCCTTCCAGTCAACCAGTCCCTTTCCCTTATCATCCAGTTCTATGGCAAGGGCAATTACTTTTCGCTTATCAGCCTGGAATGGCTCGGCATACTGCTTGGCTTTTATCTGCTCCGTGGCAGCATCCACGCCACCGTTGTTGCTCAGCTTCAACTCCAGCACATAGATGAAGTTGGTGACTTCCACCACCATATCAATCCTGCCCGTAGCAATCATCTTCTCTACTTCCACCCGGCAACCGATGGCATTGAAGATTGTGCTCAATATCAGACGATAGCGCTCCTCCATATCCATGCTGGCAAGTTTCTTGTTGCTGTAGGGAACGTCCGCAATGAGCGCCTTCAGGCATTTCATGGCTTCGGGAAGATTGCCTACGCTGAGGTGAGCATTCAGAAATGCCTGGGTAGATTGAAGGTCATTGTTCTTGCGCATGGTCAACGTTGGCAACACGATTTCATTCAAGGCTTGCCTTACCTCGAAGTTAGGAATGCCAAGAAGATAAGTTCCGTTTATGTAACCCTTAATCGTAAGATAGCCCGACTGATAGAGAAACAATTCAGCTCCACCACCTGTCACATCCGATGTCTCTATGGTTTGACGGAGGATGGCGCAACTATCAAAATTACCCAATTTGATTTCCATGTCATCCACAAACTTAGGCAGCAGCGAGGTTGCACCCGATGAAGCCCAGTAGTTCTTCAAATCAGAATCTGCCAAGGCATTGATGAGACTGAACGGATTGAAGACATCCACCATATTGCGGCGACTGAAATGATAGCCGTCATAATATGCCGTCAGATTGGCAACTGCTTCGTCGTAAGTCCAGTCTTCGTATTCTGCCAATTTACTGATTTCCGGCTTGAAATCACGTAAAACTTCTTCCTTCGTAATACCGCAGATAGCAGCGTATTCCGGCTCAAAGCTGATGTTGCTCAAATTGTTGAGCACTGAGAAAAGAGAAATCTGCGTAAACTTGGTGATACCGGTGATGAAGACAAATTTTTCGTATTTATCCTGTGCTTTCAAGACTGCAAATACTTCTCTATAGATATCGGTACATGCTTCATGCTGCGGAGTTTTCCACGAATGCTGCAAAGGGGAGTCGTATTCATCGATGAGAATGGCAACTTGCTGTCCGGTTTGGTTGAAAGCTGACTCAATGATGTTCTTGAATCTTACGGCTAGAGAACTGTCTGGGCGTACAGTAATTCCGTACACCGTTTCAAGGGTATGAAAAACATCGTCCAGATAGCTTCGTACACTTTCCGGCTCAGCACCAGCTTGACTCATATCCAGTCTGATGACAGGGCGCTTCACCCATTCCGTCTCCAGCTGCATGATCTTCAATCCCTCAAAGAGTTCCTTCTTTCCCAGGAAGTAGGATTCGAGCGTATCGACAAGAACGGATTTACCGAAGCGGCGAGGGCGGCTCAGGTAATTATACTTCTTTCCTCTGTTGGCAAGTTGCCAGATAATATCTGTCTTGTCAACATACAGACATCCTTGCACTCTGATTTCTTCAAAAGACTGGATGCCTACAGGCAATCTTCTATCGTTTGTCTCTACCATAATTCCTTATCTGTCTTTTAAATGAACTTTTGCGCAAAGTTACGACTTTATTTTTAAACCCGCAAGCTTTTCCCGGAATTTCTTTGTTTTTCCTTAGGGGGTGTTCTAAAGAAGCTATTAGACAGGGAAAATATCTCTGAGAAATAATAAAATATCTCTGAGAAATAATAAAATATCTCTGAGAGATAAAACTATATCTCCGTGAGATAAAATAATAGCGTATTGAAAAAACTTGATTCTTTGGGAAATGAGGAAAATCAAAAAAATAAGACACGAAAACTGAAGGAACTGAAGGCAAAGTTTTTTGGAGTGTTAAAATATGGTTAAAAAGTAAGAAGAATGGACAAAGTTGTTGGCTGAAGGACTGAAGGCACTTTTTCAAAATAATAATTTCATGTCAAAAACTGCATTTTAACACTTGGTATAAATATCGGTTATTATTCTAATAATCAGATAATTACCTCTCTTTTACTCTACGCTGCATATAAAAATGAATTTTTAATTTCAGATTTCAGTTTTTTTTTGTGACCCTTCCTTCACAACCTTCAGTTTTTCAGAGGGTATCCTTTACTCGTAATTCTTTACAAATTCTAAAATCCTAAATCTGCGTTATCTGTGAAAACTGTGGGACGATTAATGAAACGAAAAAGAGGATGTGCCATGGACTCATGACACATCCTCTCTCTATATATAATAAGGTGTATTATAAGTTGTTCAGCAAGTCTGCCTTGCCATCGTTGATCAGCTTAATCACTAATTCTCCAAACAGCGTGTTCTGCCATGCAAACCAAGGACGGGTAAACTTTGATGCATCATCCTTGTGGAATGACTCGTGGATGAAGCCCATGCCTGCATCCGTGTTCAGCAGCATCTTCATGCAGAAACGAATCTCGTCATCGCTCTGGGCAGTGAAACACTTCATCATGATAGACATAGGCCATGGCATGTCGTATCCGATGTGAGGACCACCGATACCCTCGCCAGCCTTGCCACGGAAGAAACAAGGATTGTCCTCGCTCCATACAAAACGGCGGGTGTTCTGATAGATAGGGTCGTTCATCGGAACATCGCCCATATAGCCCATACCCAGGAGAGATGGCACGTTGGAATCGTCCATCAGAAGCTGGTTGCCGAAACCATCTACCTCGTAGGCGTAAATCTTGCCGTACTTAGGATGGTTGTAGATGGCATACTTCTGCAAGGCTCCCTGCACCTCATCGGCAAGACTGCTGCAATCCTTGGCAATCTTCAGAGCCGCATCCTTCTTTGCCGCATCCTTCTCAGCCACATGCTTCAGAATCTCGGCAGCCTTGTTCATAGATGATACTGCCATGAAATTGGAAGGAATGAGGAATGGAAGAATCGTGGCATCATCTGATGGACGGAACATAGAAGCAATCAGACCTACTGGTTTCACCGGAGCACCGAAACCGTCCCAGCCGATGGTATCGAAGGCACGGTCGGAAACACGGGTAAAGTGATATGCCTTGGCGGTTACCTTGCGCTGCTGCTCATGGAAAGTCTTCAGGATATTCTCCACAGCCTTCATCCATACATCGCCGAAGATGGAGTCATCGCCTGTCACCTTCCAGTACTCGTAAGCCAGGCGGATAGGGTAGCAGAAGGAGTCAATCTCATACTTGCGCTCGAATACATCCGGCTGCATCTTGGTGCGGTCTTTCACCCATCCGGCACCCGTAGGACCATCGTTGAAGGCATTGGCATAGCGGTCGATGTTGATGCACTTCAGCTGGCGCAGAATTACGCCCCTCAGCATCTTCTTCAGCTTCTCGTCCTTGTTGGCAAGGGCTACGTAAGGCCAAACTTGCGCACCTGAGTCGCGGAGCCACATGGCTGGGATATCGCCTGTATATACAAATGTATCATCGTCACCATTTTCGAGCACACGGTAGTGAACGGTACTCTCCAGAGTGTTAGGATAGCAGTTGGCAAACATCCAAGCCAATTTTGGGTTCTTCTTCAGGAGTTTCTGCACTTCCTTGATCTTCTTCTCCACGGCAGTGGAGGTGAAGAGGCGGTCCTCTACAGGCGGACGCTTAGATTCGTACTTGCCATCCACCGGTGTCACCACCTTGGTATAGCGTGCGTGGACATCCACCTTGGCGTTCTCCTGAGCCATCGCTGTCATGGAGGCAAGAAGAGCCATTGCTAAAATAGTCTTTCTCATTTTCTTATCTTTTGTTAGTTAGTTCATATTATGGTCGGTCGGCAGGACGTGTTCCCCACTTGGATGGCTGGCTGCCCATCTGGAGTTCCAGGGTGCCGCCCTTCATGATGTCGTTATACATGATGTACGACTTGGTGTATGGCTTGCCGTTGAGCTTGGCATGCTGGATATACATGTTCTCCTTGCTGTTGTCCTTGCAGATGATGCTGAAGGTCTTGCTCTTGCCTACGTTCAGCGATGCCTTGTTGAAGATAGGACTGCCGATGATATACTTGCCGCCGGCTGGCTCTACCTGATAGAGACCTACGGAAGAAAGAATGTACCATGCCGACATCTGACCTACGTCTTCATTGCCGCTCAATCCGTCGAAATCGTCCTTATACATCTCGTCCATGGTCTGGCGCAGCAGGCGGGCTCCCTTCCAAGGCTGACCTACATAGTTGTACATGTAGAGCACCTGATGGCTAGGCTCGTTGCCGTGAGCATACTGACCGATGAGACCTGAGATATCAGGAGATGCATTATCGCCCATATTTCCGGTGACGATGAAGAGCGAATCGAGCTTGGTTACAAACTTCTGCTCGTTGCCGAAGAGCTTTATGAGTCCGTGAACATCATGTGGCACCAGCCAGGTATATTGCCATGCATTTCCTTCGGTGTAGTCATCGTCACGATGCTCGGCAGCGAATGGGTTGAATGGAGTACGGAACTTGCCGTCGGAACCGATGCCGCGCATGAATCCGGTTTCCTTGTCGAAGTATTTGCTGTAAGATTTAGATCTCTTCTCGAAATATTTGGCATCTTCCTTCTTGCCTAACATGCGAGCCACCTTTGCCACGCAGGCATCAGCCAGGGCATATTCCAGACCCTTTGCCACGGTTTCCTTGGTCTTTTCCTTGTCGTAAGGCAGATAACCGTATTTCTTGAGCAGACCCAGGCCGCGGTCTTCGCGCAGAGCCGATTGCTTCAGTGCCTCGTAAGCGCCTTCCTTATCCTTTACATAACCCTTCAGAACCATGTCGGCAAGCACTGGAATGCCTGGGTTGCCCACCATACAGTTGGTTTCGTTACCCATGAGATGCCATACCGGCAACTGGCCCTGCTGGCGATAGATGTTGATGAAGGTGCTTGCCATATCAGGCAGCATATCGGTGTGAATCATCGTCATCAGCGGATGAGCCGCACGATAGGTATCCCAGAGCGAGAGGGTGGTGTAGTTGGTAAAGTTGCCATCGTGCACCTTGCCGTCGGCACCACGATACTGTCCGTTGACATCTGAGAACACGGATGGAGCGGTCATGCTGTGATACATCGCTGTGTAGAAGATGCGGCGGGATACGGAGTCGTTGGTCTCGATGTTCACCTTAGCCAATTCCTTGTTCCATGCTTCGTCAGCGTCTGCCACCACCTGTCGGAAATCCCAGCCTGGAATCTCCTTCTGCAAATTCAGTTGGGCGTTCTCTGCACTGACCGCTGACATACCCGTCTTTACCAACAAAGGTTTGGTAACATCTGCTGCAGTAATCAACCATCTTCCGGTTCCCAATGGCTTCACGGTGACAGGCTGTGAGAATTCTGCGAAGAAGAATGCCTTCTGGTCGTTTGCCCAACCCTTGGAGAAGCGATGACCTGCCATAGTGGTAGATGTAATCTTGTCTACGTTGTAATCCTTTGCCGCATCCCATCCGATGCCCTGCTTCAGGTCGAGCACCAACTGTGCCTGCTGTGCATCTGCACCGAAGGTATAGCGCTGGAATCCGGCACGCTGGGTGGCAGTGAGCTCTACCCATACGTTAGGCTGCTGCAGTTTTACGGCATAATAGCCCGGGCGCACATTCTCGTTGGCATGACTGAAGAGGATTTCCTTCTGGTTGGCATCGGTTACTGGCAGGAATGCCACGTCGCCCAGGTCACCGATACCGGTACCGCTGAGGTGTTGATGACCGAAACCGATGAGTACGGAGTCAGAGTGATGATAACCGGAACACCAGTCCCAGCCACGGGATGGTTCGGTAGGACCTAACTGAACGTATCCGAATGGAACATTGGCTCCGAGGAATACGTGTCCATGACCACCCGTTCCGATTCTAGGATTTACAAACTGGGTGAGATTGCTCGACTTGCCTGCCTGGGCAAAGGATGCCTGAGCGAAGGATGCCTGGGTGAAGCCACCAGCTACCACGCAAGTCATCATGAATAGGTTTATAAGTTTCTTTCTCATATTGTTTTAAACGTGCAAACTATAGTTCTTGTAAACTATTAGTTATGAATAATTGATATTGAATTTCGTTATATTTAGATTGATGCAAAGATAAGAAAAAAAATGTGAATGCCAAATTTTCCTTTAAAAACTGAGGATTCCGATTGCTTTTTAAAATTAATTAAAATTTCATGGATTCCTGTTCTCTTTCAATGGTTCTATTTTATGATTTGATGTAAAATTCTGTGTCTAAATCTTGATTTCTTGTCAATCTTTTGCTTTGTAATTATTAGTATGCGTTTTTCTTGCAATGTGTAAGCAAATTCTTTTGTTTTGTTTGCAATGTGTTATTGTTGTGTTTTTATTAAGACAAAAAGTAATTTATTACTTCTTCAATTTATCAAAAAGTTGTAATTTTGCACATGAAACTTAGCAAAATGATATTGAAAGCGAGTTTCTGGTAAGAATTAGAGTTATAAATAACCGTAAAAGAAAGGAAAAGATATTATGTGTGGAATCGTATCTATCTTCAATATTCAGGAGCAAACTTCTGAATTGCGACAGCAAGCGCTTCGTATGAGCCAAAAGATCCGTCATCGCGGACCAGACTGGAGCGGCATCTATTGTGGTGGTTCTGCTATCCTGGCACATGAGCGTCTGAGCATCGTTGACCCGGAAAGTGGTCGCCAACCTTTGTTTGCACCAGATAAGAAACAGGTGCTTGCCGTAAACGGTGAGATTTATAATCATCAGAATATCCGTGCCCGTTTTGCCGGCAAATACCAGTATCAGACCGGTTCCGACTGCGAGGTGATTCTTTCTCTCTATCGCGAGATGCGAGCAGATTCCGACTTTGATACCTTAATATATAAAGGTGAGGATGCGCTCCACGCCCGTATCTCCAAGATGCTTGAAGAGCTGAACGGTATCTTTGCCTTCGCCCTTTACGATGCCGAGCGTGATGAGTTCCTCATTGCCCGCGACCCTATCGGCGTAATTCCTCTTTATATCGGTTATGATAAGGATGGAAAGGTACTGGTGGCAAGTGAGTTGAAGGCTTTGGAAGGTCAGTGCGACCACTATGAGCCATTCCTCCCAGGTCATTATTATTATAGCAAGAATCCTGGCATGAAGCGTTACTATACCCGCGATTGGTTTGGGTATGCTGCCATGCAGAAAAAATATCAGATTGATGATGCCAAGAAGGCTGAAGAACAGCTGAAGAATGCTGAACCTCAGGAGAAAGCGGCAGTGAAAGAGATTCATGATGCTTTGGAGGCTTCTGTCAAACGTCAGTTGATGAGTGACGTTCCTTATGGTGTTCTTCTCAGTGGTGGTCTTGATTCGTCTGTCATTTCAGCCGTAGCCGAGAAATATTCTTCTACCCGTGTGGAAAATGGGGGAGAGACCAAGGCTTATTGGCCACGTCTGCACTCCTTTGCCGTAGGTTTGAAGGGTGCGCCTGATTTGGCAAAGGCACGTTTGGTTGCCGAACACATCGGAACTGTGCATCATGAAATCAACTACACCATTCAGGAAGGTCTGGATGCCATCCGTGATGTCATCTATTTCATCGAGACCTATGATGTTACCACTGTGCGTGCATCTACCCCGATGTATCTGCTGGCGAGAGTGATCCGCAGCATGGGTATCAAGATGGTGCTTTCCGGTGAGGGAGCCGACGAGGTATTCGGAGGTTATCTCTACTTCCACAAGGCACCGGATGCCAAGGCATTCCATGAGGAAACCGTACGAAAGTTGGGTAAACTCTATCTCTACGATTGTCTGAGAGCTAACAAGAGTTTGGCTGCATGGGGCATCGAGGGCCGTGTGCCTTTCCTCGACAAAGAGTTCCTGGATGTAGCGATGGGTATGAACCCGGTATTGAAGATGTGTCCTGACAAGACCATCGAGAAAAAGGTGGTTCGTGAGGCTTTCGCCGATCTGCTTCCAGAAGAAGTAGCATGGCGACAGAAGGAGCAGTTCTCCGATGGAGTGGGCTATTCATGGATTGATACCCTGAAGCAGATTACCGCATCAGCCGTCAGCGACGAACAGATGGCGCATGCTGCCGAGCGATTCCCTATCAATCCTCCACAGAACAAGGAGGAGTATTATTATCGTTCTATCTTCGCCGAGCATTTCCCAAGCGACAGTGCTGCCAAGAGCGTGCCTAGCGTTCCTAGCGTGGCATGTTCTACAGCCGAAGCCCTTGCCTGGGATGCCTCATTCAAGAACCAGAACGACCCTAGCGGCAGAGCCGTGGCGGGTGTTCATGAACAGGCGTATAAATAGTCAACATAAAATGATGATATATAGATAGTTATAAATAACCGATATAAAACGAACAAGAAATGGAAAAAGGATTGTACAGTTCAGCCTATGAGCACGATGCGTGTGGCGTAGGTATGGTGGTGAATATCCACGGTAACAAGAGTCATGAGCTGGTCGATAACGCCTTGAAGGTCCTCGAGAATATGCGCCATCGTGGTGCAGAGGGTGCTGATAACAAGACGGGCGACGGTGCCGGTATCATGCTCCAGATTCCACATGAGTTTATTCTTCTTCAGGGTATCCCAGTGCCTGAGAAGGGAAAATACGGAACGGGTCTCGTCTTCTTGCCTAAGGATGAGAAGAAACAGCAGGATATCCTCTCTATCATGATTGAGGAAATTGAGCGCGAGGGATTGCAGCTGATGCATCTCCGCAATGTGCCTACCAACCCTGACTGTCTGGGTGAGGCTGCATTGAGCAACGAACCTGCCATCAAGCAGGTGTTCATTACAGGCGTTACCGATGATAAGGTACCTGTCTTTGAGCGCACCCTCTATCTCATCCGTAAGCGTATCGAGAAACGAATCAGTGATCCTGATTTCTATATCTGTTCGTTGTCTAATTCGAACATCGTATATAAGGGTATGTTGAGCAGCCTCCAGCTGCGTCAGTACTATCCTGACTTGACCAATAATTATTTTACAAGCGGTTTGGCATTGGTTCACTCCCGCTTCTCTACCAACACCTTCCCTACATGGAGTCTGGCTCAGCCATTCCGTCTCCTTGCCCACAATGGTGAGATCAACACCATCCGTGGTAACCGTGCCTGGATGAAGGCGCGCGAGAGTGTGTTGAGCAGTGAGGCTCTGGGCGATATCCGTGAGATTTCTCCTATCGTCCAGCCTGATATGAGTGACTCAGCCAGCCTCGATAATGTATTCGAGTTCTTCGTGATGAGCGGTCTGTCTTTGCCTCACGCCATGGCTGTCATGGTGCCTGAGAGCTTCAACGACAAGAACCCAATCTCTGAGGATCTGAAGGCTTTCTATGAGTATCACTCTATCCTGATGGAGCCATGGGATGGCCCTGCCGCCCTGCTCTTCAGCGATGGCCGCTATGCCGGTGGTATGCTCGATAGAAATGGTTTGCGTCCTGCCCGCTACACCATCACCAAGAACGATATGATGGTAGTCGCATCTGAGGTAGGTGTGATGGATTTCGATCCTACTGAGATTGCCGAGAAGGGACGCTTGCAGCCTGGTAAGATTCTCCTCATCGATACACAGGAAGGTAAGATCTACTACGATGGTGAAATCAAGGAGCGCCTGGCTGAGCAGCATCCTTACCGCCAGTGGCTGAACACCAACCGTATTGAACTGGAAAAGTTGCGCAGCGGACGTAAGGTGGAAAATGGTGTGGAAAACCTCACTCGCAAGGAATTGGAGTTTGGTTTTGGCGAGGAAGATATCGATGGTACCATCATTCCGATGGCTACCAAGGGTCAGGAACCTACAGCTTCTATGGGTAATGATACTCCGCTTGCTGTGCTTTCCGACCAGCCACAGATTTTCTTCAACTACTTCCGTCAGCAGTTTGCTCAGGTTACCAACCCTGCCATCGACTCTATCCGTGAGAACCTCGTGATGAGTCTTACCGAGTATATCGGTAGAGTAGGTTCCGGCATCCTGAACCCGGACGAAAGTAACTGCAAGATGGTTCGTCTGCCACATCCTATCCTGACTAATACCCAATTGGATATCCTTCAGAATATCCGCTACAAGGGCTTCAATACCGTCAAGCTCCACATGCTCTTCGAAACCGCCAAGGGCGAAGAAGGATTGCATGAGGCTCTGGATGAACTCTGCAAGCAGGCAGCACAGAGCGTGGATGATGGTTACAACTACATCATCTTGAGCGACCGTGGCGTGGATGAGACCCATGCCGCCATCCCATCTCTGCTCGCCGTGAGCGCCGTACATCATTATCTGATTGATGCCGGCAAGCGTGTACAGACAGCCCTCATCGTTGAGAGCGGTGAGATTCGTGAGGTAATGCATGCAGCCCTCCTGTTGGGTTACGGTGCATCAGCCCTCTGTCCATACCTGACATACGCCATCCTCGACGACCTTGTAAAGAAGGGAAAGATTCAGGAGGATTACCATACAGCCGAGCAGAACTACATCAAGGCTGTGAAGAAGGGCTTGTTCAAGATTATGGCTAAGATGGGTATTTCTACCATCCGAAGCTATCGTGGAGCCAAGATCTTCGAGAGCATCGGTTTGAGCGAGAGCCTTCTGAAGAGCTACTTCGGAACAGAGGTGAGCACCATCGGCGGTATCGGACTCGAGACCATCGCCCGTGATGCCATCCGCCTGCACGACAAGGCATTCGAGACCAAGAAGCTCGAGTTCCTGCCAAGTATGGGACAGTTCCACTACCGCAAGGACGGTATCAAGCACGCTTGGAACCCAGAGACCATCGCCACCCTGCAGCTCGCAACCCGCAAGGGCGATTATGATCTCTTCAAGAAATATACACATCTCGTTGACGATAAGCAGGAGCCTATCTTCATCCGCGACTTCTTCAGCTTCCGCAAGAATCCTATCTCTATAGATAAGGTGGAGCCGGTAGAGGAAATCGTGAAGCACTTCGTTACCGGTGCGATGAGTTTCGGTGCCCTCTCCAAAGAGGCTCACGAGGCAATGGCACTCGCCATGAACGCCCTCGGTGCCCGAAGCAATACCGGTGAAGGTGGTGAGGATAACGAGCGATTCCATTCTACACAGGATGGCATCAGCCTCTCAAGCAAAACCAAGCAGGTGGCTTCCGGTCGATTCGGTGTGACTACAGAATATTTGGTAAATGCAGAGGAAATCCAGATCAAGGTGGCACAGGGTGCTAAACCGGGTGAGGGTGGTCAGTTGCCTGGCTTCAAGGTTAACGAGGTCATCGCCAAGACCCGTCACTCTATCCCTGGCATCAGCTTGATTTCTCCTCCACCTCATCACGATATCTACAGTATCGAGGATTTGGCTCAGCTCATCTTCGACCTCAAGAATGTAAACCCTAAGGCGGCTATCTCTGTGAAGTTGGTTGCTGAGAGTGGTGTGGGTACCATCGCTGCCGGTGTGGCTAAGGCAAAGGCCGACCTCATCGTTATCTCTGGTGCTGAGGGTGGTACAGGTGCCAGCCCTGCATCAAGTATGCGTTTCGCTGGTATCTCTCCTGAAATCGGACTTTCTGAAACCCAGCAGACTCTTGTGAAGAACGGTCTTCGCGGACAGGTTCGCCTGCAGGTGGATGGTCAGTTGAAGAGCGGTCGTGACATCATCCTGATGGCTTTGCTCGGTGCTGAGGAATTCAGTTTCGGTACTGCCGCCCTCATCGTATTGGGTTGTGTCATGATGCGTAAGTGTAACTTGAATACCTGTCCTATGGGTGTTGCCACACAGGATCCTAAGCTCCGTGCGCACTTCCGTGGCAGCTACAAGTATCTTATCAACTACTTCCGCTTCCTCGCTGAGGAGGTTCGTGAGTATCTGGCAGAGATGGGTTACACCTCATTGAACGATATCATCGGTCATACCGAGCTCATCATCCGCAAGAAGGATGAGGAGATTGTTCCTACCGAGGGTTCGGATGCCGTAGAGCCAGAGGTGGCCAAGAGCATCAAGGAGAAGGCCGACTTGCTCGATTTCTCTCGTCTCTTGCATCGTGAGACAGGTCATTGCTCGCTCTATCATACTACCGAGCAGATTCATGACCTCGACAATGTACTCGACCAGCAGTTGATTCGTGGTGCACAGCGTGCCATCGAGAACCAGGAAGAGGTGAACCTCGATTTTGCCATCAAGAATACAGATCGTGCTGCCGGTGTGATGCTGAGCGGTATGATTGCCGAGAAATATGGTGAGGCTGGTCTTCCAGACAAGACCGTGAACGTGAAGTTCAAGGGTTCTGCAGGTCAGAGTTTCGGTGCCTTCTTGGTTAAGGGAGTGGATTTCAAGCTCGAAGGTGAGACCAATGACTATTTCGCCAAGGGACTTTCAGGAGGTCGTGTTTCCATCCTTCCTCCTATCCGCAGCAACTTCTCTGCTGAGGATAACATCATCGCCGGTAACACCGGATTGTATGGTGCCACAAGTGGTGAGTTGTATATCAATGGTAAGGTAGGCGAGCGCTTCGGTGTTCGTAACTCCGGTGCCATCGCCGTGATTGAGGGTGCTGGCGACCACTGCTGCGAGTATATGACGGGCGGTAGAGTAGTAGTGCTCGGTGAAACTGGCCGTAACTTCGCCGCTGGTATGAGTGGTGGTGTTGCCTACGTATGGGATAAGAACCACAACTTCGATTACTTCTGTAACATGGATATGGTGGAGATCAACCTCGTGGAGGACAGCACCTATCGCAAGGAGTTGCATGAGCTGATCCGTCAGCATTATCTCTACACCGGCAGTAAGCTTGCCCGTACCATGCTCGATGACTGGAACCACTACGTAGAGGATTTCATCCAGGTAGTGCCAATCGAGTACAAGCGAGTTCTCCAGGAGGAGCAGGTAAAGAAGTTACAGCAGAAGATTGCGGATATGCAGCGAGATTACTAATTTTAACATTAGAAAAAAGATGGGAAATCCAAAAGCATTTTTGACTATACCTCGCAAGGAAGCAGGTTATAGACCAATTCACGATAGAATCCTCGACTTCAGCGAGGTAGAACAGACATTGAATAGCAACGATCGCCGACAGCAGGCTTCACGTTGCATGGATTGTGGTGTGCCTTTCTGCCACTGGGCTTGTCCGCTGGGCAACAAGGCACCGGAGTGGAATGATGCCCTCTACAAGGGCGACTGGGAGCAGGCTTACCGCCTCCTAAATTCCACCAACGACTTCCCTGAGTTCACAGGACGCATCTGTCCTGCACTCTGCGAGAAGGCGTGTGTATTGAATCTCATGGATCATGAGCCAACCACCAACCGTGAGGATGAGTGTGCCATCGTGGAGCACGCCTTCTCTGAGGATTATGTACATGTTGAGATTCCTGAGCGTAATGGCAAGACGGTGGCTGTCATCGGTGCCGGTCCTGCGGGATTGGTAGCTGCCAACCAGTTGAACCATAAGGGCTATAAGGTAACTGTATTCGAGGCACGTGAGAATGCCGGTGGTCTGTTGCGTTATGGTATTCCTAACTTCAAACTCAACAAGAGCATCATCGACCGCCGTCTTCGTCTTCTCGAAGAAGAGGGCATCGAATTCAAATACAATCAGCAGATTGATGTTACCAAGTTGCCAGAAGGCTTCGATGCCTACGTGGTATCTACCGGTACACCGACAGCCCGCGACCTGAAAATTCCTGGAAGAGAGTTGAAGGGTGTTTATTTCGCCCTCGAGCTGCTTTCTCAGCAGAACCGTATCCTCGCAGGTATGGAGTTCTCTAAGGACGAACTGGTTAACTGCAAGGGCAAGGATGTATTGGTAATCGGTGGTGGTGATACGGGTTCCGACTGTATCGGTACTGCTCATCGCCAGGGGTGCAAGAGCGTGACACAGATTGAGATCATGCCTAAGCCTGTAGAAGGCCCTGAGGATCCTAAGAATCCTTGGCCAAATTGGCCTCGCACTTTGAAGACCACCTCAAGTCACGAGGAAGGCTGTACTCGCCGCTGGAATATTAACTCTCTGGAGTTCCTCGGAAAGAATGGCAAGTTGACAGGCGTGAAGGTTCAGCCTATTGATTGGAAACCAAACCCTGAGGGTGGTCGTCCGTTGATGGTAGAGGCTGGTGAGCCGGAGATTATCAAGGCAGAGGCTGTATTCCTAGCAATGGGCTTTCTGAAGCCACAGCAGCCTGAATTTGCCGAGAATGTATTCGTGGCAGGCGATGCAGCAAGCGGTGCCTCTTTGGTAGTACGCGCCATGGCAAGCGGCAGAAAGATTGCTGCCCAGGTAGATAAATTCCTGAACAAATAAATCGGTTATTTTTAACTATAAGTGTAGGGAGGTTGACCTCAGTGATGAGGTTTTCCTCCCTTTTTCTTTCCTCCCTCTCCTTTGTCTTCTGTTCCGTCCCCCTTCTGCCCCCGTTCCAGGCGATTCCATCGCCTGTCCCATGAATAATAATCAATAAAAAAAGATCATTATTCGTGAATTCTCCCCATATTTCCCTTAATAATTTGGCATTCCCATATATAAAGTGTAAATTTGCACTCAAAAACTTCAGCTAATAATAATTAAACTAAGGAAATAACAGAAAATGAAAAAGAAATTATCAGCTGTTCTCTTGGCGTTGGCAGCCTCTATGCCAATGACTGCACAGAATCTTGTAAAGGGAAATTATGGTTATCTCTATTGTCATATGAGCGATAAGGGGGAGTGGACAGCCTACGCTATTTCCCGTGATGGTTACAACTATCAGGACATCAATGGCGGCAATCCTATCTTCAATCCAGAAGAGCACGCCTGCATTGAAGGCGGAACCCGTGATGCCTACATCACCCGTATGCATAATGGTAAAGGATACATCATGGTTACCACCGATATGTGCGTGCGCAAGAGTCACAAATGGGACAACTATGGTATCGATCTCCTGAAGAGTAAGGATTTGACGAACTGGACCAGCGTTACCTTCGATTTCCGCAAGGGCATGCAGAACTTCTGCGATGCCGCCACAGCTACATCTCCTTATAAGGATTGGAGCGCCATCAACCGTGTATGGCACCTCAGATCTTTTAAGACATTCACCAAACTCACCACTCCTAAGCTACTCTTCGACTGGGGCTATGCTACCATCGATGCCGATATCAATTTCCTGAAGAGCAATGGTCTCTACCACATGCTCATCAAGAAAGAGGGTGGAAAGAGAGGTATCTTCACCGCTACCAGCAAATATCTCAATCATGGTTGGAGCGCTCCTGTCGATGATGACTTTGTAAGTTTCGAGGGAAATAAACTGACAGAAGGAAGTTCTGCCTTCCAGCTTATCGGTGATGATACCTGGCGTGTGGCTTATATCCAGTACAGCGACCATCCTAAACATTATCGTATATGCAAGGCAGATAAGTATCTCCGCAATTTCTCCGATCCTGTAGATATCAAGGGAGTTACGGCTCCTCAGCATGGCAGTTTCATGAGAATTACCAAGAACGAGTACAAAATGCTCCAGAAATGGGATAAGGAGTTAAAAAATAAAGCAAAATAGGCGATTTTTTCAAAAAAATGTCGTATCTTTGCCACGTTATATCAATTGTATAGAAGTTCTGGGTGACTAGAGAAAGTAAAACTATATTATTTACGAAAAAGCGTTTCGGATTTATCGTGGCAGCTTTGTTGACTGCTTCCTGTGCCTTTGCACAGACGATAGAGCCTTCTGGTGATAAGGGAGATAAGAACATTCTCAATCATCTGGATGGTTCTATCTCTTTGGGAACCACTGGCGTGGGTGTAGATTTGGCAATGCCTATTGGTAAAATGGTGCAGGTGCGCACAGGTTTCAACTTCTTTCCGCATTATGAGCAAACCATGCACTTCGGGGTGCAGGTGGGTGATGATACCGATCCTACGGTACAGGATGAGAAGTTCAACAAACTCTCTCAGACCTTGAATGAGATGTTCGCATTTGAGGTAGATCGTAATGTGGATATGAAAGGTAAGCCTACGATGAAGAATTTCAAGCTGTTGGTGGATGTCTTTCCTTTCCGCAACAAGCATTGGCATGTAACCACCGGTTTCTATTGGGGACCATCTACAGTAGCCAAGGCTGAAAATGCAGCTTATGATGCTACCTCTTTGGTGAGTGTTGCTATCTATAATAATCTTTATAACCGTGTAAAGGAATCGTGGGAGAGTCAGATTAGCGATGATCCGAATGTGATTCCTATACCTTATATCTCTATCGGCGGTAATAAAATTTATGCTGATGAGTCTCTCTACAATAAGTTTATGGATTATGGTAGAATGGGTGTTCATGTCGGTGATTATCCTGATGGAACTCCTTACCGTATGGAGCCGGATGCCAACAATATGGTTTCCTGCAAGATTAAGGTGAACAATTTCCGTCCTTACTTAGGTTTCGGTTATGGTGGTAAGTTGTCGAATCGTAGCGACCGTAATTGGATTTCGTTTGATTGCGGTGCCATGTTCTGGGGTGGAACTCCCCGTATCATTACTCACGATGGGGTAGACCTGGCTAAAGATGTGAAGAATATCTCTGGAAAAGTGGGCGATTATGTAAGTCTTTTCAAAGCAGTAAAAGTTTATCCTGTCTTGGAGTTGCGTTTAACTCACCGTATCTTCTAACCGGAAAAAGAGTTTTTTATAAAGAAAAAGAAGATGTGTAATAAGTCTTAATAATAGTTGGCGCATAACAGCTGTCCACCGCATGCACATCAGCTGTTGTGCATGCGCATATCAGCTGTTATGCAAGCGCACGACAGCTGTTGTGCGACCGAGGATACTAACTGTTTCTAAAATATATCCTATCTTTTCCAACAAGATATCCTATATATTCCAACAAAAAGAGGGTGAATCATTAACTCATGATTCACCCTCTTTGTTTAATTGATAGATTAATCCCTTATTTTACCACATATTTCTTGTTCTTAAAAATGTCGATGCCTTCAGGAAGACCTTCTACTGATGTGGCGTTCTCACGAACTTTTATGCCATTTATCGTATAGATGTCGTTTGATATGTTTGCATCTGATTCAATGACAATTGGTGTGATACCAGTATTATAATCAACCAGTTTCAATTCGCTTGGAGTTGTAGCAGTTACTGGGAGGTAGGCTGTGTTGTGAGGAATGGCGATATAATAGTAATCGCGGTCACCATCATAAAATTCAACTGGTGACATGTATTTATTTGAGTTATTGAAAACTAATTCGCCACTTTCATTAATACCTAATACTCTCATAGTGTTGGCATTAAACTCGGTGTAGATGAGATGTTGGCTTAGCCAATCACCTAGGCAGAAAAAAACTCCTTCTAAGCGGTTTGTAGCTTTAATGCTATTGCTCGTGCTCACTAATGGTGTAATTAAGTTGTCTTTAGCTTTATCAGAACTGCACTCAATGAGCACTGGAGTTTTTCCAGGGATTTCGCCTGTAATCTCTTGATATGTAGCTTCTCCCTTTTCATTGTTGATGGATGATATAGTGAATGCTTTCATGCCGCTTGACTGAAGTTTGTATGGGAATCCAGTCAGATAGGTAGCATAGTATTTGCCATTATTTGCTTTCACTAGAGGGGTAACGCCAATATAGTTGCTTCCGGAATTATTAAGTGGTATAATTTTCCATTGACGGGTATCTTCACCTCTTGTTTTTACGTAACTGTTATCAGCACCTTCGTTACTTACATTTTCGTCGCTCAAATAAAGTCTTGTGCCTTTATCTGTTTCCCAGAATTTATAAGATGCTCCGTTATTATTGGTATCTATACGTACATAGTATTTAATATGTTGGTACATATCTATACCCTGTGAAATAATATTGTATTCCGAACCATTTACCTTTTTGATGTAAAATATTGAACCTGGATCAGATTCGATATCACTCCATTCCTTTCTGGTAGCGAGAGCTCCTGCATCAACTGTGGTGGTATGTGCATTGGCTCCACGACTATGACGGTCAGCAAGTGTCATGTATCTGCCAGTCTTTACATTTTGAATACGATAGAAACCATCGCCTTTTAACTGTGCATGCATAGTACCCACATGCATGCAAGCAAGGAGCAAAAAAGTGTAATCTTTTTCATTATGTCTGTTATAAATATAAAAATAACCGATTCTCATGCATTATCACAATAAATTAGATAAGTATGAAAACCGGTTATCTTTTATTAATATTGATGTGTTTTCTATCAATAGTTCGTTAAAATTTGAGATAATGGCTAAGCAGCTTTACGTTGCCAGCCAA